>Ga0247776_10000095_pt1 | contig 22843 bp, 22 predicted proteins | sample UWRJL199509C5_FD_179912 | JGI IMG/M metagenome (GOLD analysis project Ga0247776, IMG submission 179912) | Plant litter microbial communities from Arlington Agricultural Research Station in Wisconsin, United States - UWRJ-L199-509C-5 | ecosystem: Environmental > Terrestrial > Plant litter >...
GCGCTGTCCCAGCAGAATGCCGACATGCGCATCGACACCTCGATGTTCGATGCGCGCATCGTCATGCAGCCGAGTTCGGACATCAGCCTGCGCGGCGGCATCAAATTCAATCGCGAGGACTATCGCAATACCTATCTCGCCTACAACCCGCTGACCGGGCAATACGGCTATGTCGCGGAGAACGGTGCGCAGGGCAGCGTCGTCACCGGCCCGAATGGCGCAGCTGAAGGCGGCGTCGGCTTGTGGGATCCGAGCAATCCATCGGCGATCACGCGCGTGCTCAGCCTGCCGCTCGATCAGCAGACGATCGATGCCAATATCGGTGCGGACTGGAAAGTCGGCGCGCACAACACGCTCGGCGCGACGCTCGATTTCACGCGCGACGAACCGAGTCATCGCGAACGCAGCCGCGCCGACGACAGCAGCCTCAAGCTCACCTGGATCAATCGAAGTCTCGACTGGCTGACCCTGCGCGCGAATGCGACCTATCTGAAGCAGGGCGGCGACAGCTACGACTACGATCCGTACGAGTTCCTCTATTCGACGAGCCTGCCAGGTTTCGTGCCGCCGGCCGGCGGCGTGCAGGCGCAGAGCGTCGATGCCTTGCATCTTTACGACCTTGCCAGTCGCGACGAGGAGAAGCTCGATCTGATGGCGACCGTGATGCCGCGCGACGACATGACGATCAGCCTGTCCGCGCGCGGCGACTGGAACTCCTACGACGCGCAGATTGGACGCCAGGGCTACAACACGCTCGGTGCCACGCTGCAATGGGAATGGCAACTCTCAGCCACGACGCAGGCGAGCCTGTACTACGGCTACGACCGTTCGAAGCTGCGCATGGCGAGCGTCAACGATCTCGGTGCCGATCCCGATCCGACCCTCGGCGGCAGCACATTTCCCAACGACGGCCGCTGGTGGACCGACGACGTCCAGCGCAATCAAAGCGCGGGTGCGATGTGGACGCACACGATCGGCCGCGTGCGTCTGGACGCGGGCTGGACCTATCTCGACGCGCAAGGCACCACGCGTTACCGCTTCGCAACGCCGGCGGCGCTCGCTTATTTCGCCGACGGTTTCAGTGGCATCGACCAGTTCGCGCCGCTCGCCTATCGCGTCAATTCGCTGACGCTGGGGCTGACGATTCCGCTGATGCGGCGCGTGTCGATGCGCCTGTTTGACGACTACGAGCGTGGCCACGTCAACGACTGGCATTACGCCGGCCTCGCCGCCGGCTATGTAATCGATCATCGCGTCTACACCGACGGCGGTCCGCTAAGCTACAGCACGAACCTGATCGGCCTGCTCGTGAGCGTCGAGCTGTGAACGCCGTCCGCAAGATTGCCGCCCGCGGCCTCGCATTCGCGTTGACGCTGCTGGGCACGACTTCCGCACACTGCACAATGGACGTGATCGATTTGCGTCGCATCGACGCGGTCGGCGGCGATGCTTTCGCCGGCAAGGCGAAGGCGACGGCGTGCCTGGGCTGCCACGGGACTGCCGGCATCGCGCCGGTGCCGATGTTTCCGAATCTCGCCGGACAGAACGCCGAGTATCTTTATTGGGCGCTGCTCGAATTCCAGCGCGCGGCGCGCGCGGATTCGCCGATGACGGCGCAAGTCGCCCCCCTCGCTGACGCTGATATGCGCGATCTGGCGACTTATTTCGCCGCACTCCCGGCAGCGAGCGCGGACGGCGCTGCGCGTCCCGATGCGCGCGCAGCGGCACTGTTCCTTCGCGGTGATCCTGCACGTGGAATCCCACCCTGTCAGGGCTGCCACGGTGCCGACGCCGGCGGCCATCCGCTGGCCGCGGCGACAGCGAGCTATCGAGCCTATCCGATCCTGCGCGGCCAGCACGCGACGTATCTGACGCAGCGCCTCAGGGATTTTCGCGCCGGCCAGCGGGTCGATTCCAGCAACGACCGGATCATGCAAGGCGTCGCACGCTCGCTCGACGACGATGCGATCGACCAACTCTCCGCATGGCTGCAAGCGGGCGCGCGATGACGTCTGCGTCCAGCGCCCGCAGGCAAAATTCCGGCGCGGCCGTCTGCGGCCGTCAATGCATTCGCGCCCAGGTGCCATGCCACCGCGTGCGCAACTCATCCGCTCGTCGCGATCACCTGTGCGGCAACAGCGGTCATACGTATCGGGCGCAACCCGATCCTTCACTTCGCCCTCTTCCCGTAGGAGAACCATCGTGCGTACTCGTCATTTCATATCCCACGCCACCGTCGCAGCAACGCTGCTGTTCGGCTCCGCCGCCGCATCGGCGGCCAATCACAATGTGCAGGTCGGTCCGAACGGCACGCTCACATTCGCGCCAGCCACGCTGAATATCGCGGCGGGAGACACCGTCACGTTCACCAATGCCGGCGGCTTCCACAACGCGGTGTCGGACGACGGCACCACCTTCGACAGCGGCGCCGCCAGCAGCGCGGCCTGGACCTATGTCGCCACGTTCCCGGCGCCGGGCACGTTCGGCTATCACTGCACGATCCACGGCGCCGCCGGCGGCCAGGGCATGGCAGGCACGATCAACGTGACTGTGCCGGTCGATCTGCAGTCGTTCGATGTGAACTGAGTCGCGGCACGTTCGAAGACGAGGCCCGGCCCAGCGCCGGGCCGATCGGCTTGGACGCTTGGCCGTCCTTTCGGCATGGTTCGCAGCCGTTCGGGACAGGGTCGCAGGATGCCCAGAAATTCGTCGCCAAGCAGGACCGATGACTTCTTCGTCGCCGCACTACCCGGTGCGTGGCGACGACGTCGTCCAGTGCCCTACATCCTGTAGACGACGATCACGCTGATCAGGGCGCTGCGTATTTCCACCGGCGGATGGCCTGTTCCGCGAAGGGCGATGGCCGCAGCGGTGTGCTCCAGTTTGGGGCAGGTCGGACCCGCGACTTGCCCTAGAATGAGGCAATGTCCCCCCGCAGCCACATGCCCAGCGCAGCAGCCTCGCACGCCGAAGCCGCCTGGGCGATGTTCGAGCAGTGCGCCACGGCGATGGCGCTGGTCGACGACGGCCTGATTATCCGTTCGATCAACCAAGGCCTGCACGACTGGCTCGGCGGCGGTGCGCGCAACTGGCGCGGCGAATCGCTGGCGCTGCTGGACGCGAAGCCGCCGAGCCTGTCCGACGCCGTCGTGCGTGCGCTCAAGCAGGAACGGCGCGTCTGGTTGCGCGAGGCGCGCCTGCGCACCGCGATCGGCGATCGCGAGGCGGATCTCGCGCTGAGCCCGCTAGATGCCCGGACCTTGCTGCTGGAGGTTCAAACGACGCCGGTCGAGCATTCGGGCCTGCGCCTGTCCGAATCCCTGCGCGGCTTCGCGCACGAAGTGAAAGGCCCGTTGGCCGGCGTGCGCGGTGCAGCGCAGCTGCTGCAGCGGCGTGTGGAGGCGGCGGACCTGACTGAACTGGCCGGATTGATCGTGACCGAGGTCGATCGTCTCGCCGCCTTGTCCGATCGCCTGCTCAAAGTCGGTGCCAAGCCGCGGCTCGCGCGCATCAACATCCATGAAGTGATCGAGCGCGTCGCCGCGCTGGTCGCTGCCGAAGCGGACGCACCACAGATCCGGCGTGACTACGATCCCAGCCTGCCGGCAGTCACGGCCGATGCGGACCGCTTGCTGCAGGCCTTGCTCAATCTCGCGCGCAACGCGGCCGAGGCGGGCGCGCGCCAGCTGAGCGTGCGCACGCGTGCCGAGCACGGCTCGCGCTTCGGCGATCGCGGCACGCGCTTCGCCGTGCGCATCGATCTGGTCGACGACGGACGCGGCGTGCCCGCCGTACTTGCCGAGACCTTGTTCGAGCCGCTCGTGTCCGGTCGCGCCGACGGCACCGGACTCGGTCTTGCGATCGCGCGCGAGATCGCGCGCGAACACGGCGGCGAACTGAGCTATGTCAGCCGACCCGGCGCCACCGTCTTCACCCTGCAGCTGCCGCTGGCCGAATGAAGAGGCGCCCGCCACCGCTCGCGAGGACATCCGCGTGAGCGGCCCGGCCCACACGATTTGGATCGTCGACGACGACCGCAGCGTGCGTTTCGTGCTCGCCGCAGCCCTGCGCGAGTCGGGCTGGCAGCCGCGCGAGTTCGGCGATGCCGAGGCAGCGCTGGCAGCGCTGGCGGAGTCGGCGCCGGACCTGCTGTTCACCGATGTACGCATGCCCGGCGCCAGCGGCCTCAAGCTGCTCGAGCGCGTGGCCACGCACGACCCGCGCTTCCCGGTCATCGTGATGAGTGCGTTCACCGACGTCGCATCGACTGCGTCGGCGTATCGCCTCGGCGCGTTCGACTACCTGCCCAAGCCGTTCGATCTCGACCAGGCCGTCGCGGCCGCACGCCGCGCCCTTGCGCAGCCGCGCGCGGCGCCGCCTTCGGTACCCGTTGCCGACGGTGGCGAGGCCGAACTGATCGGCGGCAGCGCCGCCATGCGGGAGCTGTTCCGCGCGATCGGCCGCGTCGCTGCCAGCGGACTCGGCGTGCTGATCACCGGCGAGACCGGCACCGGCAAGGAGCTGGTCGCGCGCGCGCTGCATCGCGAAAGCGCGCGCGCCAAGCAGCCGTTCGTCGCACTGAACACGGCGGCGATTCCGGCCGAACTGCTCGAATCGGAACTGTTCGGCCACGAGGTCGGCGCATTTACCGGCGCCGCGCGCCGGCACGCCGGCCGCTTCGAGCAGGCCGATCGCGGAACCCTGTTCCTCGACGAGATCGGCGACATGCCGCTCGCGCTGCAGACGCGCCTGTTGCGCGTACTTGCAGCGGGCGAGTACTACCGCGTCGGCGGACGCGAACTGATCCGTGCCGATGCACGCATCATCACCGCGACGCACCAGGACCTCGACGCGAAAGTCGCGCGCGGCGAATTCCGCGCCGACCTGTTGCACCGGCTCGACGTCGTGCGCCTGCACCTGCCGGCGCTGCGCGAACGGCGCGACGACATCCCGGCGCTGGCCGAGCATTTCCTCGGGCGCGCGGTCGCCGCGACGGGCGGCACCGCGAAGCGGTTCTCGCCGGCCGCGCTTGGCGCGTTGCGCGATTATGGCTGGCCCGGCAACGTGCGCCAGCTGGAGAATCTCGCGCGACGCCTCGCGGTGCTGGCGCCGGGACGCGAAATCGGCGTCGGCGATCTGCCGCCGGCGATCAGCGACGCGGCGCCTCCGCGCGAAGTGATCGGCTGGAGCGCCCCGTTGCGTGCCTGGGCCGACGAAGCCCTCGCGTCGGGCGCCGAGAACATCCACGCCGAAGCCTATGCGGAGTTCGAACGCGTGCTGCTCGATGCTGCGCTCGCTGCGCACCGCGGCCATCGCCAGCATGCGGCGAAGTCGCTCGGCCTCAGCCGCAACACGATGACGCGCAAGCTCGGCAGTTCGCGCAGAAAGCGGCCGTGAACCTCGATTATCATCTTCAGCTGCAATGATGGCCTGCCATGAATGACGTCCTGCGCGTGCGTGACGCGACCCTCGCCGACCTGTCGTTTCTGGTCGAAAGCAACGTGGCAATGGCGCTCGAAACCGAGCACAGGACGCTCGACCGCACGCTGCTCGAGCGCGGCGTCGCCGCAGTCTTCGCGCAGCCCACGCACGGCTTTTATCTGGTCGCCGAACAGGCGGGACGTCCGGTCGGCTGTCTTCTGATCACCTATGAGTGGAGCGACTGGCGCGACGGCCAGTGGTGGTGGCTGCAGAGCGTTTACGTCGTTCCGGCGGCGCGCCGCAGCGGCGTCTTCCGCGCATTGCACGCCTGCATCGAACGGCGCGCGGCCGAGCGCAGCGGCGTCGTCGGGCTGCGCCTGTATGTCGAATCCGAAAACCGGCGCGCGCAATCGACCTATTCCGAACTCGGGATGCGGCAGGCGGCCTACGTAATGTTCGAAGTGGCGCTGGCGCGTGTGCCGCTCGGTTTCAAGCCCGCCCAGTCAGGGGAAGATCAACCAGGGGAGGGCGACGCTTGATCCACGCGGATCGGCTGCGCCGGGCGATTTCCGATCTGCTCGGCTTGTTCGTATTTCCGATGCTCGTCGCAGCGCTCCCCTGGCGTGTCGGTCTGCCGCTCCTCAAGCGATTGGCGCGCCATCACCCTACGTTTCGGCTGGAGGCGGATGCGGCCTGGGACGCTGCCAATGTGCATTTGCCCGGCCTGGATGCATACACGTGGAAGAGCCGCTATCGCTTGATCCGCTGGGTCGAACGTGCCGATACCTATCTGACGCTCACCCGCGGCACGCGCTGGTGGAAGCGCCGCGTCGATGTGATCGGCGAGTGGCCGCTGTCTGGGCAATCCCATCTTCTGCTGACCTTTCACTGGGGCGCCGGCAACTGGATCTGGAGACTGCTCGACGAGCACGGCATCGGTGCGCACTTCCTCGCACGCCGGCCAGTCGCCAGCGACCTGGGCGTCGGCGGTTTGGCCTTGGCGTACAGCCGCCTGCGCGAATGGGCGTTTCCGCGCATCGGCAGTCGAGGCGCCATGTATACCGGCGGCAGCGCCGCGCGCATCGAAGCGGCATTGACGCAGGGCGCGAGCCTGGTGGCGATGCTCGATCTGCCGAGTTCGCCGTCGCAGCAACCGGTGCGCGTGACCTTGCTCGGTGAAACTGCGCTGCTGCCTGCGCGGCTAGTCGCGTTGGCGGCGAACAAGCACGTACCGGTCACGATCTTCAGCTGCGGCTTCGATGCCGACAGCGGTCGGCGCAAGCTGCAGATCGAAACGCTGGCGCCATCGGCCGGGATCGAAGTCGTGCTCGCGCGCTATGCGGCGCTGCTCGATGCGCGTCTGCGCGAAAGCTCGGAATTCTGGATGATGTGGCACCAGTCGGCGGCAATCTTCGCCGTGACAGGGCATACAATGGCGGCCGGATAGCGGCGCTGCGGCGCTGCCGGCCGTGCGGTGAAAGCGTCTACACAGAAAGGTAAATCGTGAGCTCGAAGCGAGTTGGAATCATCGGCGGCGTACGCATTCCGTTTTGCCGCAACAACACCGCCTACGCGGACGTCGGCAACTTCGGCATGGCGGTGAAGACACTCGGGGCGCTGGTCGAACGCTACGGCCTGCATGGCCTGGAACTCGGTGAGGTCGCGTTCGGCGCGGTCATCAAGCACGCCTCGGACTGGAACATCGCGCGCGAAGCCACCCTGTCATCCGGGCTTGCGCCGACCACGCCGGGCATCACGACGGCGCGCGCCTGCGGCACCTCGCTCGACAATGCGATCATCGTCGCCAACAAGATTGCGACCGGCCAGATCGATGCCGGCATCGCCGGCGGCGCCGACACCACCAGCGATGTACCGATCGTCTACTCGAAGGCGTTGCAGCAGCGACTGCTGGCTGTGAATCGCGCGAAGACGCCGCTGGAGAAGCTCGAGACCGCGGTCAAGGGATTCTCGCCGTCCGAATTGAAGCCTTCGTTTCCCGGGGTGGCCGAACCGCGCACCGGCAAGTCGATGGGCGAACACTGCGAGTTGATGGCGCAGGAATGGAAGATCGCGCGGGAAGATCAGGACAAGCTCGCGCTGTCGAGTCACCAGAAACTTGCGGCCGCGTACGCGCGCGGCTTCTTCAAGGATCTGGTGGTGCCATTCCGCGGCGTCGAGCGCGACAATGTGCTGCGCCCGGACACGACGCTGGAAAAGCTGGCCGCATTGAAGCCTGCGTTCGACAAGACCTCCGGCCACGGCACGCTGACGGCCGGCAATTCGAGCGCATTGTCGGACGGCGCCGCGGCCGTGCTGCTGGCGAGCGACGAGTGGGCTGCCGCGCGCGGACTCAAGGTGCAGGCGTACCTCACGCATGCGCGCGTCGCCGCCGTCGACTTCATCCATGGCGAAGGCTTGCTGATGGCACCGACGATCGCCGTGCCGCGCATGCTGGCGGAAGCCGGCATCGGACTGCAGGATTTCGATTTCTACGAGCTGCACGAGGCATTCGCCGCACAGGTGCTGTGCACGCTGCGCGCGTGGGAATCGGCCGATTACTGCAAGAACCGCCTCGGCTTGGATGCGCCGCTCGGCAGCATCGATCCGGCGCGGATCAACGTCAACGGCTCCAGCCTGGCCGCCGGCCATCCGTTCGCGGCGACCGGCGCGCGTGTCGTCGCGACCCTGGCGCGCCTTCTCGAAGACAAGGGTTCGGGGCGCGGTCTGATCTCGATCTGCACCGCCGGCGGCATGGGCGTGACGGCAATCCTCGAAAGGCCGTAGGCTAGACCGAACATCAGCCTCGGGGGAGGTCGCAATGGAAAACAGCAACTACGCACTGGTGCTGACCGGAGCCGTGCTGCCCGGCCACGCGCCGGAGTCGGTATGGCCGGCGCTGGCCGCCTATTTCCGCATGGAGCAGGACAAGCTGACCAGCCAGTTGATCGCGCGCGCGCCGCTGATGGTCAAGCAGAGCGACGACCTCGGCAAGCTGCAGACCTTGCAGGCCGGGGCGGCTGCGGTCGGCGCGGAGGCGGAGATCTGCGCGCCGGATGGACGTCCGGCGTTGTTCGTGTTGCTCGACAACGCGCCACGTGGTCCGGTGCCGCGCGTGTTCGTCGAGGAGCGCATCGAGCATGGTCTGTGGCCGGACAGCCTCAGCGTGGCCGAGGTCGGCTCGAATACCTGGCATCCGTTCCGTGAGTTCGTGGGGCCGCCGGTGGCGCCGGCTGCGCCAGCGCTGCCGCCGGCGACGGACCTGTTCAGCACGACCCACGCAGCGGCGGCATCCGTCGCGGTCACCGCGTTGCCATCGCAGCGCACCGATGCAGGCGGCGCCGGCCTCGATCTGTACGCACTGCCTGCCGGCGAGGCGATCCATGCCGGTTTCTGGCGACGCTGCGCGGCCTTGGTCATCGACGGCATCCTGATCGGCATCGCCTCATCCGTGGTGCAGGCGATTGCCGGCGTCGGCATGATGGGCGTGGTCGGGGCCGGCGGCGATCTTCGTCCGGATGCCCTGTTCGGCGCGATGGTGGTGCCGTTTCTGATCCTGTTCGTCGGCCAGTGGCTCTATTTCGCCGTGTTCGAAAGCGGCAAGGCGCAGGCGACGCCGGGCAAGATGGCGATGGGCATCAAGGTCGTCGACGATGTCGGCCAGCGTATCGGGTTCGGCCGTGCGAGCGGCCGCTACTTCGGCAAGATCGTGTCGGGCTTGATCCTCAATATCGGCTACCTGCTGGCCGGCTTCACCGCGCGCAAGCAGGCCCTGCACGACATGATGGCGGGCACCCTGGTCGTGTTCAACGGCGTGCAGCCGGCCCAGCCGCTGCCGACGGTACGCCCGCCGATGCCGTGGTACGGCTGGCTGCTGAACGTGCTGCTGTTCGGCGCCGTCGCGCTCGCGATCATCGGGTTCTTCGTGTTCGCCGCTTCACTGGCCAGCCTGGGCGCGAATACGCAGGGCGGCAGCGGGTTTTAGCACGGCTCGAAAAACGCCCACGAAAAAGGCCGCGCGAGCGGCCTTTATCTTTGCCGCGGCGGGCGATCAGCCGCGGAACGAGAACAGCGTCGGTTTCCAGCCGCCGCTGGTCTGGTAGCTCTGGCCGCGACGCTTGCGCATGCGGTCGATCAGTTCGATGCGGCGCGCCTCGGCCCATTCGTGGCGCTGCGTCTTCAGGCTGCCCACATCGACGCCACGCGCAACGGCTTCGTTCTTGCGATATTCGATGAAATCTTCGTACGCCTCGATCTCGTGCTGCAGTTCGCGCACGCACAGCTCGATCATGATCGCATCGTCGAGGAAGCCGAGCACCGGTACGTTGTCCGGGATGATGTCCTGCGGATTGGCGAAATAAGTCAGGCAGGCGAGAACGCGCTGCTTGTCTTCTTCCGGCAGCGCGAAGCCGTCGTCGTTGACCATCGCGATCATGCTGTCGAGCTTGCCGAGGCGTTCGGCGATGAAATTCGGCAGCTTGATCTGATGCCCCTCGACCAGCAGCTTGGAAGCTGCCTCGGTCACTTCGGCCGGCGACAAATGCTTGGCTTCGGTTTGCGCGCGCTGCATCGCGTCGATGAAATGCTGGAGGTCGGCATCGCCGAGTTCGATGGTGATCGCGAGCGACATGAGGCAACTCCACGGGAGACGACGGAAGAGACTAGCCAGCGCGGGCGGGTCGCGTCAATGCGCCGGACGGGAAAGTGGCTTCGGCACGCCGCGGCCGATGCCGGACGGCCGGCACAAGGCGGAGCCCTTCAGAGAATATCGACGAGGCCGGCGCCGAACGCGGTCACGATGCGCGTGTAGATCGTCTTCGACGGCAGGTCCACCTCGGGAAAGTCGCCGACATCCTCGTAGCAGGCCTGGAAACCAGGATCGCCCGTCGGCAGCGGCTGGCAGCCGGGCTTCAACTCGTAGCTGGTCGCGTAGCGGAACGGCCACAGGTCGAACACCGGCAGCGCCGTCGACAGGGTCGCGAACACGTTGTTGATCGTCTGCAGCAGCTTCGGCCGCTGGCGCTTGGCGATGGTCCAGGCGTTCTGTGGCGCGGCGTTGCGCAGCACCGCGGCGCGAACCCGCGTGGCGATCGTGCGGTCGTAGACGATGAAGCCCGATTCGGTGTTGTAGTTGTCCGAGCGCGGATCGAAGTTGTGCGAACCGATCACGCTGACGCGGTCGTCGATGACGATCGACTTGCCATGCAGACCGAGGCGCACGCCTTCGCGCCGCAGCGGCGTCTGCCCGTAGCGCCGGTAACGGCCGCTGTTGCCGCCGCCGGCGAGGTGTTCGTAATCCTGCACGAACTCGGCGGCGTCGGCCGGAAACGGCTTGAATTCATGGATCTGGAAGCCGTAGCGCTTGAGGTAGCGCTTTTTATACTTGTACGAAAGCGCATAGACGTAGAACGCGTCGGTCGCCGCGAGCGAGTTGGTCGACACGATCACCGGCACACGCGGCTTGCGCCGGTACAGCGCGCGGAACACCTCGCGCGCACGCGCGCTCAAGACCAGGTAGGGCGTTTCGAACACGACTTGCTCGCGCGCGCCGGCGATCAGGTCGCTGATGCGCCGGGTCAATTCGAGTCCGGCCGGATCGCCAGGCCGGAGTGCCTTGTCGGGCGCATCGGAGAAGTAGTCCACGCGCGCGACGCGTACGGCGGCATCGACAAAATGTTCGCGCATGTACGCCGTGTCGGCCGCGCGTGCGCGCAGGGCATCGATGCGCGCGTGATCGACATCGGCCGGTTCGCCCGGCGCCTTCGCCGCCCCGCCATCGTCGATGATGCGCTGATTGACGTCGTTGAGGCGCGTCAGCGGCACGCTGCGCGGATCGCCCCAGAACTGTTCGAACGACGCCTGCATTTCGGCACCGGTCTTCGGGCCCAGCACGAGCATGTCGCGGTCGCGGTAGTCGAATTCCTGATCCCAGTCGAAATAGCGGTTTTCGATATTGCGTCCGCCGGCAATGCCGATCTCGCCGTCGATCAGGAACAGCTTGTTGTGCATGCGCTGGTTGAATTTGGAGAAGCAGCACAGGATGCCGGCGGCGAATTCGACCGGCTGCGTGACGGCCTCATCGAAGGTCGGGTTGTACAAGCGGAATTCGAGGTTGCGGTGCGCGCGCGCGATGCGTGCCAGCCATTCGACATCGTCGAGCGAGAACAGCTGGTCGGCGACCACGCGCACTTTGACGCCGCGCCGCGCAGCCGCGATCAGTTCGTCGAGCACGAGCCAGCCGGCATCGTCTTCGGCGAAGATGAAGGTCTGGATATCGATGCTGCTGCGCGCCGCGCGGATCAAGTGAATGCGCAGCAGCAGGGAATCGGCGCCGCGCTCGAGCACGTTGACGTAGTGCACCGGAGCGTCGGTACGGTTCGACGCGCGCGCTTGCGCGACGAGCGCCCGATACGGCGAGTCGATCGCGCAATGGTCCGCGCGCGCGCAGTCCAGATCGCTCGGGCGCGTATCGGCAACGACGGCATCGACCTTGCGTGCGAGCTGCCGGTCGAGGCCGCACGCCGACAAGGCAAGCAGGCTGCTCAATGCGATTGCCATGCGTGCGGCAGCGCGTATGGCAACGAATGTACTCATGCGCCGTGCGCTGTCATGGATTCTTGGTCTCGCGCGGCGCGACGGCATAGACGCTGAACTGCAACTCGACCTTGTCGCTCAAGGTGCCGCGGCGCGAGTGCATGTCGAACTCGGAGCGCCGGATCGTACCTTCGACTTCGATCGGACAATCGTAGGCGGGCCGTTCGCAGGCGGCGGGCTGCAACTGGAACGTGACCGGCTGGCGAACCCCGCGCAGGGTCAGCATGCCCGACAGCTCGCCGCCCTTGCGCAGGCGCGGCTGCGGGAACGGCTCGGACTTGAACTCAATGGTCGGATGCGCTGCGACGTCGAAGAACTCCGACGACTTCACCCACTCCTCGTAGCGCTTGTTGTCCATCTTGACCGCATCGACATCGATGCGCGCGTCGACGCTGATTTGGTTGCGGAAGCGGTCGACGTGCACGGTGCCGTCGACCTTGCCGAAATGCCCGCTGACACCGACCAGCCACAACACACGGACGGTGAAGCCGAGCTGCGAGCGCGCGCCGTCGAGCTTGACGGTTTCGCTGCCGCTGGCGTCTTCGGCAAACGAGGCCCGCGCCGGCGAGGGCAGCAGCATTCCGGCGGCCCAGGCGAACCCGGCGAGCGCGGCGGCGAACGCGGCGGCGCCCTCATCGCGTCGATGGACGCGAAGGATGTTCACGGCCACCAGAAGTGGCGCACCTCCGCGGTGCCGGGTTCGATGCCGCCGGCCGGAAGCGTCAACCAGGCGACACCGGCCGGCGGAATGCCGCGGCCGGAATCGGACGACCCCTCGGTCAGCAGCGCCACGAGGTTTTCCAGCCCGGGGTTGTGGCCGACCAGCAGGATCGAATTCGCGTCGGCGTGATCGTCGAGCACGCGCAGCAGGGTCGCCGGCGTCGCTTCGTAGATGCGTGCTTCGCTGCGCAAGTCCGCATAGCCGAGGGCGGAGAGCACGCGTTCGCAGGTTTCGCGCGCGCGTGCGGCAGGCGAGTAGAGCACGCGCTCCGGCGCCGCCGAGTGCTGCTTGAGCCAGGCGCCGGCGGCGTCCGCTTCGGCTTCGCCACGCAGGCTGAGGACGCGCGCCATGTCGTCCTGACCCGCCGTAGCGGCATCGGCATGGGCGTGGCGCAGCAGGATGATCTCGCGGGTGGGCATGAGCGGGGTCCCTCCGTCGGTTGGTGCGCCGATGATGCCCGATTCGCCGCGACTGCGGTCAAGCCGTTGCGTTCAGGCCGGAGCACGCAAACGCGAGCGGCGGGCGGCAGCGAAAACTCCTGCCACCCGCCGGCCGACCGGGCTTGCTCGGCGGTTCCAGCGAATGCGGCGCGTCAACCGCCGTTGGTGCTCGAAGCGTCGCCGGCCTGACCCTGTCGCGAGGCGCCGCGGTGCCTGAATGCGCCGTGCGGGGCCTGCAACTGATCTTCGGTCAGCGTGTCGCCGCCGCCGCTCAGCTTGTCGAAGCGGGCCATTTCCTTGGCTTCGAAGTCGGACTTGGTGACCTTGCCGTCGCCGCTCGGGTCGTAGCGCTTGACGAAGCCCTCGGCGCGCCTCTCGACGCGCGCGGCGGTCGCCGGCGAACTGGCGATTTCATTCGCATCGACGCTGCCGTCGCCGTTGCCGTCGAGCTTGTCGAAGCGGCTGTCGACCCACGCCTGGTATTCGGCGCGGCTGATGACACCATCGCCGTTGGTATCGATTTTGTCGAAGAACTGCTGGCGGAACTGGGCGCGTTTGGCGCCCGGCGTCGGCGTCGACGTGCCGGCGGTGGCGGTCGGGTCGGCGGCGAGGGCGGTGCCGGCGACGGTGAGAGCGCAGGCGCCGAACAGCGCCGAAGCGAGCAGGGTTGGGAGGGTCTTGCGCATGGTCGGTTACTCGATCGAACGGCCACGGCGGCCGCACTCCGATCGAACGCGACAGGCGCCAAGTCGTTTACTCCGACGATGCAAAGAAAGCGCAAAGTCGCATCGAGCCTGTCCGCTGTGGCGCCCGGCGACGCCGTGCAACAGCGGTTTGCCGGTGTCAGGCGTGTTTCTTCAGCCAGCGCAGCAGCTTGGCCCAGTCTTCCTGATGCGAGCGCACCAGCTCGGAGTTGTAGTCGAAGATGCTCTTGCCGAGCGCATTCGCCAAGACATAACCCTGGGTGTCGCGCAATTCGGTCACCAGCGGGAACGGAAAACGCTGCATCTCCTCGACCGCCAGCTGGGACGCATTCGTCCAGGGCTTCAAGCGGTTGGCGACGATCCCTACGGCCACCTTGCCGCGCTTGATCCGCACGAGGTCCTTGAGTTCGCTCAGGAACGGCTCGGTCGCCTCCAGGTCGATCGCCGAAGGCAGCACTGGCACCACGATGACGTCGATCTTCTCGAGGAGATCTTCGACCTCGCTGGCGCGGATACCGGCAGCGGTGTCGAGGATCAGGCGCTGGGTATCTTCGGGAACGTGCCGGTCCCAGTCTTTGCGCAAGCCGGGAATGCCGAGCACCGCGTTCGGATACGCCGCGCGCTTCTCGCACCAGCGCAGCGAGGAACCCTGGCGGTCCGCGTCGACCAGGACGGTGTTCTTGCCGTCGACCGCATAGTGCGCGGCCAGATTGGTCGCCAGCGTGCTTTTGCCCGCGCCGCCCTTGGAACTCGCCACCAAGACCTTCAGCATGAATGCCTCTCGCCGGTACGCAAAGTGGCAGGAAGGTTACACCGCGCTGCCGTGCTTGCAAAACGCAGGCGTCGAAGCCGTCGCCCTGGCACCGCGGTAGCCGGTTTCAATAGCCTGCGCCTGACCGTCCTTGCGGCTTTCCGATGCGCCGATGTAGGTCTGGTTCTGCGCATCCCAGCGGATCGCCTGATAACCGCCGTAGGGGCCGTTGGCGCACCGCATGGCCTTTCTGCATCAGACCGCGCACGGTTTCGTAGGGGAAGCCGGATTCGAGGTCGACGACACCGCCGTCGGCCATCGCCTCGGCCTGCGCATCGGGCGTGGTCGAACCTTCGTGCTGGATGCGCGGCGCGGCGCCGGCCTCCTGCAGGTTCATGCCGAAGTCGATCAGGTTCATCACGATCTTGACGTGGCCCTGCGGCTGCATGTCGCCGCCCATCACGCCGAAGCTGGCCCACGGCCCGCCGTCCCTGGTGATGAACGCCGGGATGATCGTGTGGAACGGGCGCTTGCCGGGCGCGAACGTGTTCGCATGGCCTTCCTTCAGCACGAACATCGCGCCGCGGTCCTGCAGGATGAAGCCGAGCCCGGACGGGCTCATGCCCGAGCCCACGCCGCGATCGCGGCGTCGACCGCGCTGCCACCGTTCTTCAGCACATCAAGACCGGTCTGTGTCGCCAGCGGATGCGAGGGCGCCACCATGCCATGCTGGGCAATGACTTCCGAGCGTGTCGCGAACGGCGCACGGGTGATGCGATCACCGGCATCGGCCACCCCGGTCGGCAGGGTCAGAAACAACGCGAGCGCACAGCGTTTCATGCCGGTCCCCAGCCGAAAACCCGAGCATATGACGATGGCGTTGGCGTTGTGTCGCCTGGATCGGCCATCATCGGCCGATGATCGACACAGGAACTCACAGCGCCGCGGAGGCCGCCACGCCGCTGATCGAGCTCGACAGGGCCACGGTATGCCGCGGCGTCGAACCGGTGCTGCGCGAAGCCAGCCTGCGCATCGACGCCGGGCGGCACACCGCCATCCTCGGTCCGAACGGCTGCGGCAAGTCGACCTTCGTGAAGTTGATCAACCGCGAGCTCTATCCGGTCGCCCGCGCCGGCGCGCCTGCCGTGCGCGTACTCGGACAAGCGCGCTGGGACGTCTTCATGCTGCGCGAGCAGCTCGGTCTGGTGGCGCCGGACCTGCAGCGCGATCTGCTGACGGCGCCAGGCCTGCTCGCCGAAGACGCCGTGATCTGCGGCTACTTCGCGAGCCAGCGCCTGCCGCCGCATCGCGACGTGACGACCACGATGCGCGCGCGCGCGCGCGAAGCGCTTGCCGAAGCGGATGCGGCGCATCTGGCGCAGCGGGCCCTGGCGAGTCTTTCCACCGGCGAAGCGCGCCGCGTGCTGATCGCACGTGCGCTGGTGCATCGGCCGCGTGCCCTGCTGCTGGACGAACCGACCACGGGCCTCGACATCGCCGCACAACAGCGCTTTCTCTCAACGCTGCGCAGGCTCGCCGGAGCCGGCACGACGCTCGTGCTGGTCACCCATCATGTCGAAGAGATCGTCGCCGAGATCGAGCGGGTCATCCTGTTGCGCGACGGGCGCGTGTTCGCCGATGGCGCGCCGGAGCAGGTACTGACGTCCGATCGCATGACCTCGCTCTACGGCATCCCGCTCGAGGTCGAGCGCACGGCCGACGGTTATCGATTGCGACCGGGCGGGCGTCCCGCTTCGTTCAGTGCAGCCGCGGCACACTGATGCCCCGGGCTCGTCGCCTCCGACGATCCCTCTGCAACGAGAGGCGGGCATGTTCGAGCTTTGGCGCCAGCGCTGGCGCAGTTTTCGCGAGCAACCCGCTGGAGAGCGGTTTCAGGGGCGCTATCGGCGACGCGCGAACCGCAGCGGCATCCTGCGCAAGACCGTGATGATGCTGCTGGGGCTGTTCCTTCTCGTCATCGGCGTGGCCATGATCGTGCTGCCGGGGCCGGGCCTGATCTGCGTTTTTTTCGGCGCCGGCCTGCTGGCCGAAGAGTCGTTGTTCGCAGCGCGCCTGCTCGACCGTGTCGATCTTGCGATCGATCGCGGTATCGCGCGCTGGCGCCGGCGGCGGCCGCATACGTCCGATTAGACCGGCGGCTCCGCTCCGAGAATTCCCGGATCGTCCGGTGATGCGTGATGCCGACGTCGTATCGGCGGCGGCTGCGCCGCGCGCCGCGGATGACACATCGGCACGCCCCATGCACAATCGAAGGCAGGGGGATTCCTATGAAGATTCAGTCGCTTTTTGCAGTGCCATTGGTCACGGCGAACCTGCCGGATTGCAGCGCGCTCAACGCGCAGCTGAAAGAGCTCTTTCTGCGCAGGGAGGCGGAAGGCGAGCGCTGGCGCAATCGCGCGCCGACCATGGACATCCCGAAAGGCTTGTTCGAAAGCAATTTCGACCTGTTCACCTGGCCGGACGCCGGGGTGCAGGCGCTGCACGACTTCTGCATGGGCGTGCTGCTGCGTTCGGTGGCGGAACTCAACCAGTACACGCTGGCGGAAATGCGCGGTCTGGAAATGCAGAATCACTGCTGGTTCCACATCACGCGGCGCGAAGGGCGTTTTCATTCGCACAACCACCCGATGGCATCGTGGTCGGGTGTGTATTGCGTCAGCGCGGGCAGTCACGATGCGGACAAACCCGATTCGGGAGTCCTGCACATTCAGAATCCGCACCAATTCGCCAACATGTTCCTCGATCAGGGCAACGGGCGGCTCACATCCGTGTTCAGTTCGCGCGGAACCAACGTGCGCCTGCAGGATGGACAACTCATCCTGTTTCCTTCATGGCTGTTCCACGAGGTCCTTCCCTACTACGGCGACAGCGAGAGGATCACCGTGGCGTTCAACTGCTGGTTCCGTCCGCGCAATGCCACCGACGGACGCTTCGGCAACCAGCCGCTGCCGCTGCATTGGTGATCGCGCTCAGTCGCCCAGCGCTTCGCGCATGAACTCCGGCGAGGCCAGCGCCGCCTTGTGGATGTCCACGTTGTAATAACGCGTCGCGAACTGCTTGGTCGCGGCGCCGCGTTCGCGAAAACCGCTGAGGTCGGCGCCCTTGCGCGCCATCGTGCAGCTCCACCAGCCGGTCGGATAGACCGGCTGCGGAAAGGTCAGCGTCTTGACCGAGTGGAAGTCGGCGAAGCGCATCGCCGAGCGCATCGCCTTGATCAGATCCAGATGCGCCAGCGGCGATTCGCTCTGCTGCACCAGAATGCCGCTCGGACGCAGCGCCTTGTAGCAGGTCGCGTAGAAGTCCGCGCCGAACAGGCCTTCGGCAGGGCCGACCGGATCGGTCGAATCGACGATGATCAGGTCGAGCGATTCCGGCTCGTGCTCGGCCATGTACTTGATGCCGTCGATGAACAGCAGCTCGGCGCGCGGATCGCCGTTCGACTCGCACAATTCAGGGAAATATTTTTCGGACAGGCGTGTCACGCGCTCGTCGATCTCGACCTGCACCGCGTGCTCGACTTCCTCGTGCTTGAGCACCTCGCGCAAGGTGCCGCAATCGCCGCCGCCGATGATGACGACGCGCTTGGCGCGTGCATGCGTGAACAGCGCCGGATGCGACATCATCTCGTGATAGAGGAAGTTGTCGCGCGTGGAGACCATCGTGCAGCCGTCGATCACCATCAACTTGCCCCAGTCGGTCGTGTCGTAGATCTCGATCGTCTGGAACGGGGTCTTTTCCGCGTGCAGGCGTGCCTTGACGCGCAGGCCGAACGACGAGCCCGATCGCCCGTGCTGCTCGGTGAACCAGCCGTTGTCGGAAACGTTCTGGTCGGAAGCGTGCTGCTCGGACACGGACATCGATGCGGCCTGCGGAGTAGGGCTTTGGGGGGCGCGATTGTAGCCGGTCCCTGTGACGCCGACACACGTCCGACGCAGCGCGTCGCTACACTAGGCCTTTGAATCGTGCGAGCGGGAGCAACGAGTGAGCGAGCAGCACTGGAACGCCGACGCGGCGCGGCACACCTGGGCCGTGCCGCATTGGAGCGAGGGCTATTTCGATGTCGGCGACGACGGCGACCTGCTGGTGCGCCCGCGCGGCGCCGACGGCCCGACGCTGTCGCTGCCTGCGCTGGTCGAGGCAGCCCGCGGCAAAGGGTCGCGTCTGCCTTTGCTGGTGCGCTTCGCCGACATTTTGAACGACCGCCGCGCGCGACTGCAGCGCGCATTCGCCAAGGCGATGACCGAGTGGGACTACGCTGGCGGCTACACCGCGATCTACCCGATCAAGGTCAACCAGCAGAAGAACGTCGCCGGTGAACTTGCCGCGAACGGTGCCGAAGGCTTCGGCCTCGAAGCGGGTTCCAAGCCGGAACTGATGGCCGTGCTCGCGCTCGCGCGCAAGGGCAGCACGGTGATCTGCAACGGCTACAAGGATCGCGAATACATCCGCCTCGCGCTGATCGGACGCCGCCTCGGTCTCGACATCTTCATCGTCATCGAAAAGCCGTCCGAACTGCGTTACGTGATCGAGGAGGCCAAGACGCTCGGCGTCGAACCGCTGCTCGGCGTGCGCATGCGCCTGAAGAGCCTTGGCGCCGGCAAATGGCAGAACTCCGGCGGCGACAAGGCGAAGTTCGGTTTGACTCCGCGCCAGCTGCTGACGCTGCTGGAGGAACTGCGCGTGGCGGGCCTTTCACACACGCTGAAGCTGCTGCATTTCCACATGGGCTCGCAGATGTCGAACGTGCGCGACATCGCCAACGGGATGCGCGAAGCCGTGCGTTACTTCGTCGAGCTGTCGCGCATGGGACTGCCGATCACGCATATGGACGTCGGCGGCGGTCTCGGCGTCGACTACGAAGGCACGCGCTCGCGTTCGGATTGTTCGATCAACTACGGCCTCGACGAATATGCCTCGGCGGTGGTCGGTGCGCTAGCGGAAGCGTGCGCGGCGAACGCGCTGAAAGCGCCGCATGTGCTGACCGAATCGGGCCGCGCGTTGACCGCTCACCACGCGGTGCTGGTCGTCAACGTGACCGAGGTCGAACAAGCCCCGCGCGGGGCATTGCCGCCGCTGCGTGCCGACGAACCGTCGGTGCTGCGCCGCCTGCGCGAGACGCATGCCGAAATCGATCATCGCCCGCCGACCGAGCTGTACCACGAAGCGCAATACCATCTGGCCGAAGGCTATTCGCTGTACGCGCTCGGCCAGCTTTCGCTCGCCGACCGCGCCGAACTCGACGATCTGTACTACGCGATCGTCAATGCGGTACGCCTGCGCCTGAAGCCGGACGAGCGCGTGCATCGGCAGGTGCTCGACGAGCTCGACGAAACCCTGGTCGACAAATACTTCGTGAATTTCTCGGTGTTCGAATCGGCGCCCGACATCTGGGCGATCGACCAGGTCTTTCCGATCGTGCCGATCGCCGGGCTCGACCGCGCGCCGGACCGGCGCGGCGTCATTGCCGACCTCACCTGCGATTCGGACGGCCGCATCGATCACTACGTCGAGGCCGATGGGGTCGACGTCAGCCTGCCGCTGCACGCGCTGCGTGAAGGTCAGCCGTATCTGCTCGGCATGTTCATGGTCGGCGCCTATCAGGAAACGCTCGGCGACATCCACAACCTGTTCGGCGACACCGACGCGGTCAATGTGAAACTGACCGACAGCGGCTACGAATTCACCCATCTGCGTCGCGGCGACACCACCGACCTGATGCTCGACTACGTCGGCTACGATCTCGCTGCGCTGCGCGCGGCCTATCGCGACAAGATCGCGGCAGCGGGCGTCGCGGCGACCGAGGCCGCGTCGCTGGAGGCGGCGTTGGAGCGAGGCTTGACCGGATACACGTATCTTGCCGAGACGGCTTGAGTGCGAACGGTCGAGGCGATCGTCGCGGCGGCGCCACTCCTGCGGGCTGTTTTTCTGCCGTCCTGAACTGTGAGGATGCACATGACTGAAACGCTCAAGGTCGGTTTCGTCGGACTCGGCGCCATGGGGTTGCCGATGGCGGGCCATCTCGCCAAGGCGGGTCTGCTGGCCGCCGTGTGGAACCGTTCGCATGCCAAAGCCGCCGAGGCTGCGCGGCGCTTCGGTGTCGTCGCGCCGGTCGAACTCGCGCAGTTGATCGAAGCCTGCAACGTCATCGCGCTGTGCGTACCGGCGAATGGGGACGTGCTGTATCTGGCGAACGAGATCGCCCTGCATGCGAAGGCGGGCACGATCGTCGTCGATCACTCGACGGTGTCGTCGGTCACGGCGACATCGGCGCATGCGGTGCTCGCCGCGAAGCAGCTTTCCTTTCTCGACGCGCCGGTTTCCGGCGGCGTCGAAGGCGCCAGGAACGGCAAGCTGTCGGTGATGGTCGGCGGCGACGCCGACGTGCTCGCGCGTGTGCGCCCGCTGCTGGACTCCTACGCCGCGAAAGTCAGCCACATGGGCGAGGTCGGCGCCGGGCAGAACACGAAAGCGGTGAACCAGGTGCTGGTGGCCGGCATCGCGCAGGCGGTGTGCGAAGGACTCGCCTTGTCCGAACAGCTCGGTCTCGATCCCGAACGCCTGCTGCCGACGCTGGCTGCGGGCGCGGCCGGCAACTGGTTCCTTGACAAGCGCGGCGCGACGATGCTGAAGAATGAGTTCAGCGTCGGCTTCAAGCTCGCCCTGCTGCACAAGGATCTGAACATCGTCCGTGAACTCGCTACTGCGGCCGGCACCGATCGTTCCGTCATCGAGAAGTCGCTGGCCGACTACGCGCAGCTGCTGGCGCAGGGCCACGGCGACGAGGACATCTCGGCACTGATCCGGCTGAAGCGCAAGCACTGAGCCGACGCGCTCGGGGCCGCTTGCGGCGGCGCCCAGCACACGATCCTAGCTCAGCCGCACCGGGAAATTCGTCGACGGACGCTCGAGCTGGCTTCTAACGCGTGCCGAATCAAATCGATGAATGGATTGCGCCAGCTCGGCGGAGGCAAACCCTGAGCGGCCGGGTGAACGTTCACCCGGCCGCTCCACGCAGCGACGACGACAACGGATTTGCGTCGCCGCGCCGCTCAGCCGTCGAAGCCGTTGGCGAAGATCGTGTCGCCCAGAGGGGCTGCGAATTTCCACAGTTTCGAGGTGTTGTCGACCACGTAGATCGCACCGTTGACGAGGATCGGGCTCTGCCAGTGCAGGGCGCCGATGTGCGGCGAGCTCCACAGCACGTCGCCGGTCAGCGGGTTGCGTGCACTGACGCAGGTACCGCCGCCGGTGCAATCGCCGACATTGAACAGAACACCGTTGGCAACGATCGGCGAGGTCGAACCGGATCCGCTGGTTTTGGTCCAGCGCGCGGTCAAGCTTGGTGCGTTGCTGCCGTCGAGGCCGAGCTGCAGGCCGGAAATGCCGCTGCCATTGCCGACGAACGTCCAGGTCGAGTGGTCTGCCGGGTTGACCCACACGGCGGGTTGCTCGCGCATGAGATCGCCGGCGTAGCCGCTGCCGCCTTGCGGCACGGCGAGCAGCTGCAGTTCGCCGCCGACGTGTCCTGGTCCACCCTGGCCGCTCATATTATCGAGATTGATCAGGCGCAGCTGGCCGTCCTTGCCGGCCTGCAGGCCGAGGTGCGCCACCGCACTGCCGGCCGGCGCGGGCAGGATCGCGGGCGCCACGGAGCCGAGGTCGATGTCGGCGTCCTGCAGGTGCTGAAAATTCGTCGGCGTCCAGCTGTCGTGCGGCATGCCGCCGGCGGCAACGCTGCCGTCGGGCGCCAGCGCGAGCACGCTGTCGGCCCAGTTGTGACCGCCCGTGTTCGCATTGAACTGGCCGTTGCCGGTGGCGACGTAGATGCGGTTCGTGCCGGCGTCGTAGACCGCGCCCGGCCGGCCCCAGATGCCGCTCTGGCGCGACGAGCAGTTCGTGCCGCTGCCGATGAAATGCGCGCTCTGATCGCTGCACAGCGTGTTGAACACCGACTGCGCGCCGCTCGACAGGTCGACCGTGGTCACGTGTCCCTGGTAGTCGCCGCCGTCGCCGATATAGCCGTCGGTGACCGAATACAGATAATTGACGCCGCCCGGTGGCGAGGCGATCGCGATGCCCGACGCGCCTTTTTCGACGTTGGGCTTGGAGGTCGACAACTGCGGCCAGCCGCCGTTGGTGGTCTCGGTGCCGTCGCCGACGGCGTACTTGTGCACGTAACCGTCGAGGCCGTAGG
>Ga0247776_10000096_pt1 | contig 22262 bp, 25 predicted proteins | sample UWRJL199509C5_FD_179912 | JGI IMG/M metagenome (GOLD analysis project Ga0247776, IMG submission 179912) | Plant litter microbial communities from Arlington Agricultural Research Station in Wisconsin, United States - UWRJ-L199-509C-5 | ecosystem: Environmental > Terrestrial > Plant litter >...
GGCTGATAGGTGGATTTTTTTCGTTTTGCATTCTGGGTTCCTCGATATCCGCCGACGCGGAGCAGCGGCTGCGGGCTCAGCGGTGCGTGAAGAGTTGGTTGATGTCGGCGGCCGACAGCATGTCGCCGGTCATCACGGCGTAACTGCCTTGATCGAGCACTTCGTGCGCGATCCGCCGCGTCCGCGCCAGCAGCGACTGCAGCGGACCGCAGCCGAGACTGACGCGCCGGACGCCGGCACGGCGCAGTTCGTCGATCGGCGGCACGCCGGCGAATCCTGCGTAGATGTTCAGTGGACGCGCGATCCGTTGCGCGATGTCGGCCATCTGCGCCAGCTCGACGATGCCCGGCACGAAGAGGCCGTCCGCGCCCGCCTCGATGTATTGCCGGGCGCGCCGCACGGTCTCTTCGACGCGCCCCGCCGGATCACCGTCGGGCACGAAATACGTGTCCGTGCGTGCATTGATGAACAGCGGCAAGCCCGCGCGGTCCGCCCGGGCTCGAACCGCCGCGATGCGCTCGCTCAGCACGGCGGCGGGCGTGAGCGTGGACGATCCTGCGACGACGCCATCCTCGATGTTCACTCCGACCACACCGGTCCCGATCAGCAAGCCGGTCAAGTCGGCGACCTCGGCGGGCGTCCGCGCGTAGCCGCGCTCGATATCCACGCTGAGCGGAATCGAGACGACACGTGCGATGCGGGCGCAGGCGGCGAGCAGCTCATCGACCGGCAACTGCTCGCCGTCGGCATAGCCGAGCGACCAGGCCATGCCGGCGCTGGTCGTCGCGATCGCGGTTGCGCCGGCCTGTTCGATGATGCGGGCGCTGGCCGCGTCCCAGGCGTTCGGCAGCACGAGCAGCCGACCCTCATCGTGGAGACGGTGGAACGTGCGTGCGTTTTCTGCAAGGTTCGCGCTCATCGGCCGGCTCACCGCAGGTAGTAGCCGATCGGCCGATACACCGACGCGATCGACACCTTGGCCGACTGCGCTTCGTTGAGCTTCTGCGCGCAATCCTCGCAGCACACCTCGACGGTTCGCCCGCCGACTTTCACCTTGATCGCATTGTCATCCAGCGCGCAATCGCACGCGGCGCAAGTACGTTCGGTCATGACACGGTTTCCTTCGATGCCCGCAATCCGGGCAGGCACAGGAGACCATGCGGCGAAAACGCCCGCTGTCAGAATCTTTAGCGGCTTTCTGTCTAGGGGTTCGCCTGGCGCTGCAGGACGGACTGCTTGAACTGCGAGGGCGTGCGCCGATAGGCCTGGCGGAACGCCGCGCTGAAGTGGCTGTGGCTGGAAAAGCCGAGCTGCTGGCCGAGCGCCGACAGATCGTCGTACCGGTCGAGCAGATCGAGCGCGCGCGCTAGGCGCAGTTGCAGCTGATAGCGGTACAGCGGGATGCCTTCGACCTCCTGGAAGGCCTGCGTCAGATAGACCGGCGAGCCACCGACCTCGGCCGCGATGTCGGCCAGCGTCCAGCGCCGCGAAAGATCGCCCGCCAATGTCAATTTCATGCGATCGACCAGACGGCGCCGGCCGTGGCTGGCAGCGCTTTCATGCGGCGAGCGCGGCCCTAGCGCGCGCCGCGCCAGGGTCAGCGAAAGCGTCTCCGCTTCCAGCACTTCGGCGACATCGTGGTGCAGGCTGTGGCGCAGCAAGGCGACCAGCGCCTGCGCGCGCGGGTCGACACGCTGGCGCTGTACGCGGAATCGCGCCGTCCCGCCTGCGCGCGCGAGCTCCTTCGGCATCAACTCGTGCAGCAGGGGTTCGCTGATCGCCAGCGAGACGCTGGCATCGCCGCCCGCCAGCGGATGGCTGATGCGATACTCTTCGGCGGCGTTGAAGAACAGCACCTGGTTCGCTTCGGCGACGGCGTCCTCGTCACCCACGTGGCGCACGTAAAGACCACGGTACGGAAACACCAGGTGCGTCGCCTGCGCGCATTCTTCCGCGCTGCGATGACGGCAGGTTCCACGACAGGCCACGTCGTGCAACGACACGATCGGCGTGGTCAGCAGCGTCCGGACGGTATATTCCTGCATGAGCCTTCGCGTTATGGTGGAGCCGCGCAGTGCATGACGTCGAGCGCTGGTGCGGCTACGGCCGCGCTCTCGCGGCGCGCAGCGTATGGCGACACGATAGCGGTTTTGACGCGGCGCAGCGCACGCCGTTGCGATGGGAAGGATGCCCTGTCGGGGTTCGAGAGAATCCCCCTCCGAGACGAACGTTCGCAGGCTCCCTGCATGAATCCGCAAACCAAACGCAAAGCCGCCCCGCTGATCCGCGCCGTCGCCTTTCTGCAGCTCAAGCTGCTGCTCGGCGCCGGGCGCGATCTGCTGCTGAGCCCGCTCACCCTGATCGCTGCCTTGCTCGATGTAGCGCAGCTCGAGCGCCAGGAGCCGCGTCATCTGCGCCAGGTGCTGCGCTTCGGCGAGCGCGTGGATGAATGGATCGACGTCTGGTCCGGCGCGCGCGACGATGCGTCGCCGCCACGCGAGAACGTCGACGCCCTGCTCGCGCGCGTCGAACACATCGTGCGTGATCCGCAGAGCGGCGCGCGACGCGCGCGCGTGCTCAAGCGCTGGGCCGAACGCGAGATCGCACGTGCACGGCGCCGCGCGTTCGCGCAGATCGTCACCCCTGCCGCGCCGGATGCGGATGGGAAGGCCGCAGGCCACGACGATGGGTTTTGACGACGCGGCCTTGCCCGATCGCTCCGCGGTAGAAAAGATGGGCCCTCTCCTCCACCACAGGAACATCACCATGGCGGTTACGAAGATTCTCCCTGCACGACAGGTCGCTTGCCTTGCGCTGCTGACATGCGCGCTGTCGATGGCGGCAGCCTCTGCCGAAAGCACGGCAACGGCGCCGGTGGATGCCGCACATACGCGTTCTCCCACAGCCGCACTCGACTGGGCGGAACAGAAAGTCAGTGCCGGCGATGGCGGCGCGGAAGATGACTTCGGCTATGCCGTGTCCGTCTCGGGAACTACCGCCGCCGTCGGTGTCCCGTACGCGACGGTCGGCAACGGCCAAGGTGTCGTCTTCGTCTATTCGCTGGTCGACGGCGTCTGGACCGAGCAGCAGGAACTCGCGCCGGACGACGGTGTGGGCGGCGACGGCTTCGGATTCTCAGTATCGGTCTCGGGCGACCAGATCGTGATCGGTGCACCCTACGCGACGGTCGACGGCAACGGCGGCGAAGGCGCCGCCTATGTGTTCACCAACACGGATGGCAGCTGGAGTCAGACCGCGAAGCTCGCACCCGACGATGGCGCCGCCAGTTTCAACTTCGGCTGGTCGGTCGCGCTGAGCGGCGCCACCGCATTGATTTCCGCGCCGGTGGCGCCAGTCGGCGACAACGCATTGCAGGGCAAGGCCTACGTGTTCACCGAAACGGCGGACACCTGGACGCAGGCGCAGGCGCTGACGGCCAGCGATGGCAGCGCATCGGCGACGTTCGGTTCGTCGGTGGCGCTGGATGGCAGCACTGCCGTCGTCGGCGCGGCCGGCACGAACGCGTATTTCGGCGCGGCCTACGTATTCGATGGCTCCAGCGGAAGCTGGCTGCAGAGCGGCGAACTGCTGCCGGACGACGGCGTGGCGACCGAGTTCTTCGGCCTGTCGGTCGCGGTCAGTGGGACGACGGCGCTCGTCGGCGCGTACAACCAGCGCGTCGGCAGCAACAATGGGCAAGGCTCGGCCTACGTCTACGCCGCATCCGACGGCCAGTGGACGCAGCAGCAGAAACTGACGGCCAGCGACGGGGCCGCCAGCGCGCGCTTCGGGTTGTCGGTCGCGCTCGATGGTACGAATGCGCTGATCGGTGCGTATTTCGCCGCGATCGACGGGCGTGCCCAGCAGGGCGCCGCGTATCTGTTCACCCAGAGCGGCACGACCTGGACCGAAACCGACAAGCTCGTCGCCAGCGACGGCGTCGCGCACGATCATTTCGGCAATGCCGTCGCGATCTCCGGCGCCACCGCGCTGATCGGTGCATTCGATGCCGCCATCGACGGCCAGGCCAGCCAGGGCGCCGCCTATTTCTACACGCAGGCAGCCGCCGACACGATCTTCGCGGACGGGTTCGACGGCGCGCCCTGAGACGATTCGCATGCACCGGCACGAGCCACACGATGACGCGCAACGGCGTTCCCGTTGCGCGTGACCGAGGGGCGCGTTCACGCGCCGGCTGACGTGCGCAGCCGCCGCAGCTATGCTCGCGCAACCTTCCACGGAACCTGCCGCGTGCGCGAGCTGTATCCCGAGATCGAACCGTACCGGACGCATCGCCTCGCGGTGAGCGAGCTGCACACGCTGTCCATCGAAGAATGCGGCAATCCGGACGGCTTGCCGGTGGTGTTCCTGCATGGCGGCCCCGGCGCCGGCGTGTCGGCCTACCATCGGCGCTTCTTCGACCCGGCGCGTTACCGCGTCGTATTGTTCGACCAGCGCGGCGCCGGCAAATCGACGCCGCACGCCGAACTCGAAGACAACACGACCTGGCATCTGGTCGCCGACATCGAGACGATCCGCGCGCATTTCGGCATCGAGCGCTGGGTCGTGTTCGGTGGCTCCTGGGGTTCGACGCTGGCGCTCGCGTATGCGCAGAAGCATCCGCAACGCGTGCTCGGCCTCGTGCTGCGAGGCATCTTCCTCGGCCGTCCGGGTGAGCTGCGCTGGTTCAACGAACTCGACGGCGGCGCCGCGTGGATCTTTCCTGAGCGCTGGGCCGTCTACCTCGAACACATTCCCGTGCAGGAACGCGGCGACATGGTCGAAGCGTACTGGCGCCGTCTCGACAGCGATGACGAAGCCGAGCGCCTTGCCGCCGCGCAGGCATGGAGCTATTGGGAAGGCGGCAGCACCACGCTGCTGCACGATCCGAACGAAGCGGGCAATTTCGACGATCCGCAGCTTGCACCCAGCCTTGCGCGTGCGGAGGCGCATTATTTCCGGCAGCGGGTTTTTCTCGAACCCGATCAGCTGCTGCGCGATATCGATCGCATCCGCGAAATTCCCGCCACCATCGTGCATGGCCGCTACGACATCATCTGCCCGGTGAAGAGCGCCGTCGATCTTGCGCGCGCCTGGCCGGAGGCGGACTTCCACGTCGTGCTGGCCGGTCACAGCGCCGCCGATCCGGCCATCGTCGACCTACTCGTCGGTGCGACGGATGCGCTGGCAGATCGCTACGCCTGAGGCTGCGGCACAGCGCAGCGGCAGCTCGAACCGCAGTCACCGTCACCAATCGTTATTCTTTCGAGTGAAGGCTTGGAAACGCATCACGCGCACAACCGCCCGACCGGCCGTGAATGAGGACCCTCGAAATCTCTTGCGAGCTCCCTCTGCAAACGCCGCTGGATTTTCGGCACCGACACTCCACAGACCGCGATCGGCCCTTTCTCGGTTTCGTTCTAATGGCTCTTGTCGATGCAAGTGAGAGGCCGGTGTTGAGCCACAGCGAGAAGCTATGCCCTGGACAGATCTGCATTTCCGTACCGTTTACCGCCGCTGAATTGGGGACAGGTTCGCAGTTCCAGCGAATACGTAGTTGTTCAGATTTGTTTCTCACGAGTTAATCCGTGAATTCCGCTCTATCGTGCTAGGCTGCGCACGTCATCGCAATGCGCAGAGAATTGCGATTCTACTGAGTGGCGGTTTTAATTATTTTTTTTACATTGGAGCAATTCATATGGATATGGGAAAGAAATTTGCATCAATTCTTGCAACTGCAGCGGTCCTCAGTGCCTTTGGCGCGCACGCGGCTGATCTGGAAGCCGTCGCCAGCGCCCCTTCCTCGCATAGCGTTGAAATCACGAGCGTCGTACGCGATGAAATCGGCTTGCGCTGTGACACTTGCGTGAACGCGGAGGCTCTGTATGCGGAAGCTCAATCGCGTTTCGGGACCGCGGTCGACACGAAAGTGTATGCCGTCAATGCCGCTACTGGAACGATCGTCGGCGTGTTCATCAACTACCTCGGCCCACGGAACCGCCTGCCATTCGCCGCTTTGCGATCGATCCGCTGCTCGAACGCTGGGTCGCTCAGGTTGGTGAAGTCTATCGAGCCAATGGCAACTCGCTTAGGCTGCGCCTGGTTGCACGTGCCGACGGTTCGATGTACTGGGTGCGTGCCAATGGAACCATCGAGGAGCTGAAAGGACGCGACACGCGCCTCAACGGCATTGGCGCGCCAATGACCAACAGCCTCGGCCCGCAAGTCAACGATGCGCCACCGAATTCGGCACCGATTGATCTGCGCGGTTATCAGTTTCCGCCAAACTTCTTCCAGAACTATCCCAATTTTCCGCGGACGAGCGACGACCATGCATTCACCACGACTCAAAACGTCGACGGATTTCTGCGCGACCAAGCGGCCGGAATCCAGTACGGCACGCCGAGCGGCGTCATCAATGGCACGGTGTCGGCGACGGCCAGCCCGGGCATCGCGACGCCGGTGGGCACGCTCGGCGGCGGCGTCACTGTGATTAATACCCTGACCAGCACGATCACAGCCTACGTGCCGATGAAAGACGGAGGTTATGCGGTCATGTCTTACGAAAAAAGACGGGCGTAGTCACGTTGCTGCAGCTATACGACGGCCAAGGTACTGCGATGCCGACGAATCATCCATCGCCGCAATCTTTTCTCGCCAATGCCCCATTCAATTTCGGCGGCAACGGTAGTGGTGCCTACGGCGCGTTCTACGATTGGGCGTTGCGCAATGGATTCCGGTGGTCGGCCCAAGCCAGATGGCCGCGGGAGGGCTGTCCTGCACTTTCACACCGGGCGACAATAACCTGACCTGCAAGAAACCGTTTTAGACATGGGACGCTGAAACTCTCAAGCGCGCCTAGTTCGTCGCGCCTGATATACGCACGCTGGCAGACGGTGCGGTCCGCTGCGACGACGATGCCAAGCGAATATCTGTCGAAGTCGGGTTCCGGACGCTCGCGGACCACGAGCCATCGTAGTAGCGACGGACCAGGGACTGCCGGATACAAAACCCGGGCGATCGATCGCCCGGGCTTTGCGTAGGATCGTCGATAGCGCGGAGTACGGCCGGCACCGCTCATTTTATCGATCACACGGATAACATCGCATTTCACCGTCGATTTGCGGTTTGCGAACTAGCCTCCTGTTGTCAATCGGCGTGGTGCACGAGGTCTAGTAGTCGAGCTTCGGATACCAGTCCTCGCCGCGGCCTTCCGGCGTCGCGTCGAGCAGGGTCCACAAAGGCATCAGGTCGGGCGCGCCGCGCGGGTCCTGGCCGGGGTCGGCGGTCGCGGCGGTCATTTCGCCGGACCAGAAGTGGCGGATGCGGCCGTCGCGGCGCGTGAAGACGTTCAGTGCCGGAATGTCGTCGCCGTCCAGCAGAGCGTAATAGGCGCGGCTGTAGTTCTCGTTGATATCCGAATACAGCGGCAGGTCGCGCCAGCCGCGTTCCTGCGCAAACGCGAGCAGGCGCCCGATCGGCGCGCGCGCAACGACCGCGAGCGCGACGCGCTGGCGGATGTCGCGGGCCTCGCCCGCCCAGGCGCCGAGCAGCGAGGTGCACATCGGGCACGGCCGCTTGCGCTGCGGCCCGAACATGTAGCTATAGACCACCAGCGTGTGCTGAGCGCGGAACAAGCCGGCCAGATCGGTCGAGCCACCGGCGCCTTCGAATTGATAGTTACCGTGGACCTCACCGCCGGGCGGCAATTGGCGGCGGAGCTGCGCAACGCGCTCGATGTGCCGGCGCAGTTCGATCTCCTCTGCCAGCAGCGCCGTACGCGCCTTGCGGTAGTCGGCGCTTTCGTTCGGGAAGCGCATGTCGCTTCTGCGGGCAAGTTCCTTGGCGGAGACGAGAGTGGGCGGGCTGCTGCTCATGCGGAACTCCCTCGGCCGATCGACTGACCGATGCTGGACCGGCTTGTCTAAAGGCACGGTGAATTCGTTCCGCGGCCCGGCCGCTTCGCCGGCGTTGAGCAGGGTGACGACGCCGTCACGCGCGCGCCAACTGGCCGGCCGTGCTACGCCTCGTCGCGGATCGCCTGCCACGTCTCGATCTCGTTCGCGTGATACGGCCGATCGCCGTCCGGCGTGAACGTCTTCGTCGGCAGATCGAAGACGGCTTGACGGCGTTCGTCCTCGTGCTCGATCGTGATCCACACCCGCTGCTGATCGTCGGGAAATTCGCCCATGCCGTGCTCCTGCTGAAATCGAAGCGGACCTACCGGCTCGGTATCCGGCGGCCTTCGCTCGGCGCACAGTACGGGAACGCGCTGCGGAAATCTAAACCAGAGAGTCGGCGCACCGAGCGGTGCGTTCTTTTCGCCGGTCAATCTTATTCAAACACGCTGGCGGCAAACCGCATGCGCAAGCCCTGAGCATGCGCGCCGCGCCCACGGATCATCCGCTCACGAGATTGCTGGCGTCCGTGTCGGTGGCGTATCCGATCATTCCGCTATCGATGCCGCGACACCGCTGCGATCGGCGTCAGCACGAACGCATGCGTCTCGCCGTTCACGACGCCGCTGCCGACGATCCTGCCGGCATCGTTGATCGAGGTGGCGCCGGTCAGCACCCAGCCCGTGTGCGGCGGGATCAGCGTATTCAGGTCACGCAGCGCTCCGCTGTCGTAGATGAATGCGTGTGACGAGGTCGCGCCGTCGATGAACATCGCCGTGCCGACGATCGTACCGGCCGAGTTGATCGCGTTGGCGACATTCCAGGTGGCATCCTTTTGCAGGACGCCGAGATCGGTCGTGACGCCGTTGCGCCAGATATAGGCGCGCCACGCCGATGGCGTCAACTCGGAATCGAATGCCGTGCCGACCACTTCGCCGGCATCGTTCAACGCGTGTGCGGCAGCGACGCCATAACCATCGAGGTCACCGGCCTGTTGCAGGCTGCCGCGATCGTAGAAGAAAGCCGAGGACGAGCCGCGGATCGACACGCCGGCGATCTGACCATAGCGGTTGATCGCGACTGCGCTCGACGCGTAGCCGTTCGGCAGCACGCCGAGCGAGCGCACTTCGCCGTGATCCCACATTGCAGCGATCCCGCCGCGCGCGCCGACGATCTGTCCGGCCGCATTGATCGCGTTCGCTTCGGACGTCTCGGTGGCGTCATCGCCATCGAGCGCGACGCTGGCGCCCATTTGCCAGAGGAACGCGCGGCCGTTGAATTGGTAGCCGGGCGTGCTCGAGGTACCGACCACGAGCCCCGCGTCGTTGACGCCGTTCGCCAAGGTCATCGCGAACCCCGGCAATCCATCGATCTCGACGCTGCCGCGACCACTCAGCACGATCGCGTTCGCGCCGACCTGGCCGAGGATCTGGCCGCGATTGTTGATCGACGCCGCGGTGAAATCGGCATGACCCAGGTCAGCGATCGAGAACGACGGACCCGCCGCCGCGAATGACGCGAGCAGCGCCGAGGACAGCACGAACATGACGGCCATGGGACATCTCCGAATAAGCAACGCAGTGGACGAACGCTGCTTCCAGCGCGCCGTGCATCCTTTCATGGTCACGTCGGATCAGTGCAGCGGCACCGTAGCGCATCGGCGAGTGCGGCGCATGAGGGATTCCGCCCAGCAAGCCGCGCAAGCCGATCGCGAGCGAACGCTCGTGGAAGTTGAAGTCCGGGGCGTCCTCGCCGACGGTCCAAGCCATCGGCACGCGATGGCGCGAGTCCGCAGACGTCGACGCGCGTCCTCCCCACGAGGGCGATGCCTGCCGTGCCGGCCCCGCCCAGCGCGATCGGCCAACGATTTTTGAACACACTGACCAAAGAGCATGCGCTGTTCCGCGCCGCCGTTGCAGCTAGAATGGAGCGATGCGTACATTGAAGATTGCCATCCTGCTGCTGCTCGATCTGCCGCTCGCCACCGCGCCGGCGTTTGCCACGATGTCGCCGGCCGGCAGTGCGCGCACCCTGCTGGCGGCGTCGACCACGCCGGCATCGCTCGCCCGGCTTGCACCGGCGGCCGATCCGGGGGTGATCGAACTCGCGGTCGGCGCGATGCGCTGCGCGCAAGCCGACGGCACCGCAGTCGATGCGACGCGCCTCGCCGTGATCGACTACAGCCGTTCCTCGCTGCAGCCGCGGCTTTGGGTGTTCGACCTTGCTGCGCACTCGCTCGCTTACGAGGAACTCGTAGCCCACGGGCAAGGCTCGGGCGGCGACGTGCCGAACACGTTTTCCAACGACGACGGCAGCCATGCGTCCAGCCTCGGCCTGTTCGTCACGCGCGACACCTATTCCGGCCACAACGGCTATTCCTTGCGCATGCAGGGACTCGAACCCGGCATCAACGATGCGGCGATGGCGCGCGCGATCGTGATGCACGGCGCCGCTTACGTGAATGCCGACGCCGGCCGTCACATGGGCCGCCTCGGTCGCAGCTGGGGCTGCCCCGCGCTGCGCCAGGCGATTGCGAAACCGGTGATCGACACGCTAAAGGACGGCCAGTTCGTCTTTTCGTATTATCCCGACCAGCACTGGCTGACGCGTTCGGCCTTGCTCAAATGTCCGGCTGCGCATATCGCGCAGCATGTCGACGGCAAGCGCGACGGCTCCGCCTGACGCAGGCTCGAGGTTCGACCATGCCGCGCTTGCTGATCGCCGCTTGCTTCGTCCTCTTCCATTCCCTGGTCTACGCTTCGCCGTTCTGGGGTGCACGCAATTCGATGCCGGTCGACACGCCGCCGGCGGACTTGAAGCCAGGTGAATGGATCTGGGGCGGCGACGACCGCACGGCCGGCCCGATGGCGGTGATCGTCAGCGTTTCCGAGCAGCGTGCCTACGCGTACCGCAACGGCATCCTGATCGCCGTGAGCACGGTCAGCACCGGCAAGCCCGGCTACGAGACACCATCCGGCGTGTTCACGATCCTGCAGAAGGACAAGGACCACCACTCCAACAAATACAACAGCGCGCCGATGCCCTATCAGCAGCGCCTGACCTGGGACGGCATCGCGCTGCACGCCGGCGGCCTGCCCGGCTACCCGGAATCGCACGGCTGCGTGCACCTGCCGACGCAGTTCGCAACCTTGCTGTTCGCCGCGACGAACATGGGCATGACCGTGGTGATTTCGAAGGAAGGCGCATCGCCGCCCAGCGTGGTGCATCCGCGCGCGATCAGCCCGATCGAACCGCACACGGGGGCGGCCGTCGCCTACATGCCGCTCGCCGAGCACGAAGATTTCCGCTGGAATACCGAAAACGTTCCCGATGGCCCGATTTCGATCCTGCTCAGCCGCAGCGATCGCCGCGTCGTCGTCTATCGCGGCGGCATCGAGATCGGACGCGCGCGCGTCGTGCTCAATTCGGACATGGTCACCGGCGTGCACGCCTACATCGTCGCCAAGGGTTTCATGTCCAACGACGTTCCGGCGCTGCCGGGTTTGCGCATGCCGAAGTGGATCACGATCGGCATTCCTGGCCGCGCCGACGAAGCCGGACGCGAACTCGATGCCGATACGATCGCCAGCGTCAGCATTCCGCCGGCGTTCGCCGAGCAGGTGTATCCGCTGTTGAAGCCCGGCGTCGTGCTGCTCGCGACCGATGCGCACATCAACCCGGAAAGCACCGGCACGCAGTTGCAGATTCTCAATTCGGATCCGCCGCCGGAATCCGAAGCCGTGACCAACGCGCCGTAGCCACTGCGGAAGCGTTGAAAGAGGCGGTTCGCACTGCCCGTCCTTGCGGCCGCGCTCAGGCCGATGTGCTCGGCGCAGCGCGCCTCCTCCACGGGTCACCCGCCTTCCTGACGTAGTGCCGGACCACATAGCGCCACGGAATGATGACCAGGAAGATCACCGCCATCAGGCATTCGATCGCGCTCTGTTCGGTATCCGCATCGAGCTGGTTCGAGCGCCATAGCGGCAACGCCACGCGCAGCAGCCAGATCGTTTTCCAGGTCAGTTCCCAGAACAACAGCGGCAGCATCTGCAGCGGGTAGCGGATGCCGAGCAAGGCCAGGGCCGCCATCGCACCGAGCATGCAGACGACGACGCCGTGCATCAGCTCCCAGGTCTTCGCCGGATCGAAAACAGCCGGCCAGATCAGCGATCCCTGCCCCACCGCGATCAGCAGATAGCCGGCACGCAGCAGATACAGACGGAAGGTGGATACCTCGCTCATCGCAAGTCTCCGCTAAGGATCGACGCCACGGTCTACTCGACCTGCTTGAGGATGGTCTCGACACCCGCGAGGCTCGCCGAGACGTTGGCAAGCTCGGCGCGGATGGCGGACAAGAGAATCTGCTGCTCCGCCTGCGCAGCAGCGATTTTCTCGGCCAGCGCCTGATAGCCCGTGTCGTTCGCGCTGCGTGCGCGCGCCGCGAACGCCGCCGAGAAGTACTTCATCCCGAATACGAGCAGGATCGTCCCGAAGAACACGGCAAGGGTGAGCAGATAGATGCGGTCCGACATGTGGGTTCCTTTGATCAGTCCGATTCGCCCAGCGAGGTCGATCTGGGCAGTGACGCCGCGGCCTTGGCGATCGCCGCGGGCGTGAGTTCGACCGCGAACGGCGCGACCTCGAAATAATTGAGCGCCTTGCCATCGGCCGACAGTTCGAGCTTGCTGGTCACGAGGCCCGCCTCCTCGAGTTTCTGCAGATGCAGGTGCAGCAGCGGGCGGCTGATGCCGACGTCGCGCGCAAGCTGGCTCACATAGTTGCGCCCGTTGGTGCTGAGTGCCGCCACGATGCGCAGACGATGCGGATTCGCCAGCGCGCCCAGCATCGCGAGCAGACGCAATCCCTGGGGTTTTCCGCGAATCGCCAAACGGCTTGCTCCAGCCGACACATGTAAGTATTTTCTTACATATGACAGTTGATGTCAAGGATGGGTTCGGGTAGACGCCGTCGGAGATCGATTGCGAGCCCGCCGTGCTGACGAAGCGCAACGCGATCCCATTCGCGCGAGCAGCGCGGACGGCAGTTCCAAACCGCTACAATTCCGTTTGTGAAGTGCTGGTACGTCTACCTCATCGAATGCCGCGACGGCAGCCTCTACACCGGCATTTCGACCGATGTGGAACGCCGCTACGCGCAGCACGCCGCCGGCAAGGGGGCGCGCTACACGCGCTCGCGCCCGCCCGTGCGATTACTCGCGCGGTTCGAATATGCCGATCGCGCCACGGCCAGTCGCGCCGAGTACGCGATCAAGCAATTGCCGCCGGCGCGGAAACGCGCGTTGTGTGTGGGAGGCGCCTGCGCTGCCGCGGTTTCGAGCGAAGCGCGATGAGCCATCCGGTTGCGACGGCCTCGCCTCGGTATCCTGCTCCTGTGCGGTTTCACATCGCCGCGGTCCTGCTGTTTCTCGCGCTGATCGCGTGCAACTACGATCGCGCAACGGGATTCACTCGCCTGATCTGTTTCGGTGACGTGTTCAGCGTGAACCGCTTGCCGCAGGTCACGCAGACGCATCCGTTCGAGTTCGCGCACAACCGCGGCTACGACGGGCAGTTCTATGCGCAACTCGCGACCAGTCCTTGGCTCGCCGACGCGGGCTTGAACAGCGCGCTCGACAATCCCGCCTACCGCGCGCGGCGCATCGGTCTGCCCGGGTTGGCCTGGCTCGGCGGCTTCGGCCAAACGCCGTGGGTGCTGCAGGCGTACGCGCTGTTGAACGCGCTCGCCTGGCTGGCTCTGGCGCGCTTGCTGTTGCACTGGATACCGACAACCAGCGCGACTGCCCTGCTTGCCTGGCTGGGCTGCCTGTTCGGCGTCGGCGTGATGATGAGTGTCGGACGTTCGCTGACCGATCTGCCCTCTGCGCTGCTGATCGCAGTTGCAATTCTTCTAGCCGAACGCGGACGGTGCCTCGGTGCCGGCGTCGCGTTCGCATGCGCGCTGCTCACGCGCGAGACCAGCGTGCTGGCGGGCGCGCTGCTGCTGCCGGTGCATCGCGAAGGCGGCCAGGCGTGGATTCGCGCCGTGCTGGTCGGCGCCGCGTCGCTGCTGCCGCTCGGCCTCTGGCTGCTCTACGTCCACCAGCGTTTTCCCGACGCGCCGGGCGTGGACGGAGACAACTTCGCCCCACCGTTCACCGCGCTGCTCGGTTCGCTCGAAGCGGTGTATCGCGCGGTGCCGCAACGCGGATGGCATGTCGTCATGGCGCAACTGCTGTCGACGCTCGGGCTTTGCGCGCAGTTCGCATTCCTGGTGTTGAATGCTCGCAAGGCCTGGCGCGAGCGCTGGTGGCGCGTCGGCATGCCGTTCGCGCTGCTGTTCGCGGTGCTGGGTCCTGCGGTATGGGAAGACTATACGGCGGCCGCGCGCGCAGTGATTCCGATGACCCTGGCGTTCAATATTCTGCTTCCACGCGACCGCGGGTGGAGCGTTCCGCTTTGCCTGATCGGTAACCTTTCCGTCCTGCACGGACTCATCTATCTGCTACCACCGACATGGACGAACCTGTTCTAGACAAACCGCAGGCACCGCAGCTCAGCGTGCTGATTCCGTGCTTCAACGAAGTGCGCACGCTGGCGCGTGTGATCCAAGCCGTGCTCGCCTCACCGGTACCTTCGCTGCAGATCGTTATCGTCGACGACGGCTCGACCGACGGCACCCGCGAACTGCTGCGCGCGCAGCAACTCGGCTTGCGCGAAGGCTTGGACAAAGTCATCTTCCACGAAGTCAACCGGGGCAAGGGAGCCGCGCTGCGCAACGCGATTGCCGCTGCCGACGGCGACGTCATGGTGATCCAGGACGCCGACCTCGAATACGACCCCGCGCAATACCCGCGCTCGCTCGCCCTCATTACGTCCGGCAACGCGGATGTCGTCTATGGCTCGCGCTTCGTCGGTAGCGAGGCGCACCGCGTCGTCTATTTCTGGCACATGATGGGCAATCGCTTCCTGACCTTGCTCTCGAACATGTTCACCGACTTGAACCTGACCGATATGGAAACCGGCTCGAAGATGTTCCGCCGCGAAGCGATGGAAGGCATCGTGCTGGAAGAAGACCGCTTCGGCATCGAACCCGAGCTCACTGCCAAGTTCGCGCGCAAAGGCTGCGTGTTCTATGAAGTCGGTATTTCGTACTTCGGGCGCGGTTACGCCGAAGGCAAGAAGATCGGATGGCGCGACGGCGTCAGGGCGATTTTTGCGATCGTGAAGTACAACGTGTTTCGCTGACGTCGCTGTATTCGTCGTCATGGGCGACGCGCTCGCCGCGCGTGTCCGCTCTGCTCGTCAATCGGTTCGCGGCCCGGTCGTCAGCTTCAACCCGACCGTCGGCGGGGTCGTCACGTCGTCGCAGGTGTCGAAGAATCGCATCTTCGCGATGGCCTGATTTCCGCGCATCTCGACGACATCGGCCGATTCGTAGAGATCGCCCGTCATCGCAGCAAACTCCAAGCCCGGTGCGAGCACTTCGCCTGCCGGAATGTCGAAGGTCAATTCGAATGGACACATCGCCCCCCCTATCGCCTTGTATTGCGCCTCGCGTTTAACGGAAGAAACCGTTACGACGAGGGGTTTCGCGTGAATCTGCTCCAGCATCGCCTCCGGCAGGTCGGGGAGTCCGGTCGCCGCCTTGCCTTCGTCACCGCGGTAATGCAGAAAGCCACTGTAATGATCGCGTCCCGGCTCCATGCCCCGGTTGATCGCATTGACGAAATCAATGAGGCGCTCCGTCGGAATCAGATACCGGCGCTCGCCCCAGCGGACGATACGTACGGTCGCCGGGAACATGCCGAAGCGGCCACTCTTGTTGGGTCGATTGAAGTGGAAAGCGAGCGTGCGATCATCGACGCGCCCGATATTGCCCTCGTTCGCGCCGTACAAGCCCATGCATCCGAACCAGGTTGCAGCAACGCCGCTGCGTGGCGCCAGGAAAAGCGTGGTGTTCTCGCCGAGGCCGTCGCCTTCGTAGTACTCGCCTGCCCACGCTTCGGGCGGCGGCTCTGCGAGCTCTGCAAGCACTTGATCCCGACGCCGCAGGACCGTCGCTGGCACGCCGCCATTTGCGCTTCAAGCAACTTGTCTGCTGCCAGCGGATCGGGTTCGACCGTCGACATGAGCGCGGTCGCGCGAAGGCTGACAAGCACACTTGCGACGCAGGCCGTCGCCAGCGCAGCGGCGATCCAGGCAACCCGTTCGAGACGAAATCGATCGCTGGCGTTGTCGCCCATGACCGCTTCCTCCAGTTCGCCAAGATCATATCCAATGGCGTGAGAAATGGCGCCAAGCGGACGAACGTTGACGATGCATCCATTCGTGCAACGCATATTGCTCACAAGGGTTAAAAAAATGTCCTTCACCTGAAGAACAAACCTGCCGCTGGTCCATCCCGCTCGCCGATCCATGCACGCACGAAAATGCATGGGTAGACTGCTTCGGAATCAATGATCTTTGCGCCGAATTCCGCATCACGAACCCGGGCAATCGATATGAAGACTTCGGTACTCGTTGTGGGCGCAGGCCCCGTCGGCCTCACGCTCGCAATCGAGCTGGCGCGCTTCGGCATCGGCGTACGCATCGTCGACAAGGCGGCGCAGCGTACGGATAAATCCAAGGCTTTGGTGCTGTGGAGCCGAACGCTGGAACTGCTCGAGCGCGGCGGCGGATCGGCGCCTTTCGTCGACGCGGGTTTCAAGATGCATGCGGTGAACGTCGTCGCCGGCGACGGCAGGCCGATGGGTCGCGTCAGCATGGACGCGATACCGAGTCCGTATCCATACGCCCTGATGCTGCCGCAGTCCGATACCGAACGCTTGCTCGAAGAACGCCTCGAACGTTTCGGCGTCCGCGTCGAGCGGCAGGTCGAAGTCACTGCACTGACCGTTACGTCGGCTGGCGCCGAGGCCAAGTTCCATCACGCCGACGGCCGCGAGGAGCCGTTCGCGGCGGAATGGGTGGTCGGTTGCGACGGCGCGCACAGCCTGGTCAGGCACGCCGTCGGCGCGTCCTTCGAAGGCGACACGATGAACAGCGACTGGATGCTCGCGGACGTGCACATGCGCGGCTATCCCTTCCCCGACAGCGAAGCGTCGATCTATTGGCATCAGGACGGCGTCTTCGTGATTTTTCCGATTTCGCCGGGACGCTACCGCGTGCTCGCCGACCTCCCCGCGACACACGCGGAACATCCGCCGACGCCCACGCTGGCGCAGGTGCAAGCGGTCATCGATCGCCGTGGCCCGGGAAATCTGAGTGCATTCGAGCCGATCTGGCTGGCCGGATTCCGCATCAACGGACGCAAGGCGGCCAACTACCGGGCCGGACACCTCTTCCTCGCTGGCGATGCTGCGCACATCCACAGCCCCGCTGGCGGGCAAGGCATGAACACCGGCATGCAGGACGCGTTCAACCTCGCCTGGAAGCTTGCGCTGGTGATCCGCAAGACCTGCGACGAACGTCTGCTCGACAGCTACAACCCCGAACGCAGTGCGATCGGCGACGAGGTGCTGAAAACCGCCGGCCGACTCACCGCCGTGGCCACGCTGAAGAATCCGCTCGCGCAAAGCGTGCGCAACATGATCGGCCATGTCGCGTTCGGCGTGCCGACCATACGTCATGCGCTCGCCAACACCATGGGCGAAGTGTCGATCGGCTACGCGCGCAGCCCGTTGAACGGTGCGGGCCTCGGCGGCGCCGATGCGCCGAAACCCGGCCAGCGTCTTGCCCCGATCGCCGGCCAGGTTCCGCCAGGGTCGGGCAACACACCGTTGTTCGTGTTGTTTGCCGAACGCAACACCGCGACGATGGCATTGATCCGGCGATTTCCTGGACTCATCGACGCCGACATGCGTCCTGCACTGCAGCCAGGCGCAACATGGCTGGTGCGGCCCGACGGATACGTGGCGTGCTCGGGAATCGATGCGGACGTGATCGGGCAGTATCTCGAAAAGCTGCTGCCGTGCTGATGCACGGCGGGTCGACCGTTGCTCCGCCGCGCAACGCTTCGCGCCCTTGAACCGTTGCGCACTGCAGCTGTCGATTTCGTGCCCGTTCGTTCGTCGCATCGAATGAGGACTTTCCCTCCCTGGCGAGAATCGACATGCCCAACACCGTTCGACTCCACCGTGTCCTGCGCGCGCCGCCCGAGCGCGTCTATCGTGCCTTCCTCGATGCCGACGCGAAGTGCAAGTGGCTGCCGCCCAACGGCTTCACCGGCAAGGTCCACGAGATCGACGCGCGAGTCGGCGGCGGTTCAAGATGTCATTCACCAACGTCTCCACCGGCCAGAGCCACGCCTTCGGTGGCACCTATCTGGAACTGGTGCCACACGAACGCATCCGCTACTCCGACCGCTTCGACGGCAGCAACCTGCCCGGCGAAATGATGGTCACGATCAGCTTGAAAGCGGTGTCTTGCGGCACTGAATTGCACGTCGTGCAGGAAGGACTGCCCGACGTCATTCCGCTGGAACAGTGCTACCTCGGCTGGCAGGAATCGCTGGTGCTGTTGGCCAAGTTGGTGGAGGCGGAGGTTGCGGGATGAGTGAAACCGGCGTCTGATATCGAGACGAGGGATCCTGATTTCGGTTTCCGTTGTCGATTCCCGCCCTTCCGGGTCGTCGCCATTCATGAGGCGTCCGTTTTTCGGGCGCTGACCATCACCGAGGGAGAGCCCCATGTCCTTCATCGACGGCTTCGTCATCGCCGTACCCGACACCAACCGCGAGGCATTCATCGCTCACGCGAAACGCTACGACGCGATCTTCCTCGAATACGGCGCGACGCGCGTCGTCGAGTGCTGGGGCGACGACATCCAGGAAGGCAAGGTCACGGACTTCCGCCGCGCCGTGCAGGCCGAGACGGGCGAGTCGATCGTCTTTTCATGGATCGAATGGCCCGACAAGGCCGCGCGCGATGCGGGCATGCAGAAGTTCATGGCCGACCCGCGCATGCAGGAAGCGAGCGACTGCCCGTTCGACGGCAAGCGGATGATCTTCGGCGGCTTCACGCCGGTGGTGACGCTGGGTGCGAAAGGCTGACCTGCAATGCGCTCGGGGATCGCCGGCCGGACCGTGCAAGTCGGTCCGGCTCGGCGCCCCCGCTGTCGATGCGTACGCTGTTCGCGTACCAGGCCGGTGTTGGCGTGATCAGGCGAAATGAAGTGTGCGTGTGCCGCGAGGGCGGGCCCATCGAGTGGACGCCGCCGCCGCGACGACCGTCACCGCGTCAAGCAATGAAGCCTTGCTCCGCCGCGTCGACGACCGTGATGTCCGTGACGACGTTTATAGGCGCTTCCCAGCCAACCGCCAGCCAGAATTCGACGCCGCCGCCGGCGTTGGTCTCGCCGTGCGGCCGGACATTCTCCACGGAGATCCGCGCGTCGCCGCGGGTTCGGACAATTCCAAAGCTCGACCCTGGATCGGCGTGTCCTTCGCTCGCCGCGATGTGAACCACCGAGTTCTTGTCGATCACGCCGTTCCAATTGAAGTTCCTCCACCCGCTGTTGCAGTTTTTCCACAAGACTCTGATCGTGCGGCTCATGCGTGGCTCCCTTCGTCGAACGCGGCGACCGGTTCCTGGGGTGAAAGCGCCGCCGCAGCTTTCACGCCGATATTCGTGTCTCTGTGTACGCCGAAGCGCAGACCAAACCGCCACGACGAGGAGCACGGCTCGGTACTCTCGCTCGACGTAGGTGTGCAAGACGTTGGAAGCGGGTTTGCCGAATCGGGGCAGAATGAATTTCTGTCCGCCAAGCTGCCAAGCAACGCGGCGACGAGGTTTTGGCTGGGTCGGTTTTTCTGCTGGAATGATGATCGTCTTCGGAATCAGCGACGAAGTGCACTCCTACCCTGATTTTCCAGTCGCCTGGGAAGATGTCCGTCTTCGGAGTCGGAGAGAAAGTGCACGCCGATTCCAGAACCCCGCCTTTCGCATTCAGCGGATTCCCGGCCGTTGCCCTGAAGACGAGGTGTGAGCCCCTACATCTCGTGCCGATTCGCACCCTCTATTCCGCGCGCAGCGCGCCGGGTTCGCCGAACCAGCGCCACGCAGCCTGAGCCGCTTCTTCGTGATCGCAGGCGCCTTCGCCCATCCAGGCCACGACGCCATCGGGTCGCACGAGCAGTGCGCGCAGACCCAGACGATCCTTCACGTCGCTGCCGACGTAAGTGACCCGGCCGCTCCAGCGATTCGCAAGCGTTCGCAGCGACGCCTCGGCGTCGAAGTCCAACAGCAAGCCTTTGCCATTGACCAGAAGCTCGCCAAGCTTGCTGCCGTCGACGAGTTCGAAGTCGGGCGCGCTGCGGCCGACCAGCGGGTGGCTGCTGCCCAAGTCGTAGCGAAGGGACACGCCCCACACTCGCTCGGCGAAGTAGGTCGCGCCGTCGCGCGTGTCGATGAGGTCGCGGATGATGGCTTCGAGCGCGCGCGAATGCGGGCTCGGCCGCATCATGGCTACCTGGGCGCGCGACCAGTCGAGCACCTGCGCACCGACCGGATGGCGTTCGCTCGAATAACTGTCGAGCAGGCCCGCCGGAGCGTCGCCACGCACGGTCGCGGCGAGCTTCCAGCCAAGGTTCATCGCATCGCCCAATCCGAGGTTGAGTCCCTGCCCGCCCAGTGGCGCATGGATGTGCGCGGCGTCGCCCGCGAGCAGCACGCGCCCGTTGCGATATGCCGTCGCCTGATACGCGCGATCCGTCCAAGTCGTGCCAGTCTTCAGCGCGGTCAGGGTGACGTCGACGCCGGCGACGCGGCGCAACACCGCCTGCACGTGCTCGAGCGTCAGCGCGGTGCGATGAAACGCGCCGCCGTCGAACTCGACCATCGCGATGTCGCCGGGCTGGCCCTGCGCATACATGCCGGTCGGTGTGTAGTTGCGGCCCGGCCGCAGCATCGAAGGATCGGCAATGTCGACCTGCACGGAATAGCCGGTGAACTCCGCATCGGTGCCGACGAACGTGAAGCCGCCAGCCTTGCGCACCGTGCTGCGTCCGCCATCGCAACCGACCAGCCAGCGTGCGCGAATGGTCTCGTTGCCGCTGCGCACGTTCACTGCATCATCCAATGGCTCGAAGCTCACGACGCCGGCTCCGCGCCGCACCTCGACGCCCATCGTGGCGACACGAGCAGCCAGGCCGGATTCGATGTGCTGCATGGTGGTCGCGACATTGGTGATCGGCGAACCCGGCAGCCGATAGGTCCACGTCGAAGTGTCGATGTTGTCGTAGTCGAACTGGATGCCGGCGAAATGCCCGGCAGGGCGGCGCGGCCGCTGTGTCCCCTGCGCGGTCGCCGCAGCGCCGCTGCCGAAACCGACCGCCGCGGGCTGCGGCAGCATGATGTCCTCCAGCATGCCGCGGCGGTAGAACGCGTCGGTACTCGGCGCCCACAGCCCGCGCATGCCGAACGGAAGCCGCTTCAACGGCGAGTGCGGGTCCTCTGCCTGCTCCAGCACCAGTACCGAGACGCCGGCGAGGCGCAGCTCGCAGGCGAGGAACAAACCCACCGGGCCGGCTCCGGCGATCACGACGTCATGAATCAAAGGCGTTTCCTCGAGAGACTTGGCTATGGTCGTCGCGTATCGGCAGCCCGGCGGGTTCGCCGCGGCAGCTCTCAACCATAGACGGAAATGTGAAAGGATCAAACTGTAAACGTCGATTCCGACCTGTCGATCTGCGCGCCCTTCGTTCGTCGCAATAGATGAAGGGCATCCCCTCGCCCTGAATCTGGAAAACCCACATGGTCAGCAAGAACACGATCTGCCTTTGGTACGACGGCACCGCGCTGGATGCTGCGACGTTCTACGCGAAGACGTTCCCGGACAGCGCCGTGAAGGCGGTCCATCACGCGCCGAGCGACTTCCCCTCGGGCAAGAAAGGCGATGTACTCACGGTCGAATTCACCGTATTGGGCATTCCCTGCATCGGCCTCAACGGCGGCTCGGCGTTCAAGCACAGCGAAGCGTTCTCGTTCCAGATCGCGACTGACGACCAGGCCGAAACCGACCGCCTGTGGAACGCGATCGTCGGCAACGGCGGCCAGGAAAGCGCCTGCGGCTGGTGCAAGGACAAGTGGGGATTGTCGTGGCAGATATCTCCGCGCGTGCTGACGGAAGCGGTCACCAACCCCGATTCCGTTGTCGCCAAGCGCGCATTCGAAGCGATGATGAAGATGCGCAAGATCGATATCGCCGCAATCGAGGCGGCGGTGCGCGGCTGAGGAGCGCACCAATCGGCGGCGCAGCAAGGTAGGGTCGGAGCGCTTGCTCAAGAAGCCCGCTCCGGCACTTGTCTCGCTCGTGCCGTCTCGGACAGGTCGTCATTCCCGTCAAAGCGGAAGGTCAACCCAGTACC
>Ga0247776_10000097_pt1 | contig 21951 bp, 14 predicted proteins | sample UWRJL199509C5_FD_179912 | JGI IMG/M metagenome (GOLD analysis project Ga0247776, IMG submission 179912) | Plant litter microbial communities from Arlington Agricultural Research Station in Wisconsin, United States - UWRJ-L199-509C-5 | ecosystem: Environmental > Terrestrial > Plant litter >...
CGCGCAGCCGGACAGGACGTATGCGTTTCTCGGCGCGGAAGTGAAGACGATCGCGAGTGTCGGCGAGCAATCCGCCGCCGGCTTGGCCGAAATCGCGGGTGTGCTGGTGCTCTCGGTGCGTGCGGGCAGTCTCGCGGCGAAATCGGGTTTGCAGGTCAACGACGTGATCGTCCGAGCGCTGGCCGATTCTTTCGGCAATCCGAGTGAGGACATCGCCAACGTGTCCGACTTGCTGCGTCTCGTCAGCGCGCGCGCCTGGCGCAGCGAGGTACCTGTAGCGGTGATGCGCAATCAACGGCTGCAATGGCTGACTTTGGAAACGCAGCAGAACTGAGGATTGCGCAGCGGCATCGAGAATGCGCATCGGCGTGGTCAACGCCGCGGCGATGAACGCGAACCGCGAATGTGCGAAGCACGCTTGTGGCGGCTCCGCCTTGATCTCGCCGCGAGACACGAGCGATTGCCGCCCGCGGCGAGCGTATGCGCTGCGAACCCCCGTCACATATCGCGCAGGCGCTCAGTCAAAACCTGCTGCAACGAGAAAATCGAGGTCATCGATACCCATTTCTGCCCCGGCTTGGCGAACGGCAGGGAGCGCTGGAATTTCCACATCAGCGATTCCCATTCCTGTACACGTGGATTGGCGGCGTCGGCGGTGTCTTTGGCAGCCGCGGAGAACTGCGGGTCGACGTCCATGACCAGAACCAGACGATTGCCGGCGCGAAAGATTTCGAGTTCGTGCACGCCAGCCTCGAGAATCGACTCGATGATCTCCGGCCAGATATTTTCCGCCCGGTGCCAGCGTTCGTATTCGGCGATCAGGTCAGGATCGTCGTGCAGGTCGAGCGCGAAATAGTGCCGCGGCATGGTCGGCTCCTCATGCGATCCGCGGGGCACGCGAACGCAGGGCATAGCTCAGGATCGCGACGAAGCAAATCAGCGGTACCAGCATCGCTCGATGAATGCCGGCCGCGTCGGAAACCGCGCCCATCAGCGCAGTCAGCACGGCGCCACCGATGATCGCCATGACCAGGAATGACGAGCCCATCTTGCGGTCATCGTCGTCCAGCCCGGCCAGGCCGAGCGCGAAAATCGTCGGGAACATCACCGACATGAAGAAGCTCGTCGCGACGAGCGTGTACACGCCGGTCTGGCCGGGCATCAGTACGGCGACCCCGGTCAACAGAATGTTGATCGCGGCAAACGTCGCGAGCAGTTTGACCGGAGCGAGAAAACGCATCAGCGCCGTGCCGGCGAAGCGTCCGAGCATGAAGACGACGAGCGATGCGGTGAGGAAGTCCGCCGCGCTTTTCTCCGGAGTGCCTGGCACGGTGCCTTGCGTGTAGCGGATCAGGAAGCTCCACACGCCGACCTGCGCGCCGACGTAGAAGAATTGCGCGACGACCGCGAGAATAAAATTCGAATTGTGGAAAATGCGGCGAATGTGACCGGTGCCGCTGGTCGAATCGGCCGCATGGTCGGAGGCCGCCGGGAAGCGCGTGAGCGCAATCAGTACTGCCCACATGACGACGACGATTCCAATCACGACATAAGGCGTCTGTACCGCGGCCGATTCCGTGGCGTAGTACGCTTGGCGTGCTGCCGGTTCCATCACCGCGAGCTGCGCCGGAGTGTGTTCGATTCCCGAAAAGATGAAATGCTGGCCGATGAGCACGCCGGAAATCGAGCCGAGCGGATTGAAGGACTGCGCGAAATTCAGTCGCCATGTGGCGCTCTCGGCCGGCCCGAGTACGGTGACCAGCGGATTGGCGGAGGTTTCCAGAAACGCGAGGCCGCTGGCGATCACGAACAGCGCGAGTAGGAACAGGGCATAGGTATGTTCCGCGGCGGCGGGATAGAACAGGAACGCTCCTGCTGCGTAGAGCCCAAGGCCGATCAGCAAGGCGCCTTTGTAGCCGAAGCGGCGCATGCAAATGCCAGCGGGAATGGCGAGCAGGAAGTAGCCGAGATAGAACGCGCTCTGCACCAGCCCTGCCTGAAAGTCGGACAGTTCGAATGCCTTCTTGAACTGCTTGATCAGGATATCGTTGAGGTTGTTCGCCATGCCCCAGAGGAAGAACAGGCTGACGATCAGCGCCATCGCCACGATGGCTGTTCTGGAGCCGATCGTGCGCGTCGAAGCTGCGGTGCTTTCCGCGGTCTGCATGACTCGCCTCCCGATGCGGCGTGCTTTCCTAATTCGAAGATGGTTGCAAAACCCGCATGCGCCGCGCTGCGTGTCCATCGTAGCCCAATGGAATTGTAAATACAAAACGATGTTTCATTGGTGGTGAACGTGTTCGCCGGCGCATCCGTCCTCGCGCGAGCAGCATGACGGTCGTTCTTCGAGTTGCTCTGAATGCCGCGGGGGTGCGTACGTCGAGCGCAGTGCGCCGAGCCTGGAGATAGCGGCCAGGGACTTTCCTGTGCGGGCGGAACCGCCGGGATCCGACACTGGCCGATGCATCGACTGGCCGCAACCCTCGGGTCAGGCACGGCTCCAGGACGCGAGCGTCAGCTCCTGAACCTCGGCGCCACGAGAGGATTCTGCGGGAAAGGGGAAGGATCGCCGGCGAGGGGCGGCAAAATCGGACGCCGCTTCGTGGCGGTGGCCGACAGGTTTTGTCGCCACGGGGCGTGCGGTGGACGCTCGCGCAGGCGATAATCGGCATCCACAGCGCAGCGTCGGCGCATCGTTTTGGCAGAGGAGCCATCCATGGCACGCGGCATCAACAAGGTCATTCTGGTCGGCAATCTCGGCGCCGACCCCGAAACGCGCTACACCGCGAACGGCGGCGCCATCACGAATATCCGTCTGGCCACGTCCGAGGCGTGGAAGGACAAGCAGACCGGCGAAAACCAGGAACGCACCGAATGGCACCGTGTCGTGCTGTTCGGCAAGCTCGGCGAAATTGCCGGCGAATACCTGAAGAAGGGCCGCCAGGTCTATATCGAAGGTTCGCTGCGTACGAACAAGTACACCGACAAGGAAGGTGTGGAGCGCTATACCACCGATATCGTCGCCAACGAGATGCAGATGCTCGGTGGCCCGGGCGGTGGCGGCGAAGGTGGCTATTCGGGCGGTGGTGGTGGTGGCTATAGCCGTGATCGCGGTGGCGAGCGTTCCGAACGCGGCCCGTCGCGTGGCGCGCCCGCGTCGCCGGCGCCTTCGCGCCAGGCTCCGCCGACCGACAATTTCGAGGACGATGATATTCCGTTCTGATGAGTGACTGCCCCTCGCGATCGACTCTAGCCACGTTTTGCTGAAATCGGGATGCCGACACGGGCCGGATCCATCCGGCCCGTCGGTGAGCCAAGTCGCCGCTTTGCCGCACGCGCGATATCCACTGGTCGCCGGAAACAGCTGACTGTCAGCGCCGGTTCGCGCGTAGCATGAGCTACGACCACCGGACCAGCGCAGCGCCACCGCAGCGAACGCATGCCGTTGCTGCCTGGGCGCAAAACTCTGGCGGCGCCGATGTCTACAAGCGATCGAGTGTTCCGTCTGTCGTTTGCCGCGCCGCGGCGCCCTTAAGTCTTGTATAGCAGTCGGCCCGAAATCAGCACGGCACCGAGGTCGGTGACTGCTTGCTACCGCAGAGCATCATCGGGCCCGAGCGTTTAGACCGACCTTAGGTGCGCGCTGGCCGTACGCACTCGAATGGCGATGCATGCACTCGTCAGCCCACAGCGTCATCCTGCCGGCGTCGAACGAGCGCATCGGTTCCGTGCGCAGGCGCACGGCGTAAAACGGGTCGCTACATCTTCGGCGCGACTAAAAAAACACGATGCCGAATCGCGTCGTTCCGCGTGCGTTCGGCGGCTTTCCGAGTGTGCCGCACTCCGCTGCGTTGACCCGAGAGAATCCAGCCGGGAACGAGAATCAGCGATCCAGCGGATTGTCCTGCACGCGCGAGGCGTCGCAAACGGGTCGCCCGCACGCTATCTCACTGCAATCCACTCGCAATCACACGTCAAAGTCATCGTAAGAGCTTGTCTCGGCGCGCCGCGCCTCCCAATACTTTCAAAGGAGTCGTACGGAACGGTCGACTGCACACCGCAGTGCGAGAGAGCGATGTTTTCGCTCTTCTGAGCGTAAGGCCATCAGCCCGTCGACGAACGTCCGCAGAGCGGTTTTTTCCGGATCTAGCAACTGTCGAGCGGAGTGCGAAGGCGACTCGCAAAATTTCCACGCTTGCGCGCCCGTGTTGCGGCGGCGCTGGAGCAAGGCCGAGAGCTTCGGCGGTGCGAACCAAAATCGCAGCATGCTATGACCAGGAGAACTTTCTTGAATCCAGTACGCACACCCCGCAACGACAAACTGAAAACGTTTCCTCTGCCCGCAGGTATCCGCGTCGAGCGCGACGTCAGAGTGAAGATGCCCGACGGTGTCCACTTGTCGGTGAATGTCTACCGTCCCGAGACCGACGAACGATTGCCCGTGGTGTTGTCGTATACGCGTTACGGCAAGGAGCCGATAGCGTCCACGTATCTGCCGGAATATTCTGAGATGCGCAGGGCCATCGGTACCGGCCTCGGCGATATGACGATTTCCGAAGCGACCCTTTGGGAAGGGCCCGACCCAGCGTTCTGGGTGCCGCGCGGCTATGCGGTGGTGTTCGCGGACGCGCGTGGTGCGGGTTTGTCGGAGGGCGAGGGCAGCAGTTTCAGTCCGGTCACCTCTGCAGATTATGCGCGAATCATCGAGTGGTGTGCGGACCAGCCCTGGAGCACGGGCAAGGTCGGCCTCAACGGCGTATCGGCGCTTGCGGTAACGCAGTACCACGCGGCCAGCCGCAATCCCCGCGGGCTCGCCGCCATCATTCCGTGGGAAGGGTTCAGCGACTTCTTCCGCGACGTTGCTTTTCATGGCGGCATTCCCGAGACCGGATTCACCGACTGGTACCTGTCGGAAGCCTACGAGAACGTCCCTGGCTCGTTCGATCCTCCTGAGACGGTCGTGGAGGGCACCCCAACCGCGGAATCGATGCGCAAGTACTTCGACCCTATCGATCCGGCAGACATCAAGGTGCCCTTGCTGGAGTGCGCGACTTGGTCCGACCAAGGCCTGCACACGCGTGGCGGATTCAACATCTTCAACGGCGCGTCCTCGAAGGAAAAATTCCTCTACACGCACGGACGCGGCAAGTGGACCGTCTACAACGAGCCGGAGGCGCTCGATTATCAGCTGGCGTTCTTCGACCGCTACCTCAAAGGTCTTCCGCATGCGATGGATGGCAAGTCGCGTGTGCGTCTGGAAGTGCGCAAGACCATCGATCAGTACGAGGTACGCGGCGAGAACTCCTGGCCGCCTGCCAACGCCCGCTTCACGCCCTTCTACCTGGGCCCCAACGAAGTTCTGAGCACTCACGTTCCATCCGAGGCGGGATCGATTAGCTATCCCGCCACAAAGGATGAACCGGCCGAGTTCGAATATATTTTTGACAAAGATACCGAGATCAGCGGCCCGGCCGCTCTCAAGGTCTGGGTATCCACCGATGCCGGCAATGACATCGACTTGTTCGTCGGGTTGCGCAAGTTCGACGCCAGCGGTGCCGAGGTCCATTTCGAAGCGCGCGAAAACGACGTGTTCGGCATCGTCAGCAATGGTTGGCTGCGCGTGACCCAGCGCAAGCTCGACACGGCGAAGTCGCGGCCGGAACGCCCGTTTCTCGTCCACGATGGCGAATTGCCGGTCGTTCCTGGCGAGGTCTACGAAGTCGACGTCGAAATCTTGCCGTCCAGCACGCTGTTCGAAGCAGGCTCCAGTCTCGTATTGAACATCGGCGGCCGCGAAATCTGGTCGAACCGCATGTGCCAGCACCGGCGTTTGCGCAACCACGGCACGCACACGGTGCACATCGGCGGTCGCACGCCGAGCCATCTGCTGCTGCCCATCGTGGACCGAAGCTGAAATCCGAGGGCGCCCTCAGCATGTGCGCCAATCATCAGAACCGACAAGAGAGCACAGATGAGCAATGTATTGACCGCCGAAGACCGTCTCGAAATCGTCCAAACCACCCTGCTGACCTGTCATTACGCCGATACCCACGACTGGGAAAAGATCGCAAACCTGGTGACCGACCCGTTCCAGCTCGACTACACCGAACTGCTCGGTGGTTCTCCGCAAGTGCTCACGCCCAAGCAGCTGGTCGAGAACTGGCACCTCGAATTGGGCGGTCTCGATACCAGCCAGCATCTGCTGACGAGTCATATCATCGAACCGAACGAAGATGGTGCGATCTGCACGGCGAACCTGCATGCGACCCACGTCCTGGCGAATTCTCAGGGCGATTCGAAATACGTGGTGGCCGGTCGATATATCTTCGCAATGCGCCGTACCAGCGCGGGATGGCGTGTTGCCAGTCAGAAAATGCATGTCATCTACACCTCCGGCAACCCCGGCATCCTTCAGCTCGGCGAGGCACGGATCAAAGCGAAGAAGTGAGCGTGTTCTTGCGCTCGCCTGGGAATGCCCGGCTTGCGGCCCCCGGTGCTCGCGTTCGACTGAGCACGACCGGGCGCAGACCGCGTCAGACGCCGAATTCGTCCGGCGCGCCGATGCAAGCGCGCCGGGCATCGGCCCATACGAGATAGAGATCCTATGAAGAGTGATGTGCGAAACAGCATGAGCGACACGCTAGCCGGGAAATATTTTTTGCGCGGAGAAGAAGGTTACGAGGAAGCCCGCCGATCATCGGTATGGCATGCCGGGGTCCCCGACCGGTTTCCCGAGGTGATCGTGCAGGCCCACAGCGAGGCTGACGTGGTCGCTGCGGTGCGCGCAGCCGTCAAGGCCGATCTGAAAGTCGGAGTGTGTTCCGGCCGCCGCAGCTGGACCGCGAATCATCTACGCGATGGCGGCATGCTGCTCGATCTGTCGAGGCTCCGTGAGGCACATGTGGACGCCGCGGCGATGAAGGCGTCGGCGCAGCCTGGGCTCTGGGCGGCAGATTTCATCAAGGAGCTGGCCGCGCAGGATCTTTTCTTTCCCGGCGGGCATTGCACCGGAGTCGCACTCGGCGGCTATCTGCTGCAAGGCGGCTACGGCTGGAGCGGACGAGCCTATGGTCCCGCTTGCGCGAGCGTAGAGGCGATCGATGTCGTTACCGCCGATGGCGAGCTGTTGCACGCCGACGACGCGCAGAACTCCGATCTTCTCTGGGCTGCGCGCGGTTCGGGTGCGGGCTACTTTGGCGTCGTTACACGTTTCTATGTGCGCCTCTATCCGTTGCCGAAGGTCATCGCCTCCGCCAGCTACCGCTATCCCATCGACGTACTCGACGAAGTGCTGGCTTGGACCCTCCAGGTCGGTCCGAGACTCGCCCCCTTCATCGACTTCGAGCTCATGATCCAGCGCAACGATGGCGGTACGCCGGAAATCACCATCGGGGCGCCGGCATTTGCTTCGACGAAAGAGGAGGCGGCCCGAGCTCTCTCGATTTTGCAGACGTGTCCCGTTCTGGATCGTGCAATTTCTGCCGTGCCCAACGTACCAACCACCATGCGCGAACTGGTGGATATGATGCCGATGCTGCAATGGGCGCCCTATCGCTGGTTCGGCGACAACATGTGGACGCACGGCCCCGTCGAGAAACTGCTACCTGGCATCCACCGTATCATCGAAGCGTTGCCGGAACCGCCCGGGTATCTGCAGCTGATGCCTTGGGGGCGCGACATTCCGCTGATCGATATGGCCTTCGACCTGCAGGACGATGCCTACATCGCCATTTTCAGTGCAGGAACCGACCCCGCCGAAGACAGCGCTCGCGCAGCCTGGACAACCGACAGCGTGCGCTGGATGGAAGCCGCCGCATCCGGCGCGCAGCTCGCCGATGAAAATCTCGGGCGTCGGCCAGTCAAGTTCATGTCGGACGAACACATGGCGCGGCTCGACCAAATCCGCGCAGCACGCGATCCGCACGGTCGGTTCCATTCCTGGATGGGTCGGCTCTGACGGCGACCGGAGATACGGCGCGAAGGAACAGATAAACGCGGGAGCAACCGTCAGCTCGAGGCGCTGCGGGAACGGAAATCCTATGGTTTCTACTCGCCAAGCTGGATCTCCCATGTGAGGCATTTATTCGCTCACGTGCGGCAGGCGACGAACACGGGCCTTGCATTCTTCGAAGGCGAGCGAAATATCGAACCTATTGTTCTATGGAGGCACAATGTCCGACACATTGCTTGTAACCGGCGCTTCCGGCCATCTTGGCCAGCGCGTACTCACTCATCTGCTCGACACGCTGAAGATCCCCGGCGAGCGTATCGTCGCGGTCTCGCGCAAACCTGAAGCCCTGTCCGATTGGACCACCCGGGGCGTCGTCGCACGCGCTGGCGATTTCGACGATCCGTCGTCGTTGCGCGCCGCTTTCGGCGGTGTCGATCGCCTGCTGTTGATCAGTACCGATTCGCTCCATCAGCCCGGTCAGCGACTCGCCCAGCACAAAGCGGCGGTGAGTGCAGCGGTGGAGGCCGGCGTGAAGCATGTCGTGTACACCTCGATGCCGAATCCGCAGAACTCGCTGGTGCTGTTCGCGCCCGATCATGCCGGCACCGAGGCTGCGCTGGCCGGGAGTGCGTTGCCGGGTTGGACCGTATTGCGCAACCACTGGTACAGCGAAACGCTCTTCTTCGCGCTGCCGCCGATCCTTGCCAGTGGAAAGTGGTACACCGCCGCGGGGGAAGGGAAAACGCCGTATATCGCACGCGACGACCTTGCACGCGCCGCTGCGACGGCACTGGTGGGGGGGCATGGCAAGCTCACATTCACCCTCGGTGGCCGCAAGGCCTATTCCGTCAAGGAGGTGGCCGACCTTGTCGGTCGGACCGTTGGCCGAACGATCGAAGTCGTGCCGATCTCGGTGCAGATGCTGGCCGCGAATCTTGCAGGGCTGGGTCTGCCCCCGCCGCTGCCCAATACCTTCGCCTCGATCGAGGCTGCTGTGGCCGCCGGCCAGTTCGACAGCGTCGCCGATGACTTCAAGAAGCTGGTCGGCAACGATCCGCTGCCTTTCGAGCAGTGGCTGCTTGCCAACAAGCTCGCTTTGGAAAAATCAGCGCACACGTGAGCGTGGCTGGATGAGCATGCCGGAAGGCGCATCGCGGCGCGCTGCTCCTGTGATCGAACGCGCCGACCGGTGGGCTCGGCGCGTCCATTCCTGCGCCCACCGTACGCTGAGCAACGAGACCGGTGGTTGGCACGCTGAACCGATAGGACGGACTGCGGCCTTGCATGTCTGCGACGTGAATCTGCAAAGCCGCTACGCGCTGCGTTGTGAATCTGGAGCGAACGTCACTTTCCGGTCGGTGTCGTACGCAGAAACAAGTGCCGGATGCCTGCATGGGGTACAGGCATCCGGCGGACGAAGGCTAGCGCGCGCCAGGCCCCGTCTTATCGAACCTGTGACTTCGTGATCACGGCCAGTGCAATTAACCGCTGGTGCGATCGATCCAAACGAAGCCGCGCCAATGCGCTTGTGCATCCTATTGACGGACGTGGAAATGAATTCCTGCGTTTCGAACGTATCTCGTGTCGACTCCGAGCATGCTTCGAAGCTGAAACGAAGATGAAGCATCTGCCGAGAACGAGCAAGCCGAAACGATGACATTGCGCGTGTATTTGGCTCGCAAAACGCTCTGTGCGGATGAACAACGCACTGATCGTGGAGTTTTCCTATGAAGCCGGTATCGCTGTGTAGGCTCCAAGATAAATCGTCGGCGTCTTACGCGAATTGAAAAATAATGTGTCATTGCGGCTCTCGCGTGCCCGTGAAGAGCGGCCTCGCGTTGGCGCCAGCGCGCGAACTGGTACAGTCGCCGTGCAGCGTGAGTGGCTTGGTTTGCGACTTGCCTGTCGGTTCGGTCTGCTACGGAGGCCGATGTCGAGACGCTAGTTCGCCTGGACGATCGAGCGCGTACCCAATTAGGAACTGCTCGTTTACGCAATGGTAAAAACAGCGTCAATCGTTCGAGGGCCCGCTGTCCGTGAGCCCGGATTTCGACGACCGAACTCGTCGACTTTTCGGAACGACCCAGGTGGCACGACACTCCTTCGGCCGCTTGCCACCAGCGAGCGTCAATGAGTGTCGCTTTCACACATCGTGCAGGAGTCGCCCGTAGGCTGCTCGTGACGACGCGGGATCATTGTTAGATGGAACCCATTTCCTACTTCTTCGACGATTTCAGATTGGACGTGCAGAGCCGCGAGCTCTGGCGCGGCGATCAGTTGATCATGCTTGCGCCGAGGGCGTTTGGCTGCCTGGCCTATCTGGCCGAGCATCGCGATCGCGCCGTCGGACGTGACGAATTGATCGCGGCCGTGTGGGAACGCACGAATATCGCCGAGAATCTTCTCGTTCAGACGATCGCGCGACTGCGCACGACGCTCGGAGACAGCAGCGAAGCTCCGCACTTGATACGCACCGTGCCGCGCTTCGGCTATCGATGGGTGGCCGAGACGGAGCAACGTCCGACACGCGCCTTGCCGCGGAGGCCAGCCGCCGAGACAGCGGCCGCTCCCGCGTCAGGGCAGGCTCTCGCGTCGCTGCCCGCCACGGGTACATCCAGCGGCGCTGAGGCGTCGACGTACGCCGCAGAACCCATTCAACCGTTGGATCTCGCAGCGACACTCGCATCTCCCGCCGACATCGTCCCTTCCACTTCGCAGAAGGCACCCTCCTGGCGCGCATCGCGTACCGCCAAGCTGTCGCTGGCTGCGATCGGCGTGGTGGTGATCGGCCTCGCGGCATTCGCGATGCGTAGCGTATTCATCGAACAGGATGGCGCGCCCAGGGCGGTGGTCGCGACCCCGGCCATCGTTCTGCCTGTCGCGGGCGAATTCGAAGACGAGCAGGCGTGGATAAGGCTCGGTGTCATGGACTTCGTCGTGCGGAGATTGCGCGCCGACGGCGTTACGGTCATGCCCAGCGAAAGCACGCTCGGCGTCCTCGGCGGCGATCACGCGCATTCCGATACGGAGGCGATCCGTCGCGCTCTGCCCGAGTATGATGGCCGCATCGTGCAACTGAGCGCGCACCGCGTGGCCGCCGGCTGGCGTATCGAGGCGGCCCTCTCCGGCGGTAGGGAATTGTCGTCCGTATTCGACGCCCAATCGGAAACCATCATCGATGCGGCGCGGCTGGTCAGCGAAAAGGTCGCCGCTGCCTTGGGTGGAAGAACCCATCTGTCCGATTCTGCGCGCGACACTCCCAGCGGCAAACTAGAGCTGATGCAGAAGGTCGATGCGGCTCTGCTGGCGGAAAAAATGGACGTCGCACGCGGCCTGATCTCATCGGCACCTGTCGAGATGCAGCAACTGCCGGAAATCCGCTATCTGCTCGTGAGAATCGAGTTCCTGTCGGGTCATGTGGACGAAGCCGGCACGATATTGGAAGGTCTGCGTGTTGCGACGACCGCCGATGCGGGCTCGGCGTTCCGTGCGGAAATTCTCAACGCGCTCGCCGCGGTCGAGATGATGAAGGACAACAACGAGGCCGCCCGCGAACAATACGATGCGGCGCTGTCGATCGCCCGGCTGGGCAACGACGGCGATTTGATCGGCAAGATTCTCGTCGGGCGCGGAGCTGCGCGGCGCGATCTTGGCCTTTTCGACGAGGCTGATCGCGATTTTGCCGAAGCACGCACGTTGTTGGAGAAGGTCGGCGACAAACTTCTGCTGGCGCGACTGGACACGCATGTGGCCATAGCGGACATGACGCGCGGCCGGCCGGCGTATGCGGCCGAGGGGTTCCAACGCGCGATCGACGCGTTCGGGCGCTACGGAGCGCCGGGCAACCGCATCGCCGTCGAACAGCAGTTGTTCGAGCTGCGCTATTACATGCTCAATCACATAGCGGCCTTGAGCCTGAGCGAATCGCTGCTCAGCGAAGCTTCCGACGCGCAGAATCCCTTCCTCATGGCCGGCGCCCGCTTCGATCACTGCCGTGCGCTCTACGCCTTGGGCCGCACGCGCGAAGCCGCGAAGGAATTGGAAGCTCTGAAGGGGGATCCGCAACTCGCTGCATTGGCCGATCTGCGTCCGCGCATACTGGCATTCGCTGCGCAGCTCGCCTGGGACAGCGGCGACGCAGCAGGCACCTTGGCACAGGGGCGGGAAGCGTGGCCGAATGTTTATTACGATCGCGAGCGCGGGCGCGTAGGACGGGTCATCGCCGCCGCGTCGCGCGATCCGGCCGATATCGAGGCGTTGCGCGTGTGGGCCAAGCAAGGGACTACCGGAATCCCGCAGTTGTACGTAGCGCTGGCCGAGGCGGACGCGGCAATTGCGCGTGGCGACGCCGCCGCAGCCGACAAGGCCCTGCGCACAGCGGACACAATGGCCATTGAAAGCGGCATGCCGGCTGAAGAAGTAGAAGTCGCCCGCACCTGGATGCCATTTTTGATCCTGCGCAAGGATCTCACGCAAGCCTCGCTGCTCGCGGCGCGCGTGGCACGATGGGCAGATACGGATTTCAGGTCTGCACAACTCCAGCTGGAATTTCACCGCGCCTCGGGCAACGGTGTGGCCGAAACGGATGCCTTCGCGCGCGCTCGTCGGCTTGCTGGCGAGCGCACCGTGCAATAGCAGCACTACGTGGCTGCGCGCAGCTGTGCGCTTTACGGCGTACGCGGGCGTACGCGAAGCGGAGGCGTCAGAGGCTGGTGACGCGTCAACGCAGGCTCGGCATGGGAGTGACAGGCACGCCCTTCGAATGTGTGATCGTCGTTGCCGGTTCCATTTCGCACGATGCGAAATCCGTGGCTGTGTGCATCGCCGAGCCTTTCGCGCTCAGGATGCCGCTCGTGCAGCCTGTTTCGCTTTCGCCGTGAGGGGCGTGCCGAGCGCTCTTGCGGATTAGCAGGCCAACGACGTGCCTGGTCGACAAGCCGATCTCACCTTCGTTGTCGTCGAGGACGAGCGTATCGATTCTGGGCCGATCAGCGCGCAATCAGGCTTATTTGTATCAGCAATATTCCTATAACGTCATCGCTATCGATTGCGCCGATGTTTCGATCGGCCGTAGCCTTGCCAATGGCTGCTGGATAGGGAGCGGGGCGGGCAGCAGCGTTTGGAAGTCATGTTCTCGTCCGCAGGATGCGGACGTTTTTGAACCCGTCCCGCGCCATTATTCCCGCATTCGATTGCCCGCTGAGAACCCCGGTGCTCGCATCTGAAGCGCGGCCGCGTTTAAGCCTGCATGCGGCGCAACGTCGACGTCGACCTATATCGACGTGGGCTCTCCGGTGTACCGGGGGAGGGGCGCAGCGAGCAGGCAAAAGGGCTGGCGACAACGGCAGACCCGCAGCGATGGGTTAAGTCCCGTCATTCTATCGGCCGGTGAGGCAAGCCCTTTTCCGAAGCGAGGGAATGCTGTTGCCAAATTCCCGCGCTCGAGCACACGCGCGAGCTGCCGTCGAGAGCGGTTTTCGAGTCGTCGTTTCATCCTCCTCGCGCTGCAAAGACGCGAGACAAGAAAGCTCGCGCAGTTGGTACCGCAAAGCCTGCATCGAGCTCGACCCGCTCCAGATTCCCGTGTTTCAAATAGACACAATCAAAATGTCGTTTTCAGCGTCTTCGGAAGCATCCCTTGATCTGAGCCTCGACGTGCGTCGCGGGCACTGGGTCATGGCTATCACACCGCTAGCATTCAACGAACAGTGTGCAATGTCATTCAGATCGCATGTCGTTGGCCAATGCGATCCATAGACTCGTTCAGGACGTATCCGCTGGGTGAGACGCAAGCCGGAGATCGCCAGCACTGCGCATTGGACGCTGTGTCCAATGACGCAGATGCGGGGACGGGAGCCAGCAGTTCACGCCCTGTCGAACGCAGCTGATGGCGAGGACTGGCCATGGTTACAGGCGTCGCTTCAGCACTACCGATGGAAGTAGTGGCGGCGTTTCGAGGGCCCATCCGCTCACCGGCAAGCGGCCGGCCTGCTGCGGCGTGATACGCACAGAAGATAGGAAGAAGCGTGCGCCCATGCATGAGAATCGAATGGCCAATTTGAGGACGGATGCAGCGGCTCGCACGATGCGCTCAAACCGTCGCAGCGCATCGATGGAGTCGGCAGCGCGGAACTCACCGCTCTCGCCACAGCCTGTCCTGTCCATCGCGAATTCCGCCGAACTCTCAATAAGACACCATTCGTCACAACATTTCCGCTGGGCATGCGCCGCCGCCGTCTACGTACCGCTACTGACATCCTGCCAGGGCGGGGTGCTGGACCCGAAAGGTCCCATCGGTGTGGCGGAGCGCAGCATCCTGCTCAATTCTCTGGCGATCATGCTGGTGGTCGTCGTGCCGGTGATCGTGCTGACGCTGGCTTTCGCGTGGTGGTACCGCGCGTCGAATTCGCGCGCGCGCTACCAGCCGGACTGGGCGTATTCCGGGCGACTCGAATTTATCGTCTGGGCGATCCCGGCGTTGATCGTCATGTTTCTCGGCGGGGTCGCCTGGGTGGGCTCGCACGCCTTGGATCCGTGGAAGCCGATCGCATCGAACCGTCCGCCCCTCGAAGTGCAGGTGGTGTCGATGGACTGGAAGTGGCTTTTCCTCTACCCCGACATCGGCATCGCGAGCGTCAACGAGGTGGTCGTTCCGGCGGGAACGCCGATTCATTTCCGGCTCACCTCCGACACCGTCATGAACAGTTTCTTCGTGCCGCAGCTCGGCGGCCAGATCTACACGATGGCGGGGATGGAGTCGCAGCTGTATCTGCTTGCTGACGAGCCCGGCGTGTTCGCGGGAATCTCGGCACAGTTCAGCGGCGCAGGGTTTCCCGACATGCAATTTCGTATGCGCGCAGTCGGCAATGCGGAGTTCGCCGACTGGTCGAGCAAAACGCGCGGCGCCGGCGAAACACTCGATCTGGCGGCGTACGAACGTCTGGCGCTGCCCGGTGTCGAGCGGCAGCCGCGCACGTACGGCGCGATCACAGCGGACCTTTTCTACACGATCGTGTCGCGCTTCACCGCAAAGCCGGAGGCAGCAGCCGGAGCCGGCCGCGACCTTCATCCGACTCATTCGTCATAGCCGGAGGCTGCTGGATGCTGGGCAAACTGGACTGGGATGCGATCCCGCTGCATGAACCGATCGCGCTGATCACCGCGGTGACAGTCGTCGTGGTCGTTCTCGCCGTGCTGGGATGGATCACCGTACGCGGGCACTGGCGCTATTTGTGGAACGAATGGATCACCAGCGTCGATCACAAGCGTCTCGGTGTCATGTATTTCCTGCTCGGCCTCGTCATGCTGATCCGCGGTTTCGCCGACGCGATCATGATGCGCGCGCACCAGGCGATGGCCTACAACGCGCCGGGTTATCTGGAGCCTGATCACTACAACCAGATCTTCTCGGCGCACGGCACGATTATGATCTTCTTCACGGCGATGCCGTTCATGATCGGCCTGATGAACTTCGTGATGCCGCTGCAGATCGGCGCGCGCGACGTCGCGTTCCCGACACTGAACTCCGTCAGTTTCTGGCTGACCGCGGCAGGCGTGGCGCTGATCAACGTGTCGCTCGGCGTAGGTGTGTTCTCGCGCGCCGGCTGGCTTGCATATCCGCCGCTGTCGGAACTGCGCTTCTCGCCGGACGTGGGCGTCGATTATTACCTGTGGTCGCTGCAAATCTCCGGTGTCGGCACCCTGATGACCGGCATCAACCTCGTCACCACGGTATTGAAGATGCGTGCTCCCGGCATGCGTCTGACGCGCATGCCGATCTTCTGCTGGACCACGCTCGCGTCGAACCTGCTCATCGTCGCCGCATTTCCGATCCTCACCGCGACCTTCGCGATGCTGCTGCTCGATCGCTATCTCGGCTTTCATTTCTTCACCAAAGAAGCCGGCGGCAATCCGATGATGTACGTCAACTTGATCTGGGCGTGGGGGCACCCGGAGGTCTACATCCTCATCCTGCCCGCGTTCGGCATCTTCTCCGAGGTGATCTCGACATTTTCCGGCAAGCCGCTATTCGGCTATCGCTCGATGATCGTCGCGACGATGGCGATCTGCGTCCTCTCCTTCATGGTCTGGCTGCATCACTTCTTCACGATGGGTGCGGGCGCCGATGTCAACGCATTCTTCGGCATCATGACCATGATCATCTCGGTGCCGACCGGGGTGAAAGTATTCAACTGGCTGTTCACGATGTACGGCGGCCGGGTGCGCTTCACCTCGCCGGTGCTGTGGACGATCGGTTTCATGATCACGTTCGTCATCGGCGGCATGACCGGCGTGCTGATGGCGATACCGCCGGCCGACTTCGTCCTGCACAACAGCCTGTTCCTCGTTGCGCACTTTCACAACGTGGTCATCGGCGGCGTCGTGTTCGGCGCGCTGGCCGGCTATGTGTTCTGGTTTCCGAAGGCTTTCGGCTTCCGTCTGCACGAGGGATGGGGCAAGGCGACGTTCTGGTTCTGGCTGGTCGGTTTCTACGTAGCGTTCATGCCGCTGTACGCGCTCGGTCTGATGGGCATGACACGGCGCATGCAGCACTACGATGTCGCCGCATGGCAGCCATGGCTCGTTGTAGCGATGTTCGGCGCGGTGCTGATTTTTTTCGGCATCGCCTGCCTCGTCATCCAGCTCGTCGTCAGCATCCGTCAGCGCGGGCGTCTTCACGACACGACCGGCGATCCGTGGGATGGTCGATCGCTCGAGTGGATCACCCCCTCGCCGCCGCCGGCCTTCAATTTCGCGGTGCTGCCGAACGTCCAGGGTGAAGAGGCCTACTGGGGTCTCAAGCAGGGTGCGCTCCGCGCCGGTGCGCTGCCTGACCTGCCTGCTTACGAGGCAATCCATCTGCCGCGCAACAGTCCGACGGGTTTCGTCACCGCATTCTTCGCCGTCGTGCTGGGCTTTGCGATGATCTGGCACATCTGGTGGCTGGCGATCCTCGGCCTCATCGGCGCGTTCACGGGCTTCGTGGTGTTCGCCTGGCGCGACAAGGAAGAATACGCGGTGCCGGTCGACGAGGTGGCCGCGCATGATGCACGGCACCGCGCCGCGCGCGATGTCCTGCTCCATTCCGGAGTGCGCGCATGAGCGCGGTCGCCGCTTTTCCCGATCCGAACCGGCTCGGTCGCCTCGACGCCGAGACGGTGGCGGACGAACAGGGTCCCGCGCCGAAGCGCATCGTGGTCGGCTATGGCTTCTGGATCTTCCTGCTGTCCGACTTCATCATGTTTTCGGCGTTCTTCGCCGCGTATGCCGTGCTGAATGGCGCGACCGCCGACGGGCCTGCGGGGCACGAGTTGTTCGATCTGCGCAACGTCGCGATCGAAACCGTCTGTCTGCTGTTGTCGAGCTTCACCTGCGGCATGGCGAGCCTTGCCGTATCGGTACGCAGTCCGGTGTGGACACAGATCGCACTGCTGGCGACCGGTCTGCTCGGCCTCGTATTCGTCATTCTCGAAGTCGCCGAGTTCCATACGCTGGTCGTCGCCGGGAATGGTCCGCAGCGCAGCGCATTCCTGTCCGCCTTCTTCACCCTCGTCGGCTGTCACGGCGTGCACGTCACCGCCGGCGGACTCTGGCTCGGCACGATGATGGCGCAATTCTTCTTCAAAGGGTTCAACGAGACCCTGTTACGGCGCTTCATGTGCTTCAGCCTGTTCTGGCATGCGCTCGACATCATCTGGGTCGCGATTTTCACCATCGTCTATCTCATGGGAGCGTTCACATGACCCCGCAAGCGCCGCAATGGCGAGGCCAGGTTGCGCCTGGTGACGAACGCAAAGAGGACAGCGGCATTTCCGCCGGCGTACGTGGCTATCTCATCGGTCTCGTGCTGTCGATCCTGCTGACGGCGCTCTCGTTCTCCGTGATCGACAGCGTGTTCCTATGGAAGCCCGCCATCCCGGTCATGCTCGGCGTGCTCGCCGTCGCGCAGATGGGCATCCATCTGGTTTTTTTTCTGCACATCAATACCGGGCCGGACAACACCAACAACATTCTGGCGCTCGCATTCGGCGTCCTCATCGTCGCTTTCGTCGTTGCAGGATCGCTGTGGATCATGGCGCATCTCAACGAAAACATGATGCCAATGGACAAATTGATGGATCTGCACAAGCAGCGATGAGCGTCTTGATGAGACCGTCTGCGAGACGTCGAACAACAGAAGGTGAAGTGGCTGATCGGGGCGGTGCTGCGCCAGATTTCTCACTGGATTCTTCCAGCCCCGGTGCAGGCACGCGTAGTGAAGTTGCAGCGGCAGGAGAAGACCGAAGAAATGCGTATGCGTTCCGCACAACAATTCGTTGACGTCTCCTCGTCTGTTCCGTCTGCAATAGGCCCGGCACCGACGCGCCGCGGCGTGCTGATCGGAGGCGCGGCGCTCGTCGGTTATTTCTTCATCGGCAACAGCGCCTATGCCGTGCAGGACGCTCTATCGGTTGCCAGCGACGAAAGTGCTTTCCTTCGACTCTCGATCGCACTGACCGGTCACCGTGATCTCGATGGCAAGCTTGCGCAGCGCTTGTTTTCCCTGTTGCGCGAAGCGCACCTACTGTTCGCCGGGAAGATGGAAAAACTTGCCGTATTGGCGGAGTCGGGCGGGGAACCGCACGCGATTCTTGCGCGTGCCGACGAGGCGGGTTTCAAACAGATCGCGCTATCCATCGTCGCTGCCTGGTACACGGGCTCGGCCGCGGATGCGATGAACGCACCGATGGCCGCCTATCGCGATGCGCTGATGTACTGGCCGACGCGCGACGGCTTGCCGGCGCCGACCTATTGCTTCAACCGCCCGGGCTGGTGGGCCGAGGACCCGCCGCCGCTCGGTATTCCAGCGACGGCACCAGGGGCGGTCGAACCCCCGGCACCGCCGCCTACCGGTGTGCTGTCCACGCCGAAGCCGGCGCAGACGGAGCCACGCGGATGAGTTCTCCCGTTCTTGCCAGCACGGGCGATGCATCCGCCGACATCGTCATCGTGGGATCGGGCGCCGTCGGCGCGATGATCGCCTACGAATTGGCGCGCGCCGGCTTTTCCGTGCTGATGCTCGAAGCGGGGCTGCGCATCAAGCGCGCGGACGTCGTCGAAAACTGGCGCAACATGTCCTTCTACAATCGCGCCGGATCGGATTTCCAAGGCTTGTTTCCGCAGGCGCCGAACGCGCCGGCACCGTTGTATTTTCCTGAGAACAACTACGTCGGCCTGAGCGGTCCGAACGGCAACGCGTTCAAGCAAGGCTATCTGCGCGCGGTCGGCGGTACCACCTGGCATTGGGCCGCCTCCTGCTGGCGGCATCTGCCGGTCGATTTCCGCATGAAGTCCACTTACGGCGTCGGCCGCGATTGGGCGATCTCCTACGACGATCTCGAGCCGTATTACTGCCGCGCCGAAGAGGCGATGGGCGTGTCCGGCCCGCACGATCCGGCGCTGCAATCGCCGCGCGAGCGCAGCCGTCCGTACCCGCGCGACATGATTCCGTTTTCGTATGCCGACCGGCGCTTCGCCGAGGTGGTCAACGCGCACGGCTATCGTTCGGTGCCGATCCCGCAGGGTCGCACGATCGAACCCTGGGAAGGCCGCCCCGCTTGTTGCGGCAACAACAACTGCCAGCCGATCTGCCCGATCGGCGCGATGTACAACGGCATCCGGCATGTCGAACTGGCCGAAAGCCTCGGCGCGCTGACGCTCGATCAGGCCGTGGCCTACAAGGTCGACACCGACGCTCACAACCGCGTCACCGCCGTGCACTGGTACGACGCCGGCAAGCGCTCGCACAAGGCCAGCGGCCGTGCCTTCGTGTTCGCGTGCAACGGTATCGAGACACCGCGTCTGCTGTTGCTGGCGGCGAACGAGCGCAATCCGAACGGTATCGCCAACGCGTCCGACCAGGTCGGCCGCAACATGATGGATCACTCCGGCCTGCACGCGAGCTTTCTCGCCAGCGAACCTTTGTGGATCGGACGCGGTCCGGCGCAATCCAGTTGCCTGGTCGGGCCGCGCGACGGCGCGTTCCGAGCGCGGTATTCGGCCAACAAAATCATCCTCAACAACATCAGCCGCGTGCCGGGTGCGACCCGGCAGGCGCTGCAGCTCGGTCTGGTCGGCAAGGAACTGGACGACGAAATCCGCCGCCGCTCGGCGTGCGGTGTCGATCTTTCGATCAGCCTGGAGCCACTGCCCGACCCGAACAATCGACTGACCCTGAGCAAGACGCGCGCCGATCCGCTTGGACTTGCCTGCCCGGATATCCACTACGACGTCGGCGACTACGTGCGCGACGGCGTCAAAGCCGCGCACGAACAACTCGAACATATCGCTTCGCTGTTCGGTGCCGCGGAGTTGAAAATCAGCACCGACTACAACGCCAACAACCACATCATGGGCGGCACCATCATGGGTGCCGATCCGAAGGACTCGGTCGTCGACGGCGACTGCCGCGCGCATGACCACGCCAATCTGTGGTTGCCCGGCGGTGGCGCGATGGCCTCTGCCAGTGTGGTCAACACGACGCTCAGCATGGTTGCCCTCGGGTTGAAGGCTTCCGATGCGATCGCCCGCCAGCTGAAGGCCGCGACCGCATGATCCGCATGCGCCGACGCAGCTGCGTTGCTGTGACGACGGTACTGCTCGCTGCACTCGCGTTCGACGCGATCGCGCAAAGTGCGCAGACGTCGACGGTCGATCTGATCGAACGTGGCCGCTATCTCGCCATCGCCTCCGACTGTACTGCCTGTCACACCGCGCCGCGGGGCGGCAAGGCGTTCGCCGGCGGCTATCCGATCGTGTCGGCGATGGGCAGGATCTATTCGACCAACATCACGCCGTCGAAAACGCACGGCATCGGTGACTACAGCGAAGCGGAATTCGCGCGCGCGCTGCGCGAAGGTGTACGCAAGGATGGCGCACACCTGTATCCGGCGATGCCCTATACGTCCTACGCCAAGCTCACCGATGCCGACGTCGGCGCGCTCTATACGTATTTCATGCGTGCCGTGGCGCCGGTCGACGACGTCGCGCAGCAGACCCGTCTCGCGTTCCCGTTCAACCTGCGTTTCTCGATGGCAGCGTGGAACGGGCTGTTCCTGGACGACAAGCCGTTCATACCCGATTCGTCGAAGTCCGCGCAATGGAATCGCGGCGCCTACCTGGTGCAGGGCCCGGCGCATTGCAGCGCCTGCCACACGCCGCGCAACGCACTGATGGCCGAGAACGCCAGCGCCGCGTTCTCCGGCGGCCTAGTCGGCTATTGGTATGCACCGAACATCACTTCGGATCCGATCAGTGGGATTGGTCGCTGGAGCGAAGCGGACATCGTGCGCTATCTCGGCACCGGCGACGTGCCAGGCAAGGCGCAAGCGGCAGGCTCGATGGCCGAGGCGATCGAGCACAGCTTTCAGTATCTGGCGCAGACGGATTTGCAAGCGATGGCGGTTTATCTCAAAACCGTGCCGGCCATCCGCAATCCTTCCGACAGCGCTGCTCGCGACAGCTTCGGCGCGGCATCGAACGTGGAAACCGGCGTGCGCGGTTCGCTGGCCGCGGGCCTCGAATCGGGGGACCGCCTGTTCAGCGGCAGCTGCGCAAGTTGCCACCAGCCCGATGCTGGAGGCAGCGCTGACGACTATTACCCGACGCTGTTCCACAACACCTCCACGGGCGCGGGGAACGCCAGCAATCTGATCGCTGCGATCCTATTCGGTGTCGAGCGCACGGTCGCTGGCAAACCCGTCTTCATGCCGGGCTTCGGCCCTGGTTCCTACGTGCAGGAACTGTCGAATCAAGAGATCGCCGACGTCAGCAATTTCGTGCTTGCCCATTACGGCAATAGCGCGCTGCACGTGGAGGCGGATGACGTAGCCGCGGTACGCGCCGGCGGACCCGTGCCATTTCTCGCGATCGCCGGAAAGTACGCGATTCCCGCGTTGATCGTATTCGCGCTGGCGTTGGTCGTTCTGGTGCGGCGCATCCGGCGGCGCAGGCAACGCCGC
>Ga0247776_10000098_pt1 | contig 21828 bp, 24 predicted proteins | sample UWRJL199509C5_FD_179912 | JGI IMG/M metagenome (GOLD analysis project Ga0247776, IMG submission 179912) | Plant litter microbial communities from Arlington Agricultural Research Station in Wisconsin, United States - UWRJ-L199-509C-5 | ecosystem: Environmental > Terrestrial > Plant litter >...
CTACGCCCGGCTCGGCGTCCGCCATGGCCTCGACCCCTACGTCCACCCGCCGCTCGCCGCGCCCGGGGACCCGGCCTTCGCCGAGGTCACCTGGACCGAAGCGACCAGCGCCTACGGCCCCCTCTTCACCCTTGCCACCTACCCGCTCGCCTGGCTGCCGCTCGGCGTCGCAGTGGCGGTCCTCAAGGCGGTGGCGGCGCTCTCGCTCCTCGGCCTCGCCGCGGTGGTCTCCCGCCTCGCCGCCCGGCGCGGGGTCGACCCCCTGCGCGCCGCCGCCTTCGTCGCCCTCAACCCGCTGGTCCTCGTCCACGTCGTCGGCGGCGCCCACAACGACGGCCTGACGATGCTCCTGGCGCTGCTCGCCGTCGCCGCCGTCCTCAGCTCCCGGGAGCTCAGCGGTGGTGCGGCCCTGGTCGCCGCGATCGCCACCAAGGCCTCGGCCGCCTTCATCGCCCCCTTCGCCCTGCTGGGCAGCGGGCGCCGCGGTCGCCTCCTTGTCGGGGCACTGGGAGCAGCGGTGACGGTCGCACTCGCCGCCCAGCTCGCCTTCGGCTGGGACTGGCTCCACGGCTTCGGGCTCGCCGGCGAGAACCAGAGCCGGACCAGCTACATGAGCATCCCGATCACCGCCGCCAGGCTGACCGGCCTCGACCCCGACGCCGTCCGCCTCGCCGCGGCGGTCCTCTTCGCCGCCGCTCTCGCCTACCTCCTGGTCTGGACCTGGCGCGGCGGCGACTGGGTCCGCGCCGCGGCCTGGGCCGCGTTCGCCCTGCTCCTCGCTACCTCCTGGCTGCTCCCCTGGTACCTGATCTGGGTCCTGCCCCTGGCGGCCATCTCCCGCGACCGCTCCCTGCAGCTGCTGACCCTTGCCCTGACCGCCTACCAGCTCGGCGCTCGCATTCCCCTCTGAGTCAGGCGCCCGGCGTCGCGACCCGCTCCGCCTCTTCCTCCTCGGGAGAGGCGTGGAGGATCCCGGTGTGGACGCTCCAACCCTCTTTGCGTCCCAGGACGGTGACCATCCCGACGTAGATCAATTCGGCGACGGTGAGCACGCCGCGCACGGCGATCGCGATCAGCGAGCCGAGGGCGAAGCTCTTGCTCGGCAGCGCCGCCTTCATCGCCCAGGCGAAGGCGGCGTCCTTGACGCCGAGTCCGGCCGGCGCGATCAGCGTCACCAGCGCGGCCACGTAGCCGATCGCCTGCGCCGAGCCGACCAGCACCACGTCCTCGAAGGGGATGAAGGTGACCGAGCGGGCGACGCAGTAGAGGCCGAGGGCGATCACCGCCCAGTTCAACGTGTAGAAGGCGATCAGGGCGATCACCCCACGCAGGGGGATCACCCCCGGCAGCGGTTCGCGGCCGAAGGTCCGCAGCACCTTGTTTGCCAGCGGGCCGAAGACCTTGGGATGCAGCACCGCGATCGCGGCCGGAATCAGCAGCAGCACCCCCCAGCGCCAGACTTCGCCCTGGAGATCGGGGTGCTGGATGATGAAGTAGGAGGCGACGATGACCGCCGAGGTGGCGGAGACCGCCTGTTCGTAGACGATGCTGGCGATCGTGATCCGGCGTGGGATCCCCGCTTTTTCGGAGAGCAGGATCCGGCCCAACACGTAGAGGACGCTGCCGGGGACGTAGCGGGCCAGCATCGGCTGCCCCCAGGCGACCTGGGCGCGGCCGAAACCCAGCCGGTAGCCGAGGAAGCGCAGGGTCAGGTCCCAGCCATAGGCGCTGAGGACGAAGAAGAAGGGCAGGATCACCAGCGCCGGGATCAGCCAGCCGACGTGGAAATGCACCCCCTCGTCCTGGATCTCCGCCCACTGGTCGATGACCGTGAGGACGAGGAAGCCGAAGATCAGCAGGGCGAGCAGGATCTGCAGCGCGAGCCGGACTTTGCGGCTGCGCGGGGGCTTTTTCCCGAACTGCGATCCAGCCTCGCCTACTCGGTGAAGGAATGGTTGGCGGCTCTCCACGTCCGGTCGCACCTTAGTGTTTGGAATAGTCGGGTGATGGGCGAGTTCGAGTTGCTGGCAAAGCTGCGCGAGCGTCTGCCGCAGGCCGGTCCCCGGTTAAAACTCGGCAGCGGCGACGATGCTGCGGTCACGGTCCCCGGCGGCGCCACCGCGACTTCGGTCGATGCGATCGTCGACGGGGTCCACTTTCGCCTCGGCGAGGCCGGGCTCGAGGCGGTCGGGCGCAAGGCGCTGGCCACCGCCCTCTCCGACCTGGCGGCGATGGGGGCGGAGCCGGGCGAGGCCTACGTCGTCCTCGGCGCGCCGCCGGACTTCGGCGAGGACGACTTCCTCACCTTGCTCGACGGCCTGCTCGGGCTCGCCGCCGAGACCGGGACCACCCTGGCCGGCGGCGACGTCACCCGCGCCCCGGCGCTGACCCTGGCGGTGACCGTGGTCGGCCACGCGGCGGCACCGGAGGACTTCGTCACCCGCGGCGGCGCCGGGCCGGGGGACCTGCTGGTCCTCAGCGGCGAGATCGGCGGCGCGGCCGCGGGCAGGCTCCTGCTCGACGACCCGAGCCTGGGACGGGCGCTTCCCGACGAGACGGCCGCCCGCCTGCGCGGCCGCCAGCTCGACCCCACCCCCCGCCTGCGCTCCGGCCGGGCCCTCGCCGCGGCGGGCGCGACGGCGATGATCGACCTCAGCGACGGGCTGGCCGGCGACGCCGGCCACCTCGCCCGCTCCAGCGGGGTCGCAGCAGAGATCGACGCCGGGACGCTGCCGCTGGCCAAGGGAGTCGCCGAGGTCGCCGCGGCGGCGGGACGCGACCCGCTCCGGCTCGCCGTCTCCGGCGGCGAGGACTACGAGCTGCTCGCGGCGCTGCCCGCGGACCGGCTCGCCGAGGCGTCGACGACGATCGGCGAGGCAGCCGAAACGACGCTGACCCCGATCGGCCGGGTCGCGGCCGGAGCGGGGGTCGCGATCAGGCTGCCCGGGGGTGCATCGCTGGAGGCTGAGGGCTACGACCATTTCGAGGGGGCGTAGCGTGAAGGCCGGTCAGCAGCTCCCTGACGCCGCGACGACTCAACATCGCATTGGCGATCTGGGCGGGATCCGGCTTGTAGGCGCCGGATTCGACGAGGGATTTCAGTTCTTGGGTCTGCATTGCCTTCGCGGTCATTATCGGCCTCGCTTCTCAGATCCTTAGTTCTAAGTACTCGCACATGCGTCCAAATTGCGGCGCATTACCCTTGGGCTTGTGCCCAACGGCTCAGCCCGCATCCTTTTGGTCGACGACGAGCAGTCGATCCAGACCCTGCTCAGCTATCCGCTGCGCAAGGACGGCTACCACGTGACCTCGGCCCTGGACGGTTCCGAAGCCCTGCGGCGCTTCGAGGAGGGCCGCTTCGACCTGGTCATCCTCGACCTGATGCTGCCGCAGCTGAACGGGGTCGAAGTCTGCCGCCAGCTGCGCTCCCGCAGCCAGGTGCCGATCATCATGCTGACCGCGAAAGGCAGCGAGACCGACAAGGTCGCCGGCCTCGAGGTCGGCGCCGACGACTACATCACCAAGCCGTTCTCGATGCGCGAGTTCCGCAGCCGCGTCAAAGCCGCCCTGCGGCGCTCGCGGATGGCCGCCGACACCCCGGACGACGGCGCGATCGAGACCGGCGACCTGAGCATCGACTTCGACCGCCGGATGGTCACCCTGAGCGGCGAGGAGGTCAAAGTCACCTACGTCGAGTTCGAAATCCTCGGCGCCCTGGCCCGCTCCCCCGCCCGCGTCCTTACCCGCGAGACGTTGTTGGAGCACGTATGGGGGGACTCGGACTATCGCGACCCGCGGACCGTCGACGTCCACATCCGCCACCTGCGCGAGAAGCTGGAGAAGGACCCGAAGGAGCCGGAGTACCTCTTCACCGTGCGCGGGGTCGGCTACCGCTTCCGGGAGTAGGCGCAGTGCGTGGGCTCCGGCTAGGCGACCTCGCCAGCCGCATCACCCTGATCTCGATCGCGATCGCGGTCGGCGCCACCGCGATCGTCTACATCTACGCGGTCGCGATCGGCGGCTCGGCCAGCGGCGATGACGAGGTCAAGCTGCAGATCCTCACCGGCGGCCTGATCGCGATTGCGATCGCCACCGCGGTCGGGCTCTACTACACGCGCGCCGCCAACAACAACATCCTGCGCCTGCAGGAAGCCGCGCGCAAAGTCGCCGACGGCAACTTCGAAACGACGATCCCGATTGCCTCCGCGGGCCAGCTCGGCGACCTGGCCCGCACCTTCAACGAGATGCAGCGCCGCCTCGCCGAGCTCGACAGCGCCCGCAAGCAGTTCATCGCCAACGCCTCGCACGAGCTGCGGACGCCGATCTTCAGCCTCGGCGGCTTCGTCGAGCTGCTCGAAGAGGAGGACCCGAGCCCGGAGGAGCGGGCTGAGTTCGTCCGCACGATGCGCCAGCAGATCGAGCGGCTGACCAAGCTGACCACCGATCTGCTCGACCTCTCCCAGCTCGACGCCGGCGCGGTGGTGATGCGGGCCGGCGACGTCGACCTCACCGCCCTCGCCAGGGAGGTGACGAAAGAGTTCGGGGCACGGGCCGACCTGCGCGGGTCGCGGCTGCAGCTGCGCACCCCCAACCAGGCGGCGATCGCGCTCGCCGACCCTGATCGGGTGCGGCAGATCATCCGTATCCTGCTCGACAACGCCCTCACCCACACGCCCGAGGGAACCGACGTCACCGTGACCACCTACTCCGCCAACCGCCGCGCCGAGCTGACCGTCTCCGACGACGGTCCGGGCATCCCGCAGCGGGTCCAGAAGCGGATCTTCGAGCGCTTCTACACCGCCGACCAGTCCGGCAGCTCCGGCCTCGGGCTGGCGATCGCCAGCGAGCTCGCGCAGCGGATGAAGGGGCAGATCACGATCAGCTCCAGCCGGCGTTTCACCGCCTTCACCCTCGACCTCCCGCCCGGAGTCGAGGACGCGCCAGCGCCGCGCTCGCCGCGCTCGCCGGCCAGGGCCGGCACGTGAAGCGCCTCGGCGCGGCGACCGCGCTGCTGCTCTGCCTGCTCACCCTCTTCGGCTGCGGCTCGGGAGGCGGCGGGACGAGCTCCACCGCCGGGACGGAATCGACCTCCTCGGCGCCCGCCGCACCGAAGCCGGAAATCGCGATCGAGACCTCGAGCCCGGGCTTCAACGCCGTCCGGGTATACGAAGAGGCGGCGCCGGGGGTGGTCACGATCCGCTCGGTCTTCGCGCCCGAAAAAGCGGCTGAAGGCTCGGGCTTCGTCCTCGACGAGGAAGGTGAGATCGTCACCAACGCCCACGTCGTCACCGACGAATCGGGCGGCGACCGGGAAACCGCAAAGCAGGTCTACATCGAGTTCCCCGACCGCAACGTCGTCCCCGCCGAGATCGTCGGCTTCGACCCGTTCGTCGACGTCGCCCTGCTGCGGATCAAGCCCGACGGCTTCGCCCTCCACCCGCTGGAGCTGGGCGACGACCGCAGTCTCCACGTCGGCCAGCCGGTCGCCGCGATCGGCAGCCCGTTCGGCGAGCAGCAGTCGCTCTCCGTCGGTGTCGTCTCGGCCACCGACCGCTCGGTCACCTCGCTGACCCAGTTCGAGATCGCCGGCGCGATCCAGACCGACGCCTCGATCAACCCCGGCAACTCGGGGGGGCCGTTACTCGACGTCGGCGCCCGCGTGATCGGGATCAACCAACAGATCGAGAGCAGCTCCGGGGCCAACGACGGAGTCGGGTTCGCGGTGCCGATCTCGGCGATCAAACGCTCGATCGCCCAGCTGCGCTCGGACGGGGAGGCCGAATACGCCTACATCGGGGTCTCCAGCCAGCCGCTCTACCCCCAGCTCGCCCGCAAGCTCGACCTCGACACCGACTTCGGCGGGCTCGTCTCCGAAGTCGTCGCCGGCGGGCCGGCCGAGAAGGCCGGGATCGAGGGAGGCAACGAGAAACTCACCTTCCAGGCCGGCCGCTACCGGGTGGGAGGCGACGTGATCCTCGACGTCGACGGGCAGAAGATCGTCGGCCCCGACGACCTGGCAAAGGTGGTCGCCGACCATCAGCCGGGCGACACGGTGACGGTGACGATCCTCCGCGACGGCCGGCGCCAGGAGATCGAACTGACGCTCGGCAAGCGCCCGGACGGGCCTTCCAGCTGAGCTGCGAACACCGCGGGACGCCATCACGCCGCCTATCGGTGTAGAACTCCTGGCTTGCTTCAGGAAGTCGCCCTCGGCCACAAGACCCTCACCGACTACACGCACATCGTCGGCAAGGAGCTGACGGAGCAGATCCGCCAACTCGCTGAGCCCCTGAAAGGGAAGCGGGTCCTGCACGTCAGCGCCACCGCCTTCGGCGGCGGGGTCTCGGAGATTCTGTACACGCTGGTGCCGCTGATGCGGGACGTCGGCGTCGACGCCCACTGGCACGTGATCTTCGGCAAGGAAGAGTTCTACAACGCGACCAAGCTCCTCCACAACTCGCTGCAGGGTGCCGAGGAGACGCTGAGCGACGAGCAGTGGGAGATCTTCGACGAAATCAACGCGATCAACGCCGAGGGGCTGCAGGGCGAGTGGGACGTCGTCATCGTCCACGACCCGCAGCCGATCGGCCTGCTGCGCGGCGCCAAGGAGAAGGGCAAGCACTGGATCTGGCGCTGCCACATCGACCTCTCGACGCCGAACCCGGCGCCGATCGCCCGCCTGCTGCCGATGATCGAAGAGTACGACGCGAGCGTCTGGCACCTCGACGACTACGTCCCCGACGGGATGGGCGCGCACCGCGAGGACGTGCGGATCTGTCCGCCGGCGATCGACCCGCTCTCGCCGAAGAACATGGCCTTCTCACCCGAGGACGCCGCCTTCGTCTGCCGCCAGTTCGGGATCGACGTCGACCGGCCGCTGATCACCCAGGTCTCCCGCTTCGACCCGTGGAAGGACCCGATCGGCGTGATCGACGCCTACCGCCAGGTGACCGAGAAGGTGCCGGAGGCGCAGCTGGCGATGGTCGGCTCGATGGCCACCGACGACCCCGAGGGGATGGAGTACTTCCAGAAGACCTTCGAATACGCCGACGGCGACGAGGACATCAAAATCCTCAGCAACCTCAACAACGTCGGCGCGATCGAGGTCAACGCCTTCCAGTCGCAGTCGGACATCTGCCTGCAGAAGTCGATCCGCGAGGGCTTCGGCCTGACCGTCACCGAGGCGCTCTGGAAGGGGCGGCCGACGGTGGCCGGCAACGTCGGCGGCATCCCGCTGCAGATCGAGGACGGCGTCGGCGGTTTCCTCGTCGATTCGCCCGCACAGTGCGCCGAGCGCTGCCTCGAGATCCTCGGCGACCCGGAGCTGGGCAAGAATCTCGGTCGGCGGGGCAAGGAACACGCCCGCGAGCATTTCCTCACCCCGCGCCTGCTGCGCGACTGGCTCAAGCTGTTCGGCGATCTCGACGGCTGAGCGGGCGGCCTTCAGGGGTCATCTAGTCTCTGCGGCGTGAGCTCTTCGCCGCTGATCATCGTCTCGAACCGGGGGCCGCTCCAGTTCGAGCGCGACGAGAGTGGGGAGCGGACGGTCCAGCGGGGCGGCGGCGGCCTGGTGACGGCGCTCTCGGGCCTCGTCTCCCACCGCGACGCGCTCTGGATCGCCTCGGCGATGACCGACGAGGACGTCGCCGTCTCCAACGAAACGGGCGGGCCGATCGAGCAGGAGCTCGACGGGATCAAGTACCGCGTCTGCCTGGTCGGCAGCGACGCCGAGGCCTACGACCGTTTCTACAACGTGATCGCCAACCCGATCCTCTGGTTCATCCAGCACTACCTCTGGGACATCTCCAACGCGCCGGACATCCGCCAGCAGGAGATCGACGCCTGGGACTACGGCTACCAGGCGGTCAACCGCGACATCGCCCAGGCGGTGCTGGCCGAGATCACCGGCCAGGAGAGCCCACTGGTGATGCTGCACGACTACCACCTCTACACGGCTCCGGGAATGATCAAGGCCGAGCGCCCCGACGCCTTCCTCCACCACTTCGTCCACATCCCCTGGTCGCAGCCGGACAGCTGGCGGATCCTCCCGAACCGGGTCCGCGACGCGGTCTACGAAGGGATGCTGGCCAACGACATCATCGGCTTCCACACCCACGCCTACTGCATCAACTTCCTCCGTTGCTGCGACGAACTGCTCGACGACGTCGACGTCGACTACGAAGCCGCCGAGGTGCGCCACGCGGGCGGCAAGACGATCGCCCGCGCCTATCCGCTGGGGATCGACGCGCAGCGCCTGCAGCGGGCGGCCGCCTCGCCCGAGGTCGCGGAGGCCGAGCGCGAGGTGCTCGAGCGCCGGCGGCAACACCTGATCATCCGCGTCGACCGCGCCGACCTCTCGAAGAACGTGCTGCGCGGCTTCACCGCCTTCGACACCTTCCTCACCCAGCACCCCGAGTTCCGCGAAAAGGTGACCTTCATCGCCCACCTGCAGCCCTCGCGCCAGGACGTGCCCGAGTACGCCGAGTACCTGGAGCGGATCGAGGCCCTGGTGGCGGTCGTCAACCACCGCCACGGGACCACCGACTGGATGCCGATCGACCTGAAGATCTACGAGAACTTCTACGACGCGGTCGCCCGCTACAAGCACTTCGACCTGCTGATGGTCAACTCGCTCTTCGACGGGATGAACCTGGTCGCCAAGGAGGCGCCGGCGGTCAACACCCGCGACGGGGTGCTGATGCTCTCCGAGAACACCGGCTCCCACCACGAGCTGTTCGACTACGTGATCTCGGTCAACCCGTTCGACATCCAGGAGCAGGCCGACGCGATCCACCGGGCGCTGACGATGGAGCCCGAGCAGCGCAAGCAGTGGGCCGAGGGCCTGCGGGAGATCATCTTCTCCCGCAACCCGGGCGACTGGGTCGACGACCAGTTGAAGGACATCGAAGCCGCTCGTTCCGCCACCGCCTGAGGTCGAGGGGGAGAGTTATGCCTCGCCGCGCCTTGGGCAGGGGTGCGCGCGGTGCGAGTCAGATGGACCGGGGTCGCCAAGGGCGCGGCGGTCCTCGCCGTCGCCCTGTTGGCCCTGCAAGCGCTGCCGGGTCTGCTGCGCCCGCCGCAACCGCCGCCGCTCGAAGCAGACGTGGGGTTGCCGCGGGGGTTTCCAGAGCCAGAGCCGTTGCCCGAGCGGGCGCCGCGGGCGACGGGTCCTGTCTCCGATGCGCAGGGAAAAGACGGAAAACAGAAGCGACCGCCGCGGCATCGCAGAAAGAGGAGCCGTTCGCCGGCGCCGCCTTCTCTTCCAGCGGAAGAATCGCCGGTGCCGGTCTCGCCGCCTTTCGAACCACCGGCCCCTGCGCCCGCGCCGGTGCCCGCTCCATCGCCGCCTCCACCCGCTCCTCCCAGCGACGGGTCTGAGGAGTTCGCTCCGCGCTAGGGGCACCCCGCCGCTATAGTCCTTCGCCGTTTTGGCAGCACCACGCGAATACGAGCTGGTCCTGATGCTGGACCCCCAACTTGACGCCCCGGCGCGCGACGCCTTGGCGCAGGATGCGCGTGGGCAGATCGAGGCCAAAGGCAGCCTCAAGCACGAGAACTCCTGGGGCCTGCGGAAGATGGCCTACGAGATCAACCACCGCACCGAGGCCGACTACCGCTGGATGCGGTTCGAGGCCCCGAACGACCTGCTCGACTCGCTCGACCACAATCTGAAGATCGCCGACGGCGTGCTGCGCTTCCGGGTCTTCAAAGTCGAACCCAGCGCGCCGGTGATCGTGCCGCCCACGGCAACCGCCGCCCCCGGGCCGCGCGAGCGCGCCGCCACGGGTGCCCGCGAGGAGCGCGACGACGCTCCCGCGGACAGCGACGACGAGTAGCAGCGCCGGCGCCCTTCGCTGTTTGCGGAAACCCCCACGCCAGGGGGGGCGAGTAGAGCCGGGCTCCTCCTTAGACTGGAATCCGACAAGCGAATCCAGAGGAGTGAGTTCAATTGGCAGCGTCCAACGTCAACGTCGTAGTCATCACCGGGAACCTGACCCAGGATCCGGAACTGCGGCATCTCGGGAGCGGCACCGCTGTGTGCGAGTTGCGGGTCGCTGTCAACAGCCGCCGCAAAGACCAGAGCGGCAACTGGGTCGATAAGGCCAACTACTTCAACGTCACCGTCTGGGGGGCGCAGGGCGAGAACTGCGCCCAGTACCTCTCCAAGGGCCGCCCGGTCGCGGTCGAAGGCCGGCTCGACTGGCGCGAGTGGGAGGCCAAAGACGGCAGCGGCAAACGGCAGGCGGTGCAGATCGTCGCCAACACCGTCCAGTTCCTCGGCTCCCGCGACGGGGGAGGCGGAGGCGGCAACGACAACGGCGGTGGCGGTGGCTTCGCCCCCCCGCAGAGCGACGTGCCCGCCGACATGTCCGACTTCGGCGGCGCCCCGGCAGGCGCCGGGTCGGCCTCAGAGGACGACATCCCGTTTTAGGTTCCTGACGCCCTACAGAGCGCCGCTTTGCGGCGCTCTGTAGCATGCGCCGCCGATGGCTAGAGCATCTGAGACTTCATCGCGGCCCGGAGGCCGTCGTGGCGGCGGCCGGCGCGGAGCCGATCGCGCCCGTCCCCGCAAATACACGCGGGTCAACTCCGAGGTCGTCGACTACAAGGACCTGAACCTGCTGCGCCGCTTCCTCTCCGACAAGGGGAAGACGCGCGGGCGCCGGGTCACCGGACTTTCCCGCCGCCACCAGCGTCAGCTCTCGGTGGCGGTGAAGCGGGCGCGCGAAATCGCCCTGCTTCCCTACGTCGGAGAGCGCTGATGGCGCAGGCGATCCTGCTGCAGGACGTCGATTCGCTCGGCGAGCGCGGGCACGTCGTCGACGTCGCCCCCGGCTACCTGCGCAACTACCTGATCCCCCGCAAGCTGGCCCAGCCAGCGACCGCCGGGGCGCTGGAGGAAGCGAAACGGCGGATGGAGGCGGCGGAGCGGGCCGCGAAAGCACGCGCCGAGCGCGAAGCGGAGGCCGCCGGCCTGCTCGGCAAGACCGTGCTGACGATCCACCAGCGGGCGGGCGAGGACGGCAAGCTGTTCGGCTCCGTCGGTCAGAAAGAGATCGCCGACGCGCTGCGCGAGGCCCGCGACCTGCGGGTCGACAAAAACCAGATCAAGCTCGAGCAGCCGCTGCGCGAAATCGGCACCTTCATGGTCGAGATCGAGCTCAAAGACGGCACCGCCGCGTCGGTCAAGACGATCATCAGCGAGGAGAAGTAGTCCTTCAGCGTCGGCGCAGGTCCGGCTGGGTTCGCTCGGAGCGGGCGACGGTCGGTCTCGCCACCGTGGCCCTCGGCGCCGCCGGCGCGGTGATCGCCGGCCAGTTCAGCCGCATGTTCGCCCGCCGCGCGAGCGAGGCGACCGATCCCGAAGCGCTGCTGGAATCGGCGCCGGCCGCCGCAGCCGACACCGTCGGCGTCGCCGTCCGCGGCTACGTCGAGGCGCCCCGCTACGAAACCGTCCTCTTCAACCTCCTCGCGGGCTTCCTCGGCTCCTTCGCGACGGTGCGGATCTCGACCTGGGCGATCCGCGACGGCCGTGGCCCCTTCCGCAACGTCCACATCGGCGGTAGGCACATCCACCACTTCGTCCCCGGGATCATCCTCGCCTTCGGCTCCGGCACCGCCGCCCTCCTCACCGATGACGACCAGCTCGAGCAGAAGCTGGCGATCCCGATGGGCGCCGGCTTCGGCCTCACCTTCGACGAGGCAGCGCTGCTGCTTGACCTAAGAGACGTCTACTGGACCCGCGAAGGCTTGCTCAGCATCCAGCTCAGCCTCGGCGCCACCGCGATCCTCAGCATCGCCATCCTCACCATGCGGATGCTCCGCCGCGGCGAGCTCCGCCAGGAGCAGGAGGGCCTGATCCCACCCGCCCAGCACCACCAGCTCTCCTTCGGAACTGCCGGCGCCTAATTTTCTGAACTTGCGCGCCTTTCGTTGCTGAGATTCTTCTTTCTGCGCACCACGCGTGCGCTGGATCCTCTGACGATCGGCGTGTGCGAAGCACGCTCAACCAGAAGACCGCGATCAGGTTGCTCGAAGACAACGGCTGGACCCGATCAACGGGAGGCAAGCACCAAGTGAAGATGACCAAGACAGGCCGCAGACCGATCACGCTTCCAGCTCATCGGGGTAGCGACTATTCACGCGGGCTTGCCACTGCGATCCTGCGACAGGCGGGCCTAAGATGAATCGGAAAGGCCGAGTGCGAATGGAGATCACCGCGAATATCCGGCTCGAGGACGGCTCCTATTGGGCCGACGTCCCCGCGCTGCCGGGTTGCTTCGCCGCCGGTGCAACCCTGGACGAGTTGGTCGAGTCCCTTCAAGAGGGCATCGCGCTGTACTTGGCTGACGACCAGCCGGAATCAGATTCTGAGGGACCCTTCCGGGTCACCTCAGCAGTTCTCAGCGACGCCGCTTCTGCCTAATCCCGGGCTTTCTGCCAACGCCTGATCACAACGAGCGGTATTTGCGGGATGGCTCGCCTGGCAATTGCTGCGCTCTGGTTTTCTAGGCATCCGAGGGTCTTGGGATCGTTTGTCGGTTCACCCTCAGGTAGACAACGATGCCGCAGCCGCCCACCACCCACGTCCCACCCCAGAACATCGAGGCCGAGGAGTCGGTGCTGGGCGCGATGCTGGTTTCCGAGTCGACGCTGACGCGGGTGATCGACGAGGTGAAGCTGAACGCCGGCGACTTCTACCTCGACAAGCACCGCCGGATCTTCGACGCGATCCACGACCTCTACGCAGTCTCGAATCCGGTCGACGAGCTGAGCGTCAGCGAGGCGCTGACCCAGCGCAACCAGATCGAGGAGGCCGGCGGCCGTCACTACGTCTCCGAGTTGGCGGCCAAGGTCCCCGCCGCGGCCAACGCCAAGCACTACGCCGAGATCGTCCAGCAGAACTCGCTGTTGCGGCGGTTGCTCGGCGCCGGCCAGGAGATCCAGGGCTGGGTCAACGAGCGCGACGGCGAGCCGCGCGAGCTCTCCGAGCGGGCCGAGAAACTGCTCTTCGAGGTCGCTCACAAAGAGCAGGCGAGCGACTTCAAACTGCTCGGCGAGATCCTCCACGACGAGGTCGACCGACTGGAGAAGCTCTCGACCGGCGAGACCGAACTGACCGGGACGCCGTCAGGCTTCCGCGACGTCGACGCGATCACCGGCGGCTTCCAGCCCGGCAACCTGATCATCGTCGCGGCGCGGCCGGCGATGGGCAAGAGCGCCCTGGTCGCCAACATTGCCGAAAACGTCGCAGTCAAGAAGAAGCAGGCCGTTGCCTTCTTCTCGCTCGAGATGTCCGAGGTCGAGCTGGCACAGAGGTTCATCGCCTGCCGGGCGCGGATCTCCGGCGACAAGCTGCGCAAGGGCCAGGTCTCCAAACGCGACTGGCCGAAGGTGCTGCGCGCCTGCAACGAGCTGGAAGAAGCGCCGCTCTGGTTCGACGACTCCTCCGACCTGGGGATCCTCGACCTGCGGGCGAAGGCGCGGCGGCTGCACGCCCAGGAACAGGAGCGCGGCGGCCTCGGGTTGATCATCCTCGACTACATCCAGCTGATGCGCTCCGACGACCACCGCGCCAACCGGGTGGAGCAGGTCGGCCAGATCAGCCGCGGGCTGAAGATCCTCGCCCGCGAGCTGGAGGTGCCGGTGGTGGCGATCTCGCAGCTCTCGCGCGCGCCCGAGCAGCGGACGCCGCCGAAGCCGCAGCTCTCCGACCTGCGCGAGTCCGGCCAGATCGAGCAGGACGCCGACGTCGTCGCCTTCCTCTTCCGCGAGGACTACTACCGCGACCCCGACGAGGAGCCCGACGGCCTTGCCGACCTGATCATCGCCAAGCATAGGAACGGCCCGATCGGGACCAGGAAACTGGTCTTCCTCGACCGCTATCCAAAATTCGCCGACCAGGCCCACCAGGAGCCTCCGATCGAGCAGCCGGCCGGCGAGCAGCCGCGCTACGAGGACGCCGCGGCGGCGGGGCCTGACTTCTGATGCCGGCGATCGCCCGCTCCGAGCCGTTCCGCGAACAGGCCTGCCCGCTCGGCGTCTGCGACGGCTCCGGCTGGATCCTCGGCCCCGAAGACGTCGCCCGCGCCTGCGAGTGCCGGACCGAGCGCCTCAACCGCGGCCGCAGTCGCGGTGTCGCCTCGGCGATCCCGGCTCGCTACCGCGGAGTCTCCTTCGACCGGCCGCCGGTCTCCGACATGGCGCGGGACATGACGACGCGCCACGTGGTGCAGGCAGCGCGGGCCTATGTCGAAGACCTCGACGCCAACCTCAAGGCGGGACGTGGGATCTGGCTGATGGGCGACACCGGCACCGGCAAGACGACCCTCGGGATGCTGATCGCCGGCGAGGCGCTGAAGGCGGGCAAGTCGGTCGGTGTCTACTTCACCCCGAAGCTGCTGACCCGGATCCGCCAGACCTACCAGGAAGCCGACAACGAGAACGCCTACGCGAAGTTCTTCGAACGGGTCACCTCGGTCGACCTGCTCTACATAGACGACCTCGGCTCCGAGCGTCACACCGACTGGGTCGTCGAGCAGCTCTACGCGGTGATCAACGAGCGCTACGAGAACCAGCGCCCGATGCTGGTCACGAGCAACGCCGAGAGTGATGTCGACAAGGGCCAGAAGCAGCTCGAGGACCAGATCGGCAGGCGCACGGTCTCCCGCCTGATCGAGATCTGCGGCGATCCGCTGCCGCTGTTCGGCGCCGATCACCGCTACCGAGCCCGCGCCGCCGGCTAAACCGCGTCAGAATCCCCCGCGGTATGCCAGGAGTGGTCATAGTCGGGGCCCAGTGGGGCGATGAGGGGAAGGGGAAGGTCGTCGACCTGCTCGCCGAGCGCGCGTCGACGATCGTGCGCTTCCAGGGCGGCAACAACGCCGGCCACACGATCGTCCGCGAGGGGCAGGAGTTCAAGTTCCACCTGATCCCGTCCGGGATCCTCCACTCGGACAAGGCCTGCGTGATCGGCAACGGGGTCGTCGTCGACCCGCGGGTGCTGCTCGGCGAGATCGACGGCCTGAAACGCGCGGGGGTGAGCGTCAACAACCTGCGGATCTCCGCCAACGCCCACCTGATCATGCCCTACCACGTGCTGCTCGACTCGGCCGGCGAGACGAAGCTGGGGAAGCTCTCGATCGGCACCACCCGGCGCGGGATCGGCCCCTGCTACGCCGACAAGGCGCTGCGACTGGGGATCCGGGTCCAGGACCTGCTCGACGAGAAGATCCTGCGGACGAAGATCCGCGCCGCCCTGGAGCCCAAGCAGCAGGCGCTGCGCGAGCTCTCGGTGCAACGGCGCAAGCAGCTGAAGGAGGCCGGCGAGGAAGCGAAGCCGATCGAGGTCGAGGGCAGCGTCCCCGACCCCCGTCTCGACCTGCACGCGATGGTCGAGGAACACATCAGCTTCGGGCACCGGCTCGAGCCCCACATCGCCGACACCGCCCGTCTCTGCTGGGACGCGCTGGATGCCGACGAGACGGTGATTTTCGAGGGCGCCCAGGCGACCCTGCTCGACCTCGACCACGGCACCTATCCGTTCGTCACCTCCTCCAACCCGATCGCCGGAGCAGCCTGCGTCGGCGCCGGCGTCGGGCCGAAGGACATCGATGAGGTCTGGGGGATTGCCAAGGCCTACGCGACCCGGGTCGGCGCCGGGCCGTTCCCGACCGAGCTCTTCGACGAGGTCGGGGAGCAGATGGTGCAGCGCGGCCATGAGTTCGGGACCACCACCGGGCGGCGGCGGCGCTGCGGCTGGATGGACCTGGTCGCCCTGCGTTACGCCGTCCGCCTCAACCGCCTCGACGCGCTGGCGATCACCAAGCTCGACGTCCTCAGCGGCATCGGCCCGCTGCGGGTCGCGGTGCGCTACCGCTCCAAGGAAGGGGCGGAGCTGGACACCTTCCCCTACCACCAGTCGATCCTCCACTCGGCGACTCCGGAGTACGAGGAGCTGCCGGGCTTCGACGCCGACCTCACCGCCTGCACCAGCGCTTCAGACCTGCCCCAGGAGGCTCGCGACTACCTCGGGTTCATCGCCGATTTCGCCGGCGTGCCGGTCCGCCTGGTCGGTGTCGGACCCGACCGCGAGCAGTCGATCTGGCTCGAGTCCTGAGTCCGGCGAAAGCCGCCGCGAGACTTTTGGGAGAAAATCTCCCACCGGTCGCCCCACTCCTCTACAGTCCCTGAGGTGGTTTCCGGTCGACGCTCGGCAAAGCTGAACGAGCGGCTGCCCCGGGGACGGCACGGCCTCCCCAGGGAGGCGGTGACCGAGTCCCAGCGCAACCGCATCCACCGGGCGATGATCGAAGTCGTCTCGGCCCGCGGTTACCCGGAGACGCGAGTGGTCGACGTGATCGGCGTCGCCGGCGTCTCGCGCAAGACCTTCTACGAACTCTTTGAGAGCAAGGAGGACTGCTTCCTCGCCGCCTACGACGTCCTGCTGGAGAATCTGCTGGCCGAGTCCACGGATGCCTTCGAATCTCATCCGGGCGCGCCGTGGGCCGAGCGCGTCGGCACCGCCCTCGAAGCGCTGCTCGCCCACCTCTCACGGCATCCCGACGAGGCCCGCTTCGCGATCGTCGAGGTCCTCGCCGCCGGTCCCAAGGCCCTGGCCCGACGCGATTCGGCCCTGCGCCAGTTCACCGGCTTCCTCGAGGCGGGGCGCTCGGAAGCCTCGGTGGAGCTGCCGGGAATCACCACCCTGGCGGTCGCCGGCGGGATCAACGAGCTGCTCTACAGCGAGATCCTGCACGGTGCCGTCTCCGGGCTTCCCAGTCGCCTGCCTGACCTGATGTTCTGGGTGACGCTGCCGTTCCTCGGCGCGGAGGCGGCGACCGCGGAGCGCGAGCGACTGCGCTTGGCGAAGCCCCGCTCCTAGCGGGTTGGGCGATCCGCTCCTTTTGCCTCATGGGCGGGTTTACGAATAGGGCGGGGGTGGTAGTTTGACCCGCTGGAGAGTTAATAAAGCGTTCCGACGGCATCGGCCCCTGGACGGGCAGGCCGCAAAGGAGAGATATAGGGATATGCGTAAGTACTTGATGTTGACGATGGCCCTCGCGGCTCTGATCGCCGTCAGCGTGGCTGGCATCGCCACCGGCGCCGGCAACAAACCTGTGACGGTCGAAGCGGGCAATCTGGTCTTCACCTTCAACGGCGGGTTCACCCCGACCAAGCTGCCGAAGAACAAGCTCGCTCCGATCAGCCTCAACGCCTCGGGTCAGATCTCGACCAAGGACGGCACGCACCCGCCGGCGCTGAAGGAAACGATCGTTGAAACCGACAAGAACGGCGCCATCAACGTCAAGGGCCTGCCGGTCTGCAAGTCGGGTCAGCTGCAGTCCCGCGACACCAAGGCTGCTGAAAAAGCGTGCAAGAGCGCGATCATCGGCACCGGGCAGACCACCGTCGAGGTTCAGTTCCCGGAACAGAAACCGATCGACGTCAACAGTAAATTGCTCGTCCTCAACGGCGGCTTCAGCGGCGGCACGACCACCCTCTACATCCACGCCTACTTCTCGGCGCCGGTAACGGGTGCGATCGTCACCACCCTGAAAATCAAGAAAGTCCACAACGGTCGCTACGGCCTCAAAACCGTCGCCACGATTCCGAAAATCGCCGGCGGCAGCGGCTCTGTGAAGACGTTCAACCTGACGATCAACAAGAAGGGCGTTCTCACCGCGAAATGCCCCGACGGCAAGCTGCAGGCGAAGGCCACGGCGATCTTCTCCGACGGCACCAAAGCCTCGGCCGGGATCATCCGCACCTGCACCGGCACCTGAGGAACGCGTCTCGGGGCTCCGCCTCGAGCATCTAGCCGGATTCGAGAAGGGCGGCCTCAGGGCCGCCCTTCTCTTTGCCTTGAAACCGGGGGCAGGGGCGTCGAGCACCCGGTTGCGCTTCGGGTACCCGCGTAGTACAACTAGGCGCACTCGATTAAACCCAGTTGTCTAGATTGGCGGCGATGTCCTCAGGCAGCGAAAGCTTGTCGACTGCGGTTGAAAGCGCGAAGGAGCAGGCCCTGAGACCGCTGGCGGAAGAGTGCGCCGAGGCCCTCGACCTGGACAGCCGGCAGCTGGCGGAAGTCGAGAACTACCTCCACGACGCCTGGTTCTTCGGCGTGCGCACCGGCCACGCGGTGATGGTCGAGACGAAGATGGGTCAGTCCGACCCGAAGCCGGTCATCCTCGGCATGCAGGACGAGTTCCAGGACATGATGGAACGCCTCGGCGAGGCGTTGAACACGACTGTCGGGGCCACGATCCAGGCCTGGGACTATCTCGGTCGCGCCTGGATCGCCGGCGCCCGCTTTTGGGAAGTGGAGATCGCCGCCCGCCTGATCGAACACCAGGCGGGCGGCTTCGAGGAGGTCCTGCGCCGGTTCGAGGGGTGATTCTTCGAACCGGACTAGGCGCCGATTACTGAAGGCAGTCGTCTAGACCGTATTTGACGAAGAGGGCCCGTGCTTCAGCGAACTGGCTGGTGCTCCGGAGAGCAACCAAGGGCTTGGCTTCGGCGTCTTTGATCGCCTTTTCCATCGCCTGGATGATCGCTTCCACCTGCTCCTCATCGCCTTCCGGCGCACCGAGGCTCTTCATGTTTTCGATGTCTTTTTCGAACGGCGGCACCAGAACTTCAGCGATGAGCTCTTCCTGATCCGCCCGGGTTACTTCGCTGGCGTCGAGTTCGGCGCTCGCTTTTTTGAAGAGTTCTTCGCGTTCTTTCTGATGTTCTTTGCAGCCCGCGTTTACCTGCTTCGTGAATTCCGCCTTGGTCAGCGCCGTGGTCTCGTCGCCCCCGCCGCAGCCCGCAAGGCCCAGCAGGGCGGCCACCGCCACCAACGCCAGTACAGCTCCCTTTTTCACCCTTCACTCCCCCTTAAAAGTCTTGAATAAAGCGGGTAGCTTAACCGAAACAGCCGGGACACGCCTAAAATGCGCGACGCCGGAGCCTCTCCGGGGTCAGGCCCCGGGCATGGGCGGTGACTCGAAGCCGAGCATCGCAACCGTGGCCGGAACCGCAAGGCCACCTGACACGGCAAGCCGGTCCCGGGCGTCGTCGTCCAACTGGGCAATGTCGCGGTGGGCGTCGGCAAGGACCCCCATCGTTTCCTTCCAGCCCCGCTCGTCGAGCAGCAGGGCGTCACAGGTCAAGTGCCGATCGGGTCGCGAATCAAACGACCGGCTCATCATCGCGCTCTCGGCCCGAGCTATCAGCCCCCGCCACCTCGCCCGGGAAATCATGCGGCGCTCGCGCCCTGCCAGCGCCACCCACTCCTCATCGGTGAAGTGGGCGCGGGCCGAGCCGCGATAGAAGTGCTCGATTGCGCCTCCGCGGTTGACCGTTTTCACCGGCTCGAGACAGCCGAGCTCTGCCAGCGCGCGGAAGTGATACGAAATCGTCGAGAAAGTCGGCTGGGAGGCCTCCAAACCGAACGCAAGACGTTGAAGAAAGAACTGTTTAGGGCTGACATCGCGTTCGTCGGCGACGGCCAGGATCAGGATGCGGAGCGGATTCGCCAGCGCGGCAGAAGCAGGCCGATGCTCCCTCAGAGATCTATTTCTATCCATCAAAGCCTCCTTTCGTCTTGAGTGCCTCTTCATGCCACAAGAGAGAAAAGGCCGCCCCGAGGGGCGGCCTTTTCAACATCTGATCGGGAATGGCCGCGGCGCTTAGGGCGCGGTCACCGCCCAGGTTCCGGTGCCGAAGCCGAATTCTCCGAGGTTGAAGAACAGCGTAGCTCCGGCCTGATCCGAGCCGAAGCCCTCGGTCGTGCCTTTTTCGTAAACGTACGAACCGCCTTGATGTTCGGTGTCGAACACGCAGAGGTGACCAGGATCCGCGACCGGTTCCTCCACGCGAACTGGGAGTAGAAGAACTTTAGCTTCGCAGAATTCCCAGTCTGCTCCTTCTTCGTTTTCCAATTCTTCGACATCAACGAAATTGATAACCGGTCCCGCTGGGTCGGGGTAGGCGAGATTGAACGAGATCGGACTGGAGGCAAAATTGTTTTTCACGGTCGAGCCCACGCTCCAATGACCCATCAGAGTGGATTTGGACGGCATCACGCAATTTGGTTTTGCGTTGCTGCAGACGCCGGCTTCACCGGCTGGGCCGGTTTTGCCAATCGGTCCTTCTTTACCTATAGGGCCTATAGGGCCTTCCGGGCCGGTGGCGCCGGTGTCGCCCTTGGCTCCGGCAGGACCAGCCGCTCCCGGCACGCCCTGCGGGCCCGGCACGCCCTGCGGGCCCTGCTTGCCGGCGAACTGCTTGGCGATGGTCTTGACTTCCTTCTTCTGCTTGCTGTTGAGCCCGCTTGCGGCGATGGCTGCGCCGGAGAGCGCGGCGACAAGCGCCACGATCGCCACGATGAAGCCGGCCGTGCCGAGCTTGCTGTGAATTCGAGAGATCAATTTTCCTCCCCTAATGGATGGACAGTGATGACGGAGACTGGCGAGAACCCGGCCGCTGTAGATGAAGCAAGCCAGATCGCTCGCGTCTCGGCCCTCACGTGTTCCCCTCCGGTCCCATTTGCGTAAATGCTCGATGGCACGTCCCTGGCGCGCCAGCTAGAGGAGCTTAAAGTACCCCTGCAACCAGGTCAAGGTACCCGCTTGGTGCTGCAAGTTGGGTGCCTTGATCAGTCAAGTAACCTTGGGCTATGGGAACTGCGGGCTCTTCGAACTCCCCCCTCAGGCTGATCACGCTCGGCCCGGCCGGGACCTGCCATGAGAGAGCGGTCAACCGCTACATGGCCTTCCAAGGGATCGAGGACTTCGAGATCGAGTTCATCGCCGACTTCATGGACGGCCTGGAGATGGTCCGCGGCCAGGACGATGCCTTCCTCATACAGTGCAGCGCCCATCCACGGGTGCACGAGGTGACCGAGCGCTACTGGAAAGAGGTCTTCGTCGTCGACACCTTCATCTACCCGACCAAGCACCTGGTGGTGCTCACCCGTCGGGAGATCGAGCATCCCCGCTCGCTCGGGATCGTCCCGGCTACCAAGGGGTACATCGACCTCTCGCAGTGGGAGGAGATCGTCGACGTCGTCTCCAAGCCTGTGGTCGGCGAGGAGCTGCTCGCCGGTCGCTACGACTCCGGACTGACCCACATCGAGCACTTCGAAGAGCACGAAGACAAGCTGCGGCTCGACCTCGACATCGGTGAGATCGACACCACCTGGGTCGTCTACGGCACGCAGAAGCGGTTCGAAGGCGAGGTGATCGGGATCCCTTCGCGGGAGGTCCTCCAGAGGCGGCCCGTCACCAGCCGGGTCGCCTAGTCCTTGGTCGCGCTGACGAAGATCTCGAACTGAGCCTCGGTCGGCTCCTTCGGCCGGCCGTTGCCGTGGAACGATCGCTCCACGGTCATCCCGACCGACGCGTAGATCTCGCGCAGTTCGTCGACGGTGTAGAGGCGCTGCCGGAATTCGATCCCTTTGAGGCCCTCGAGGACCTCGCCGAAACGGAGCGGAATCATCGCCCCTTCCATGTAGCGATCCTTCTTGTTCCAGCGGTGCTCGACGAGTTCGACCATGTTCTCGCTGGGAATCCAGGAGCGCTGCGGCAGACGAGCGCGGGCATATAGAACGTTGGGCACCTGGATCAGGTTGCGCCCCCCTGACTTCAGCGCGCGCGAGATCACCTCGAAGGTGCGGTGGTTCTCCTCGTCGGTCTCGAAATAGCCGACCGCTCCGTCGTTGAGATTGAGGACGATGTCGAACTCTTCCTCGAAGTCGAGCTCGCGCAGGTCTCCTTCTATGAAGGTGGCCTCCAGCCCCTGGGCCGAAGCTTCTTTGTCAGCGATGGCGATGAGTTCGGG
>Ga0247776_10000099_pt1 | contig 21712 bp, 24 predicted proteins | sample UWRJL199509C5_FD_179912 | JGI IMG/M metagenome (GOLD analysis project Ga0247776, IMG submission 179912) | Plant litter microbial communities from Arlington Agricultural Research Station in Wisconsin, United States - UWRJ-L199-509C-5 | ecosystem: Environmental > Terrestrial > Plant litter >...
CGAGATGTTCATGCCGATGTAGCCGGTCAGGCCGGACAGAATCGCACCGATCGCAAAGCCTATCGCGGTGCCCCAGTCCAGCACGAAGCCGATTGCGACGAGCAGGATCACACCGACGATGGCGATCGTGCGGTACTGGCGATTGAGGTAGGCGCGCGCGCCTTCCTGGATCGCTGCAGCGATTTCCTGCATGCGTGGATTGCCGGCAGGCTTGGCCAGGATCCAGCGAATCGACCAGACCCCATACAGAATCGCCAGCACCGCGCAGACCAGCGCGATCAATAAGCCATGTTGCTCGAACAGCATCGAACCCTCCCTTGACGTACCAGGACTGAAGACGGACTACGGGGAAAAGCGAGCGAATCTCCCCGGAGTATAGCCACGCGAATGCAAAACGCGCATTGGCGCGCCGCAGCAGGGCGATCGTTCACCGCTCGCCCCGGCCCTCGGCGGCAGGACCGGCCCCGCCGCCGGCCGGACGATCCACGCACGTGCCGGCTGCGATGCGCGGTTGGACAGCGATCTTTCGGCCCGATGTGCAGGTCCCTCCCTCCGCCGGGATCCGCGTGAGCAGACCGCCATTCCAGCGCCGTCCATGCAATCTTTGACGGACGCGGCGGCCGGCTTGCCGCGCAGGACGACAGGCGCTGCGCGGTGGGTCAACGATCCTCGATCGCGTACGTCGGCAACTTGCGCCGCACGATCGACTTGTCGATCCGCACATAGTCGGGCAGGCCGTCCTTGTCATACTTCGGCGCATCCTCGCCGCGGATCAGGGGTTCCAGATAGCGGCGCGCCGCCGCCGTGATGGCGTAGCCGTCGCGGCTGATGAAGCCCTTCGGCAGTTTTTTCTCGTGGTTGGCGACCTTGGCCAGCGCGGCCGGCGCGATCTTCCAGCGATACGGGCTGTCGGAGGTGCGCACGATTACCGGCATCACCGCGTTCTTGCCGGCCAGCGCGTACTCGACGGCGGCCTTGCCGACGGCGTAGGCCTGGTCCGCGTCGGTCTTGGAGGCGAGATGACGCGCCGAGCGCTGCAGATAATCGGGCAGTGCCCAGTGATACTTGTAGCCGAGCTTGTTCTTCACCAGTTGCGCCAGCACCGGCGCGACGCCGCCGAGCTGCGCGTGCCCGAACGCGTCGCGCGTACCGGCCTCGGCGAGGAACTCGCCGGCCTTGTTCTTCAAGCCTTCCGATGCGACGACCGTGCAGTAGCCGACGCGCTCCACGGTGGCGCGCACACGGGCGAGGAATGCCGCTTCGTCGAACGCGATCTCCGGAAACAGGATCAGATGCGGCGGATCGCCGGCCTTGCGCGCGGCAAGTCCGCCCGCGGCGGCGATCCAGCCCGCGTGACGGCCCATCACCTCGACGATGAAGACCTTGGTCGACGACTCGCACATCGACTCGACATCGAGGCTCGCCTCGGCGACCGATACCGCAATGTATTTCGCGACCGAGCCGAACCCGGGGCAGGTATCGGTGACTGCGAGATCGTTGTCGACCGTCTTCGGCACGCCGATCACGTTGACCGCATGACCGAGCTCCTGGCCGATCTGCGAGATCTTCAGCGCGGTATCGGCCGAATCGTTGCCGCCGTTGTAGAGGAACCAGCGGATGTCATGCGCCTTGAACACCTCGATCAGGCGTTCGTACTGCGCGCGGTTCTGCGCGATCGACTTCAGCTTGTAGCGGCACGAGCCGAATGCGCCGCCGGGCGTGTGGCGTAATGCCGCAATCGTCGCGCGGCTTTCCTTCGTGGTGTCGATCAGTTCCTCGCGCAGCGCACCGATGATGCCGTTCCGCGCGGCGAGCACTGGCACCTTCGCAGCGCGTGCGGTCTCGATGACCGCGCAGGCGGTCGCATTGATGACGGCGGTCACACCGCCCGATTGCGCGTACAGCAGCTTGCCCTGGCTCATGCGAGCTTTCTCCTTGTGCGCTCGTCCTTGATCGCGAGAATCAAGAGCGGCCGTCCGTGGCCGCACTTCTCATGGACTGCGCGGTTTGACACTGTTTCGGCCAGCCGCTAGCGTTGCCCCATTCTAAGCGGTTAAAAAGCGCGTCCGGCAGGCGGCTGCATCGATCGCAGCAACAGGACGCAGGAGGCGCGGCGGGGCCGCGTGGAGTTTTTTCAGCGGCGCCGACAGCGGTCGCACAACCCGTTCACCCCACTACGCGAACGCAGCGCCTTCGCGGCGGCATCGGAGCACCATGCGACTCGTACTACTCGGCGCGCCCGGTTCGGGCAAGGGCACCCAGGCGGAAATCCTCAAGGCCGAACTCGGCGTGCCGCATGTCTCGACCGGCGACTTGCTGCGTGCTGCGGTGAAGGCAGGTACGCCACTCGGGCTCAAGGCGAAAGCGGTCATGGATGCCGGCCAGCTGGTCTCCGACGACATCGTGCTCGGCATGCTCGAAGAGCGCCTGGAGCAGCCCGATGCGGTCGCCGGTTTCATTCTCGATGGCTATCCGCGCAACGTGCCGCAGTGTTCGGCCTTGGAGAAACTGCTGGCGCGCATTGGTCAGCCGGTCGAAGTCGCGATCAAGCTGGAAGTGCCGAGCGAACTGATCGTCGAGCGCATTGCCGGCCGCGCCGCGGCGCAAGGGCGCAAGGACGACACGCCGGAAACCGTGCGCGAACGCCTGCGCGTCTACGCCGAGCAGACCGAACCGGTCGCGGCGCATTTCGCCGCACTCGGCAAACTCAAGGTGGTCGATGGCGTCGGCGAGCTCGCCGACGTGACGCGACGCGTGCTGGCGGCGTTGCCGGCAACCTGCAGCGACGTCTAAGGCGCACGCCATCACCGGCCCAGGCATGATGCGCGTCCGCTAAGGCGCGCGTTCCGCGTTCGATGCCCTCCTCACTCAGCGCCTTCATCAAAACCGTCGTCGAGCTGTGCCGGTTCCGGCGCGCGCCGCAGGACATTCCCTATTCGCCGCGGCTGTTGGGCGTGCTGCTCGTCGCATCGACGCTGTTCGACCTGGCGGTCGGCGCCGCGACCGGCGACGCCGAAGGCGCGTTCGCCCACTCGCTGCTGTCCAGCGCGCTGGTGCTCGCGCTGTGCTGGACCGCCCTGGCGATCCGGCGGTTGAATCACCGCTATGTGCAGACCGCCACCGCGCTGGTCGCCTGCGGCTTGTTGATCTCGCTCGTGCAGTTGCCGATCGCGCTGCTGTTACAGCCGTCCGCGCCGAAGACCGAGGCAGCATCGTCGCTGCTGTTGCCGTTTCTGCTGAGCTGGATCGCGCTCGGCGTCCTGGTCTGGCAGATCATGATCTACGCCCACATCATGCGGCACGCGATGGAAAGCCGCTTCGGCCTCGCCGTCGCGCTGACGACGAGCTGGGTGATCGGCTATCTGGCGCTCGCGCGCATCCTGTTCGGCGCTCAGGGCTGAGCGGCCATCACCACGGAACCCGTGTCCATGCGAATCCACATCCTCGGCGTCTGCGGTACGTTCATGGGGGGCATCGCTGCGCTCGCGCGTGAACTCGGTCACACGGTCGAGGGGTCGGACGCAAACGTGTATCCGCCGATGAGCACGCAGCTCGAGCAACTCGGCATCACCCTCAAGCAAGGCTTCAAGGCGGAACACCTCGAGCCTGCTCCGGACCTCGTCATCGTCGGCAATGCGCTGTCGCGCGGCAATGCGGCGATCGAATACATGCTCGACGCACGCCTGCGCTATGTGTCCGGTCCGCAATGGCTCGGCGAAACGCTGCTCGGCGATCGCCACGTGCTCGCCGTCGCCGGCACGCACGGCAAGACGACGACGACGTCTCTGCTGGCGTGGATTCTCGAATCACGGCAGTGCGCGCCGGGTTTCCTCGTCGGCGGCGTGCCGGCGAATTTCGGCGTGTCGGCGCGGCTGGGGCCGGAGATTGGGGATTCGGGATTCGGAGCCGGCAGCGCAGGGCAGGCCATCGACGAATCCCAAATCCCGATTCCCGAATCCCGGCCCTTGTTCGTCATCGAGGCCGACGAATACGACACCGCGTTCTTCGACAAGCGCTCCAAGTTCGTGCACTACCGTCCGTCGATCGCGATCCTCAACAATCTCGAATACGATCACGCCGACATCTTTCCGGACGTCGCCGCGATCCAGCGCCAGTTCCACCATCTGGTGCGCACCGTACCGGGCCGTGGACGCCTGATCGTCAATGCCGAAGATGCGCGCCTGGCCGAAGTGCTCGAGATGGGTTGCTGGACGCCGGTCGAGACGTTCGGCATCGATGCCGGTAACTGGCGTGCACGCCTGACCGCCTCTGACGGCTCCGCGTTCGTGGTGTCGCATCGCGGGCGTGAGCTCGGCGAGGCGCACTGGAGCCTGCTCGGCCGGCACAACGTGATGAATGCGCTCGCCGCGCTCGCGGCGGCCCACGCAGCCGGCATCGACGTCGCCACAGCGCTGCCGGCGCTGGCCGGTTTCAGCAATGTCGCGCGCCGGCTTGAATTGATCGGGGAACATGCCGGCGTGCGTGTCTACGACGACTTCGCGCATCATCCCACTGCGATCGCGACCACGCTGGCCGGCCTGCGCGCGAAGGTCGGCGATGCGCGCATCCTGGTCGGTATGGAGCCGCGCTCCAATTCGATGCGCATGGGCGCGCATGCGGACGAGCTGGCGCCCTCGCTGCGCGACGCCGATGCGGTCGTCTTCCTGCAGCGCGCGGAACTGGCGTGGGACGCGAGCAGGATCGTCACCGCGCTGAACGGGCGTGGACGCACCGCGGCACGTGTGGATGAACTGATCGCGAGCCTGCTCGACGGCGTGCGTGCCGGCGACCATGTCGTATTCATGTCCAACGGCGGCTTCGAGGGCGCGCCGCGGAAATTTTTCGCTGCACTGGAAGCCTCCAGACCCTAGACTTCCCGCGTGGCCGATCTCGTCGACATTGCGCTGTTTCCGCTGTCCGCCGTCCTGTTCCCGGGCGGCCTGCTGAATCTGCGCATCTTCGAGACGCGCTACATCGATCTGGTGCGAGAGTGCTCGCGCAACAACGCCGGCTTCGGCATCTGCCTGATCCTGGACGGCAGCGAAGCCGGCGAACCTGCGTTGCCGGCCGCGGTCGGCACACTCGCGCGCATCACCGATTTCTACACCCTGCCGGATGGCCTGCTCGGCATCGGCGCAGAAGGGTTCTCGCGTTTCCAGGTGACAAGCACGCGCGTGCGCGCCAACGGTCTCGTGCATGGCGAGGTGCGTTTCTGGGATGACGAGCCGGTGATTTCGGTGCCGCCCGAGCACGGCCTTCTGGCGACGATCCTCGAACGCCTGCACGAAAGCGCCGGCGGCCCGTACGCCCATGCCGACCGCGCCAGCTACGACGACGCCAGCTGGGTCGGTTTCCGGCTCGCCGAGATGCTGCCGCTGACACCGGCCGAGCGGCAGGAGCTGCTGCAATTCACCGATCCGCTGCAACGCCTGACGCGCCTGATGCAGCACGTGCCGCGTTTCCAGCGCGGCTGAAGAACGATCGCGGGTGCGCTCGACCGGCGAGCGAGGCATCCCTCGATCGCGTTACTCTTTCGTCCAGCCAGCCTTGCGGAGCACGCCGATGAAATACCTGCACACGATGATCCGCGTACGCGATCTCGACGCCACGTTGAAGTTCTTCTGCGCAGGCCTCGGCCTGAAGGAGACGCGCAGGCAGGAGAACGCTGCCGGCAAGTACACGCTGGTCTTCCTCGCTGCCGACGAGACACCGGAGGCCGAGATCGAGTTGACCCACAACTGGGGCTCGACGGAGGACTACGGCAGCGCACGCAACTTCGGCCATCTCGCGTTCCGCGTCGAGGACATCTACGCGACCTGCGCGCATCTGCAATCGATGGGTGTCACCATCAATCGACCGCCGCGCGATGGTCACATGGCGTTCGTGCGTTCGCCGGATCTGGTCTCCGTCGAGCTGCTGCAGAAGAACGGTTCGCTGCCGCCGCAGGAGCCGTGGGCCTCGATGCCGAATACCGGGGTGTGGTAGTGGAGGTACAGCCGGCGACGTCCGACTTGCTCGAACTCGGCCGGCGCTACTGGCTGCCGGTGTATCGCCCGCGCGACGTCATCCTTGAGCGTGGCCAGGGCGCGCGCGTGTGGGATCGCGACGGCCGCGACTACATCGACTTCGGTGCCGGCATCGCGGTCAATGCGCTCGGCCATTGCGATCCGGACCTCGTCGCCGCGCTGACGCAGCAGGCGGGCAAGCTCTGGCATGCCAGCAACGTCTTCTACACCGAGCCGCCGTTGCGCCTGGCCGAAGAACTGGTGCGCGCGTCGGGCTTCGCCGAACGTGTGTTCCTGTGCAACTCCGGCGCCGAAGCGAACGAGGCGGCAATCAAGCTGGTGCGCAAATGGGCCGCGGCGAACGGGCGCCCGCCGCAGCGGCGCGTGATCGTGACCTTCCAGGGTTCGTTTCACGGCCGCACGCTGGCCACGGTGACGGCGACCGCGCAGCCGAAATACCAGGAAGGCTACGAGCCGCTGCCAGGCGGCTTCCGCTATGTCGCGTTCAACGATGCCGCTGCGCTCGCCGAGGCGTTCGCCTCCGGCGACGTCGCCGCGGTCCTGCTCGAGCCGATACAAGGCGAAGGCGGCGTATTGCCGGCCGCGCCCGGCTTCCTGCAGCAGGCGCGCGAGCTGTGCGATCGCCACGACGCACTGCTCGTGCTCGATGAGATCCAATGCGGCATGGGCCGCACCGGCAGCGTGTTCGCGCACACGCAGGACGGCATCACGCCGGACATCGTCACGTTGGCGAAGGCGCTCGGCTGCGGGTTCCCGATCGGCGCGATGCTGGCCGGGCCGAAGGTCGCCGACGTCATGCAGTTCGGCGCGCACGGCACTACCTTCGGCGGCAATCCGATGGGCGCCGCGGTCGCGCGTGTCGCGTTGCGCAAGCTGGCCTCGGCCGAGGTGCTGGCCAATGTCGCGCGGCAGGCGCAGGCGCTGCGCGGCGGACTGGCTGCGATCGATGCAGAACTGGCCCTGTTCGAGCAGGTGCGTGGGCGCGGATTGATGCTCGGTGCGGTCCTTGCCGATGCATACAAAGGGCGCGCCGGCGACATTCTCGAGCACGCCGCCGCGAACGGGCTTCTGCTCTTGCAGGCCGGGCCGGACGTTCTGCGCTTCGTGCCGCCGTTGACGCTTTCCGATGCCGAATGTAACGAAGGGTTGCGGCGCCTGCATGCGGCATTGCGCGATTTTCGTTCCGTGTGAGAGAGTTCGTGTTTTTTCAGATCGGCAACCCCATCGGGTAGCGTCTTGGGAGGAATGATGAAGCAACGACCAGGGTTGTGGCTGGCGCTTCTTTCGCTAGCGCTCGCCGGTTGCGCGGCCAACATCAGGAAGGATGCGGGCGCGGCGCCGTTGACGGTCGGCCTCGCTTCGTCGAAGGCGATCGTGCTGAACATCGACGGCAGCAAGGTCGCCACCGAGGCGAAGGATTGGGAGCCCTTCAAGGGCGAATGGCGGGCGGCCATGAGAACTGCGGCGAGCGAGGCCGGCGCAACCTTCTCCGAACAACAGGGACCCGCGCATCCGACCGGACAGCCGGGCACGCTCGTGTCGGTCTTCGTCGATGACTACCGCTATATTTCGCCCGGTGCCCGCTACGGCTTCGGCATCATGACCGGTAATGCCTTCGTCGTTGCGAAGGCGAAGTTCAGCGACCTCGACAGCGGGCAGTCGTTCGGCGAGCGCAGCTACAACACCTCGTCCACGGCCTGGCAGGGCGTTTTCTCGGCGATGACGGCCAAGCAGATCGAAGCGATCTGCAAGGATATCGTTCACGACGTCACCGCATCGGCCGGCACCGGTGGAGCGCCTTCAGCCGTTCGATGATGCTCGAGCCGTGCGCCGGCAAACCAGCAGAACGGTGTCGACGCCGTCGTCGTCGATGAATCCGGGCGAGGTATCGAGCCGGTCCTGGAAGCGCAGCCCGAGCGGCATGATCACGCGGTTGTACCACCACATCGCGCGTTCGCGCTGGTGGGTCAGGAACCACATGCCGAGATCGAGCAGGCGCGAGGATGCCGGCTGCATGCCGTGGACCCCGCTGCGTTCGACGACGAAAGCGTGGCGTGCGAGTTTCGCGCGCAGATCGGCCGGCTCGTAACGACGCCGATGGCCGACGAAATCGTCGAACGCGGTCCATGCGCTCGCATGCAGCGGCACCGACAGCAGCAGCGCGGCGCCGTCGGCGGCGACGCGCGCGAGTTCGGCCAGCGCGGTTTCGTCGTCATCGACATGCTCGACGATGTCGAAGGCGCAGACCAGCTCGAATGCCGCGTCCGCGTAGGGCAAGTCGGTGATCAAACCGACCGTCGCCGCACAACCTTGCGCGCGCAGCGCGCGCGTCGCCGCGACGCTGATGTCGAGAAAGCAGGTGTCCTGCAGCGGCAGGCGCGGGCGCAGGCCCGGCGCGACTTCGAGGCGCGCGCCCGCTGCAGCGATGAGATCGCACACCAGCGGCCAGGTGTTGAAGCGCTGCGGCGCAACCAGGCGCGCCTTCCCCCACAACGCATCGTAGAAGTCGCGATTGAGCGCGGTCAGCTCCGTCGCGCTGCGCGCAGGGTGCGTCGGAGTGGCCTGCATGATCTGATCAACCTCGCGTGGTCGCCGTGGACGCGGCTAGGCTAGCGCGGCTTCGCTGAATGCGCCGCGCGCCGCGGCCAGCGTGTCGGCGATGATCTGCTCGCTGTGCGCGATGGAGACGAAACCGGCCTCGAATGCGGACGGCGCCATGTAGACGCCGCGCTTCAGCATGCCATGGAAGAAACGGTTGAACGCGGCGACGTCGCAGGCTGTCGCCTGCGCATAGGTTTGCACTTTTTCAGAAGTGAAGAACAGCCCGAACATGCCGCAGACGCGGTTGATGCTGACCGCCACCCCGGCCTCGGCAGCGGCGGCGGCGAGCGTGTCGGTCACGAGGCGCGTGCGGCGGTCGAGTTCGGCATAGAACTCCGGTGTCTGGATCAGCTCCAGCATGGCCAGGCCTGCCGCCATCGCGACCGGATTGCCGCTCAGCGTGCCGGCCTGATAGATCGGACCTGCCGGCGCGATCTGCTGCATGATCTCGCGCCGTCCGCCGTAGGCGCCGACCGGCATGCCGCCGCCGATGATCTTGCCGAACGTGGTCAAGTCCGGGGTGATGCCGTAGAGCGCCTGCGCACCGCCGAGTGCGACGCGGAATCCGGTCATCACCTCATCGAAGATCAGCAGCACGCCGTGCTGCGTGCACAGCTCGCGCAACGCGGCGAGATAGCCCGCGCGCGGCAGGATGCAGTTCATGTTGCCGGCAATCGGTTCGATGATCAGCGCAGCCAGCGTGTCGCCGGCTTCGGCGAAGAGTCGGCGCGCGGCGTCGAGATCGTTGTAGGGCAGGGTCAGCGTGAGATCGGCGAGCGCGTCCGGTACGCCGGGCGAGGTCGGCGTGCCGAGCGTTAACGCGCCGGAGCCGGCCTTGACCAGGAACGAGTCGCCATGGCCGTGATAGCAGCCCTCGAACTTGGCGACCCGTGCGCGTCCGGTGTAGCCGCGTGCGAGGCGGATCGCCGACATCGTCGCCTCGGTGCCGGAGTTGACCATGCGCACGACATCGACCGACGGGATCAGCCGCGTGATCGCTTCGGCCATCGTCACCTCGGCTTCGCACGGCGTGCCGAACGAGAGGCCATCCTGGATCGCGCGCTCCACCGCGGCGCGCACGTGCGGATGATTGTGGCCGGCGACCATCGGTCCCCACGAACCGACGTAGTCGATGTAGCGCTTGCCCTCGACGTCCCACAGATACGCACCGTCCGCGCGCGCGGTGAAGAACGGCTCGCCGCCGACGGACTTGAAGGCGCGTACGGGCGAATTGACGCCGCCGGGAATGCGCGCGAGTGCACGCTGAAACAGGTCGTGGTTGGTGCTCATGGGTTTCCGTAGGTGGCGACCCCGCTCGCGGCGGGACGGTGAACGAGGCCGGCTATTCTGTTACGAACCCGGCCGCTCGAACAGTCGCGCGAACTGCGCCGCTGCCGCGCGCACGTCGCGTGCTCCGAATACGGCGGAAATCACCGCGATCGCATCGGCGCCGGCATCGATCACGCTGCGTGCGCTGTCCAGGGTGATGCCGCCGATGGCGACCAGCGGCAGGCCGAATGCACGTGCATCGTGCAAGGTGTGCAGTGCAGCGCGCCGTGCCAGCGGTTTCGTCGGCGACGCAAAGAACGCACCGAACGCGAGGTAGTCGGGGCGGTTCGCGGCCAGCGCACGTGCGCGTTCGATCGAGTCATAGCAGGACACGCCGATGATCGCGTCCGTGCCGAGACGCGCGCGCGCCGCGCCGATCGCCTCGTCGTATTCGCCCAGATGTACGCCGTCGGCGCCGACGGCTGCCGCCAGCTCGATGTCGTCGTTGACGATCAGCGGCACGCCGCGACATCTGCACAGCTGCGCGAGCGCGGTCGCTTCGAGGTGGCGCCGCGCATGCTCGGCGGTCTTGTCGCGATACTGGAGCATCGTCGCGCCGCCTTCGAGGGCCAGCGCGCAGACTTCGATCAGATCGTCGCGCGGTCCGTCGGTGATCGCATAGAGACCGCGCGGCGGCCATTTTGGGTGGGTCATGGCATCGGCGTCCGGCGACACGCGCAGTTTACCGTCGCCATCGCACCGGCCGCAGCGCGCGGGCGTCGGCAGCGCCGCGATCCTCATGATGCGATGGGATCGGTGCGTTTAGGCGCCTTCTGAGTCGCCGATGCAGCGGCGACAGAAGGCGCTGCGACGAGGCGTCGCTTGGAACCGCGCGGCTGCGCTGCGACAATGTGCGTTGCATTCGCTCCCGACCTGTCCTCATGTCCCAGGCTTCCCCCGTCCGCGCCGACGCGCCGTTCCGTACGTTCATGTGTGTCGTCTGCGGCTTTCTCTACAACGAAGCCGAAGGCTGGCCGGACGACGGCATCGCCCCGGGTACGCGCTGGGAAGACGTGCCGGAAACCTGGACGTGTCCGGACTGCGGCGTGACCAAGTCCGATTTCGAGATGGTCGAAATCTGATCGCGGCCGTGCCGGAGAGCTCCGGCGCGAAGGTCGACGCACGCGTTGCCCGCAGCGCGCCACATGCTGTCTCGGCGACGTCATCGGTCACCCACGGTCAACGCATTCCGGCCTGCTTGACTGCGCATCGTCAACCCAACCGGAGTCGTGCCATGCGTGTTTTCGTGCCGCTCGAGGATGCCAGCATCGGTCCGGAGATCGGCGTGCTCGTTCCTTATCGCCAAGGCCTGGTCTGCGTGCACGGCCTGCGCGAAGAATTCAGTCTCGATGCGGACGGCTGGCTGTCGTTCGGGCCGCTCAGCGATGGATCGTCAGTTCGTCGCCCGGATGCACGCCCAGTTTTTCCGCCTGACCCGCGTTGAGTTCGAGCACGTAGCGCGCGGGCGCGCCGCTCGAATAAGCCGGGCAGGGATCAGCCGTGCAGGCCGGCACATTGCGCTGCACGCTGATCAGCTTGCGCTGCGCGTCGAAGAACAGCATGTCCTGCGCGAACTTGCAGTTCTTCATCCAGAACGCGCGCATGGCATCGTTCTGGAAGATGAACAGCATGCCGTGATCGGCTGGCATCGACTCGCGGTCCATCAGACCGTGTTCGCGCGACGCGTCGTCCTCGGCGATCTCGATGCTGTAGCTGCTGCCCTTGAGTTCGACCGACGGCGTCGCGGGCGTTTTCGCGCAGCCCGCCATCGGCACGATCAGCGCCAGCAGCAACGCCGTGGTGGATGGAAGAATCGATGGCTTCATGGCAGGTCCTCGAATGGCGCGCGGGCGAATGGACGGATGTTCAGGCCAGTGGCGCGGCTTTCAGCGCATGGCCGTACTGATTTTCGAACTCGGCCGCGAACTGCGCGAAATCGAAGCGCTGGTTCTGCGTGCCCGGGTGTTCGACCTTGAGCGCGCCCATCAGCGAGGCGATGCGGCCGACCGTGGGCCAGTCCATGCCGCGCATCAAGCCGAAGATCAACCCGGCGCGGTAGGCGTCGCCGCAGCCAGTCGGGTCGACGACTTGGCGTTCGCGCGCCGGCGGAACCTCGTGCGTCTCGCCGCTGCGCGTGCGGATCGACGAGCCGCGCGGACCCTGCGTGACGATGTAGGCCTCGACGCGGCCGGCGATCTCCTCGGCGCTCCAGCCGGTGCGCTGCTGCAGCAGCTGCGACTCGTAGTCGTTGACGATCACATAGGTCGCCCTGTCGATCATCGAGCGGAATTCCTCGCCGCTGAACAGCGGCATCGCCTGGCCCGGATCGAAGATGAAGGGCACCCCGCGTGCGGCGAACTCGTCGACATGCTGCAGCATCGCGTCGCGGCCGTCGGGCGCCACGATGCCGAAGCTGATGTCGGCCACGTCACGCACGTGGTTGACGTTCGAACTCGACATCGCGCCCGGGTGGAACGCAGTGATCTGGTTGTTGTCGAGATCGGTGGTGATGAAGCACTGCGGCGTGAACTGGTCGGGGAATTCGCGCACCTGATCGAGACGGATGCCGAAGCGGGTCAAGTGTTCGCGGTACGGCGCGAAGTCCTGGCCGACGGTCGCCATCGGGATCGGATCGTCGCCGAGCAGCTTCAAGTTGTAGGCGATGTTGCCGGCACAGCCGCCGAACTCGCGACGCATGTTCGGTACCAGGAACGACACGTTCAGGATGTGCACCTGGTCGGGCAGGATGTGTTTCTTGAACTGGTCCTGGAAGACCATGATGGTGTCGTAGGCAAGCGAACCGCAGATCAGTGCAGACATCGAAGGAATCCGGCAGGAGGGGCCTGGGCGGCAAAACACCCCGGCAAACCCGCCAAGCTTACCCGAGCTGTGGCGGGGGCCGCAGCCTGCGCGTGCGCTCGCGGCCAAGTGCAATCGTGCAAAACGCGCGGAAGCCGGCGTCCGGCAAGGCTTTTTTAACCTCGCCGTCCTTGCCCCTCCAGGTCCACCTGACTAAACTCGCGCACCCTCCCGCGACGGTTTGCGGCCATGTCGCGCCATCTGTTCGCAGATCGCGGCAGGACGCCCGCTTCGCCCTCCACCCCTGAATGACAAGGTTAGCGCCGCGCTTATGTTCAAAGGTCTACGCGGACTTTTTTCCAACGATCTCTCGATCGACCTCGGCACCGCCAACACGCTGATCTATGTGCGTGGTCAGGGCATCGTGCTGAACGAACCCTCCGTCGTCGCGATCCGCCAGGACCGCGGACCCGGCGGGCCGCGCTCGGTCGCGGCCGTCGGCGGTGACGCCAAGCGCATGCTCGGACGCACGCCGGCGGCGATCGTCACGATCCGGCCGATGAAGGACGGCGTCATCGCCGACTTCACGATGACCGAAGAGATGCTCAAGCAGTTCATCAAGAAGGTGCACAAGGCGCGCATGTTCCGGCCGAGTCCGCGCGTGCTGGTCTGCGTACCCTGCGGTTCGACCCAGGTCGAACGCCGCGCGATCAAGGAGTCGGCCGAATCGGCCGGCGCGCGCGACGTCTATCTGATCGAAGAGCCGATGGCCGCCGCGATCGGCGCGGGTATTCCGGTGCACGAGGCGCGCGGCTCGATGGTGCTCGACATCGGCGGCGGCACCTCGGAAGTCGCGGTGATCTCGCTCAACGGCATCGTCTACTCGCAGTCGGTGCGCATCGGCGGCGACCGCTTCGACGAGTCGATCATCAACTACGTGCGCCGCAACCACGGCACCTTGATTGGCGAATCGACCGCCGAGAAGATCAAGGTCGAGATCGGCTGCGCATTCCCGCAATCGGAAGTGCGCGAGATCGAGGTGTCCGGACGCAATCTCGCCGAGGGCGTGCCGCGCATGTTCACGGTCAACTCGAACGAGATTCTGGAAGCGCTGCACGAACCTTTGTCGGGCATCGTCAGCGCGGTGCGCAGCGCGCTCGAGCAGACGCCGCCGGAACTGTGTTCCGACGTCGCCGAGCGCGGCATCGTGCTGACCGGCGGCGGCGCCCTGCTGCGCGATATCGATCGTCTGATTTCCGAGGAAACCGGCCTGCACGTGCATGTCGCGGACGACCCGCTGACCTGCGTCGCGCGCGGCGGCGGACGCGCGCTCGAGCTGATCGACCAGCACGGCAGCGATTTCTTCGCGCCGGAGTGAGAACGGGAATAGGGCATGGGGAATCGGAAATAGTCAAAGCGTGGGCCGGCACCGATTTTCTAGCGTCAATGAGAAGAGTGAATGCGGTCCTCTGTCACGCCGCTGCGATGTCTTTTCCCGATTCCTCATTCCCAGCTCGAACGGCAATGGTGAGAACGTCGCCGTAGCGCTACGCTGCTGCTGATCTCCGATTCCCCGTTCCCAATCTCCCATTCCCGGCTCCCAGTGGCCATCGCCCGCACCGACACCGCCACGCTGTTCGCCGAAGGCACCGTCAGCACGCTGCGGCTGATCGTCTATCTGGCGTGCGCGGTCGTGCTGATGGTGCTCGACCATCGCGGCAGTTATCTCGAACTCTTGCGCCACACCGGCAGCGCGCTGGTCGAGCCGGTCTATCGCTTGGCCGCGTTTCCGGCCGATGTCGCGCGCGCGACGCGCACCGCGGTCGCCACGCAGGATCAGCTGGCCACCGAGAACCGCGACCTGCGCGAAGCGCTGCTGCTCGCACAAGCGCGCCTCAACCGGCTCGACACCGTGGTCGCACAAAACGCACGCCTGAAGGGGCTGCTCGACGCGCAGAAGAATCTCGGACTGTCGGTGCAGTTCGCGCGCCTGATCGACGTCGATCTCGATCCGTTCCGCCATCGCATCATGCTCGACGTCGGCAGCAACCAGGACGTCGCCGTCGGCCAGCCGGTGATCGACGCGCACGGCGTCATGGGGCAGATCGTCGAAGTGCTGCCGAACACGTCGGTGGCGATGCTGATCACCGATCCGACGCATGCGATTCCGGTCGTCGTCGAACGCAGCGGCGTGCGCACGATCGCCTACGGCAGCCGCGCGATCGACGAACTGAATCTTCCGAACGTGCCGATCAGCGCCGACGTCAAGGTCGGCGACAAGTTGCTGACCTCGGGCCTCGGCGGGCGTTTTCCGGCCGGATTTCCGGTCGGCGAGATCCGCGAGGTCAAGCCCGACAAGACCGGCATGTTCGCCGCGGCGGTCGCACGGCCCGCGGCGGCGCTCGACCGCAGCGGCGAAGTGCTGCTGCTGCACGACCAGCCGCAGCCCTACGGCCCGCCGCCCGCGCTCGACGAAGTGGGACCGCCGGCCGACCTCGCCGGGTCACCGCCGGCGGCCGTGCCGCCCGCGCCGCCCGCACCCGCCGCAACGGAGCCGTCGCCATGAACCGCGGGCGCGCCCAAGGCTGGTTGTTCGCCGGCAGCCTCGCGCTGGCGTTTCTGCTGCAGCTGATGCCGCTGCCGCAGGTGCTGTTGCCGGTCAAGCCGTATTGGGTGGCGCTGGTGCTGATCTATTGGGCGATCGAGCTGCCGGAGAAGATCGGTCTCGGCTTCGCGTTCCTGTTCGGCTTGGCCGGCGATGTGCTGACCGGCGAGCTGCTCGGCGAGCAGGCGCTGCGGCTGGTCGTGCTCGCCTTCATCGTGCTGCGCTTCCGTGCGCGTCTGCGTTTCTTTCCGATGTGGCAGCAGGCGTTGGCCGTGCTGGCGCTGCTGCTGAACGACCGCGTGGTGATGCTGATGGTGCGCGGCTTCTCCGGCGAGACGATTCCGTCGGCGTCGTACTGGCTGGCGCCGCTGGTCGGCATGCTGATGTGGCCGTTCGTGTTCCTGCTGCTCGACGATCTGCGCACGCGCTTGCGCGGCAGCGAACCGCGGTGAAGCATTGCCGCCATGGCTAGCGTATTCCGTCCGCTCAAGGAAACCCGCCACGAGGCCGCGCTGTTTCGCCGGCGCGCGCTGGCCGGCTTTCTCCTCATCGTGATCTGCCTGATCGCGCTCAGCGTGCGTTTCCGCTACCTGCAGATCGTGCAGCACGACGAGTTCGCCACGCGGTCGGAGCAGAATCGCGTGCTGACGCGGCCGCTGGCGCCGGCGCGTGGGCTGATCTACGACCGCAACGGCGTGCTGCTCGCCGAAAACGTCGCTGCGTTCCGGCTCGAAGTCACGCCGGAGCAGGCCGGCGACATGCAGCGCATGATCGATGCGCTCGGCAAGGTCGTGCCGGTCAGCGATGACGACATCGCGCGCTTCAACACGCTGCGCCGTGGCAAGCGCTCCTATCAGGGCATTCCGCTGCGCCTGAAATTGTCGGAAGAGGAGATCGCCCGCTTCTCGATCAACCGCTGGCAGTTTCCCGGCGTCGAGGTGGTGCCTTACCTGACACGCGCGTATCCGCTCGGCGCCGAGTTCGCGCACACCGTCGGCTATGTCGGGCGCATCGACAACGACGACATGGCGCGGCTCGACAAGGACGCGTACGCCGGCACCACGCATGTCGGCAAGACCGGCATCGAGCGCTACTACGAGGAACGCCTGCACGGCGAGGTCGGCTACGAGAAGGTCGAGGTCAACGCCGATCATCGGCCGCTGCGCGTGCTGCCCGACGGTCTTGCGCCGAAGCCGGGCGAGAACCTGCATCTGTCGATCGACGCGCACCTGCAGGAAGTCGCCGAGGCGGCGTTCGAAGGCCGCGCCGGTGCCGCCGTCGCGATCGATCCGCGCAGCGGCGAGGTGCTGGCGATGGTCAGCGTGCCGAGCTTCGATCCGAACCCGTTCGTCAACGGCATTGCCGGCGTCGACTACAAGGCGCTGCTGGATGCGGAAGACAAGCCGCTGCTGAATCGCATCCTGCGCGGCGGCTATGTGCCGGGTTCGACGATCAAGCCGTTCGTCGGACTCGGCGGACTCGAACTCGGCCTGCGCAAGCCGAGCGACACGGTGCTGTCGACCGGCGAATTCTTCATTCCTGGCCAGTCGCGCGCGTACCGCGACGATATCCGCGGCGGCAGCGGCCGCGTCGACCTCGTGCAGGCGATCGCGCAATCGGTCAACACGTATTTCTACTCGCTCGCGCTCGACATGGGCATCGACCGCTTCGGCGGCTTCATGGACCGCTTCGGTTTCGGCAAGCCGACCGGCATCGACCTGGTCGGCGAGAGCGGCGGCGTGGTGCCTTCGAAAGAGTGGAAGCGCGCCCGTTTCAACCAGCCCTGGTATCCCGGCGAGACGGTGATTGCCGGCATCGGCCAGGGCTACTGGGTGGTCACGCCGATCCAGCTCGGCAACGCGGTCGCGACCTTGGCCAACCGCGGCGTGCCGCATGTGCCGCATCTGCTGCGCGCCGCGCAGAGCGGCATCGACGGCAAGCTCGAACTCGTCGGCAAGGCCGCACCATTGCCGAGCGTGATCAAGAAGCCGGACAACTGGCTGGCGATCGAGCAGGGCATGATCGCCGTGGTCGGCACCGGTACCGCGCACGGCATCAACGACAATTTTCCGTACGTGATCGCCGGCAAGACCGGTACGGCCGAACGCTATTCGCGCACCGACGAGACCTGGACCAGCATCAGCGCCAGTCCCATCGAGCGCCATCGCGTCCTGTTCGAATGCTTCACGCCGGCCGACGATGCGCGCATCGCTATCGCGGTCGCGCTCGAAGCCGGTCGCAGCGGTGCGCACGATGCCGCACCGATTGCGCGCAAGATTCTCGATGCCTGGCTGCCCGGCGATCGCGAACAGCAGGGTCGCTTGTCCGGGGCTCCGATCACGGCGCCATCGCCGAGCGCGCAGGCCGCACGGTGATCGACGAACTCGTCGCCCAGCTGCGCTACCGGTTCGGCACGCTGTGGCGCAAGCCACGCGTCGACTTGCCCCTGCTGGGAGGGCTCGCCCTGCTGATGGGGGTCGGCCTGATGACGCTGTACAGCGCCAGCGACCTCGATCGCAGCCAGGTGATCTCGCAGGCGCTGCGCTTCGCGCTCGGCCTCGCGCTGATGCTGGTGATTGCGCGGATTCCCCCGCTGGCGCTGCGCAACTGGACACCGTGGCTGTACGCCGGCAGCGTGCTGCTGCTGGTCGCGGTTGCCGCGCTCGGCGAGGGCCGCGGCGCGCATCGCTGGCTCGATCTTCGCGTCGTGCGGTTCCAGCCGTCGGAACTGCTCAAGCTGACGATGCCGATGATGGTCGCCTGGTATCTCAATGGGCGGCCGCTGCCGCCGAGCTGGCTGACGCTGGCGATCGTCGGCGTGCTGATCGCGATTCCGGCCGGCCTGATCGCCGAGCAACCCGATCTCGGCACGGCGCTCTTGATCGCCGCGAGCGGCGCCTTCGGCGTGTTTCTGTCCGGGCTGGCGTGGTGGCGTATCGGCCTGTTGCTCGGCGCGTTCGGCGCGGTGGTGCCGGTCGGCTGGCATTTCCTGCACGACTATCAGCGCAATCGCGTGTTGACCCTGCTCGATCCCGAAGCCGATCCACTCGGCAACGGCTGGCACATCATCCAGTCCAAGATCGCGGTCGGCTCAGGCGGGCTGTGGGGCAAGGGCTGGCATCACGGTACGCAGTCGCGGCTGGAATTCCTGCCCGAACACACCACCGATTTCATCTTTTCGGTGTTCGCCGAGGAATGGGGACTGGTCGGCGTGCTGCTGCTGCTGGTGCTCTACGTGTTCATCATTGCACGCTGCCTGTGGATCGCCGCCGAAGCCAAGGACACCTATGCGCGCCTGCTCGCCGGCGCGATCAGCATGTCGCTGTTCGTCTACGTGATGGTGAACGGCGGCATGATCACCGGCATGCTGCCCGTCGTCGGGGTACCGTTGCCGCTGGTCAGCTACGGCGGTACGTCCGCCGTGTCGCTGCTCGCCGGCTTCGGCGTGCTGATGTCCATTCACGCGCACCGCAAGGCGGTTGCGGGCTGACGTCGTTGGCACGCTCCGTCATCGTGCGCGGCGCTGGCACATCCCTGTGCCGTCATCGTGTTCTTCGTCAGAGCGACAGCGACTGTTCCACATCCAGCGTCGAACGCCGCGCCAGTGCGAGGTTCGAACGTGCCTTGTCGAGCACCAGGTAGATGAACAGCCCGGCCTTTGCCGCGATCGGGCGAATGATGTGGTACTGCTTGCCGAGCGTGATCAGGATGTCCTCGATGCTGTCGTTGAGCCCCAGCGACTTCATCGTCTTCAGTTTCGAACGCACCACTTCGGTATTGCCTGCCGCGGCAAGTTCGAGATCGACGCCGCTACCCGCCTTGCCGAGCAGCATGCCGCTGTTGGCGTCGACCAGCGCGGCGCACAGCGCGCCGTCGACTTCGAGCAGTTTGGAAAGACTATCGTTGAGATTGGCCATGCTGTTACCCCCTGGTGAGACATGGAAGGAATCGCCGCCGGCGGTGCCTCGTCCGCCGCGCGCCGCATCATTGGTGAATCAGTCGGGCGAGTTCCTGGCAGCACTGTCGCGTCGCCCACAGCAGTTGCCCAAGCAACGCATTGCGTCCGGCGACCACCGCGAGCGACATCGCCTGCTCGCCCTCCACGCGCATGATCGTCACGCTGCCGTCCTTGCTTTCGATCGTGCTGCGCTCGAACTCGTGCAGACCGGCCTCGGCGGAGATCGCGCTGCCTAGCGCGGCCAGCGAACTGCCGATCGCCGCCAGCCGTCTCGCAGCAGCGCTGTCCGCCGCATGCGCGGCGATTTCGAAGCCGTCGGCGGAAAACAGCACTGCCGATTGCACGCCGGTGACGCTGCCGAGCGTTTCGAGCGGTTGCCTGGCCAGTTCGCGCGAAGCGCGGCGCACGCGCTGGGGACTCATGCCGCCACCTCCGGCAGCGCCTGCGCTTCGAGAATGCACGCCAGCGTGCGCACCAGCAGGAACACGTCGCGCGGCTGCCGCGCATCGATCGAAAACACCGGCACGAGCAGTCCGCGCGCGTCGAGCCGCGCGGCAAACGCATCGCTGCCGAGCGCGCCGGGTAGCGTCGTGCGGCCGAGCCCGATCACGATCGCGCCGGGCGGAACCAGCGGCAGGAACGCATCGACGAACAGGTCCATCTGCACGAGCGCTCCGGGTTGTGTCGCATCGAGCAGCACGATGACGCCGGCTGCACCGCGGCCGAGGATTTCCCACATGAAGCGGAAGCGCGCCTGGCCCGGCGTGCCGTACAAGCGCACGACCTGTCCGTCGGCGAGTGTGATGTGGCCGAAATCGAGACCGACCGTGGTCGATGCTTTCGTGTGACTGATCAGATCGCTGTTCGCCACCTCGGTCGCAACCGGCGTGACTTCGCTGACCGCGGCGATCGCGCTCGTCTTGCCGGCGCCCATCGGGCCGGTGAAGACGATCTTGAATTCGCCGCCGCCGAGCGCGCTCATGCGACACGCAGGAGATGGCGGCGCAGGTCGGCCACGAAGCGCGTCCAAGCGCCCCGCGCCGGTGCGACGTTGTGCGGATGCTCGATCGCCTCCGCGCGCGTGAACGAAGTGAGCAGGCCGGCGAGCGATGTCGCGGCGAGGAAGCGGTACGCGTCGGCCGGCGCACAGCCGGCGCGTTCGCCGAGTTCCGCCGGCAGATGCGGGCGCAAGGCGGCTGTGGCGGCCAATTCGATCAAATGCGGCGCCGTACCCAGTCGCCCGAAATCCGGCCAGCCGCGCAGGCGGTAACTCGTATCCGGTCGCAGCCACGGCGCGAGTTCGGCCGGTCCATGCGCGCCGACATACCAGGCCACATCGCGCAGTGCGCAGCGCAGTGCGGCAGCGGGCGGCGGGTCGGCGGCGGCGGAAAATGCGCCCAGCGCCATCGTGCCTGTGCGCAACCCCTGCAGCGTCGCCGGCAAGGCGTATGCGTGCGCGTCGCCCACCCACAGGAACGCGCGGTCCCCGGCATGCGCGATATGCCAGCCGCGCTCGCCGGTCTGTGCCATCAGATGGCGCAGCGATACCGCACCGGCCCATGCCGCGCCCTCGCTGGCGACGCGCGTCGAGCGCGAGCGCAGGTGCTCGGCGACGCTGTCGAGCAGCGACAAGAGCTGCATCACGCGGAACGGATAGCGCAGCACGAAGGGGGCCGGCGGCCAGCTGGCGCGGTCGTCGATCACCAGAACGGCGGGGCGGCCGCTCGAGGTCCAGGCGCTGAGCGCGCCCGGGTTGCTGTTCGCTTGCACGAGGAGTACGTCGGCGTGCTCGGCGTCGCTGGTCTGCCAGGAGGCGAGCGAGCGTCCGTCGACGATCTTCAACATCGAATGGAAGGCGAGCGAGGCATCGATCGACAGCCCGATATCGCAGATCCTCAGCGTTTGCATGCACATCCTTCGTCGAGCTCGCCAAACCGCGCCGCGCCGCGCGCGGTGCGACGAGTCGCCCGCGCCAGGATCGACCGCGCCATGGCTTCGATCTTGTTGATGCGAATGTCGAGAAGACGTGAGGGAATGACCCAAATCGATGTGAGGGAATTCAACAAATCGCATTCGCCGCGCGGCGCATCCAGCCCGGGCGATCGACGAATCGGACGAAGTTCGGGCAGCGGCTCGCGCGTGCAGCGCGGCCGCCGTGGTGCTCCACCGAGGAGCCGAGCAGGTCCGGCAAGCTGGCCATCGAAACACGGTGCCGCCTTGCGGCGGCATCGTCGGGCTCGTGCGAAGCCCGTCAGAGGCAGTCGGTCAGGCCGTCGTAGATCGTCGTCTTGCTCCTCGGCAGCAGCGCTTGCAGAGGATGGGCGACGGCCAGCGCGTCCAGCAATTCCGTCATCGTCGTACGCGCAGCGAGCGGTGTAGGACAGGTCCACGTGC
>Ga0247776_10000100_pt1 | contig 21549 bp, 13 predicted proteins | sample UWRJL199509C5_FD_179912 | JGI IMG/M metagenome (GOLD analysis project Ga0247776, IMG submission 179912) | Plant litter microbial communities from Arlington Agricultural Research Station in Wisconsin, United States - UWRJ-L199-509C-5 | ecosystem: Environmental > Terrestrial > Plant litter >...
CGGCGAATAGTTGCGCTCCCCTGCGTCACCGGCTGTCGCAGTAGTATGAAAATATCTTTCAAACACGGCTGACCGCGCGGTGCCGCGCATTACGAATAACGTACCTGGCAGTTCAATAACTAAAACAATAAGTTAACTGTCGAGTTGGGTAATTGGAGAGGGCCGGATGACGCTTGACATCGGGCAAGTCCGTGCTTACGATCTGTTGGAAAGTTTCATACTAATGCCTACAAGCAGCGTCTTGCTCAGCGGAGTAAGGATTCATGCAAGCTGCAATACGTGTCGATCGGGAGGACGCTGGGGCCGGTGATCTTGATGCCGCCCTCGCATGCGCGTTTGCGCAAGTGGCGAGCAACTTGCCGCTGTTCGCGCAGGCATTCCCGCACGATACCTCCGAGCAGGGGATTTATCGTCCGCGCCACGAGCCCGGCTTTCCGTCCGGCGCGAACGTCGGCTGGACCACCGGCTTCTGGACCGGCATGTTGTGGACCGCGTACGAATTGACCGGTCGCGACGTGTACCGGCAGGCCGCGGCGGGCCAGCTCGAAAGTTATGCAGACCGACTGGTTCGGCGCATCGACATTGATCATCACGATCTTGGCTTTCTCTATACGCCGTCCTGCGTGGCGGCGTGGCGCGTCTGTGCGGACGAGCATGCGCGCGCAAGCGCATTGCGCGCTGCCGATGTACTGATGCAGCGTTACCTGCCGAAGGCCGGCATCATCCAGGCGTGGGGCGATCTGAACGATCCGGCTGAGCGTGGGCGCCTGATCATCGACTGCCTGCTCAATCTGCCGTTGCTGCACTGGGCGAGCGAACAGGCGCAGCGAGCCGATTATCGCGCCGCGGCGCGTTCGCACGCGCGCTTGTCGGCCGAATATCTGGTGCGCGCGGATGCCTCGACGTTTCACACCTATCATTTCGATCCGCACACCGGCGCGCCGCTGCGCGGCAGCACCGCGCAAGGCGCCGCCGACGCGTCGTGCTGGGCGCGCGGTCAGGCGTGGGGTCTCTACGGCTTCGCATTGAACCACCGTTTTGCGCCGGACCTCGGCCTGCTCGATGTAGCGATACGCCTGGCCGATTATTTTCTGGCCCACTTGCCGACGGACGGCCTTGCGTACTGGGATCTTTCGTTGGGTGACGGCAGTGCCGAGCCACGCGACAGTTCCGCCAACGCAATCGCGATCTGCGGGCTGCTCGAAATCTGTACGCAGCTTCCGCACGACGCACAGCGCGAACGGTTCGAAACGGCAGCGTTCGATTTGCTGCGCGGCCTGAATCGGCAATGCGCTGCAAGGCAACCATCGTCGAATGCGCTGCTGTTGCACGGCGTCTACAGCAAGCCGCACGGCAACGGTATCGATGAAGCCAATTTGTGGGGTGACTATTTCTATCTCGAAGCGTTGGCGCGCGTTACGCGCGGCTGGCGCTGTCATTGGTATTGACGCCCGGCCGGGTGTTTCACCCGCCGGTAAGAGACCGGCGGAAGAGGACGGGGCCATATCAAGTCAATCAGGCAAGGCTGGTTTCACCGGTGATCCCGCGACGACGTTCGAGCGCATGCGGGTTGTGCTGCAAACAACTAGAAATTGAGGGGAGTACGTATGAGCTATGCACGCAATCCGACGCCTCGTCGGATTCAGATTCAGCGTCGCACCATCGTTGCCGCGGTCGCCTGCGCCCTGTTCCACCTTGCGGTAGAAGCGCAGGCGCAAACCGCGGCGTCCGAACAGTCCACGGCAGCGCCGCAGAGCGGGCTGGCGACGCCGGCACAAGCACCGGTTGCCGCGCCGTCGTCGGATGCGATCAACACGCAACAACTCGACACGATCACGGTGACCGGCATCGGTGCCTCGCTGAAAAAGTCGATGGACACCAAGCGGGCACAGGACACCGTCACCGACGTCGTCTCCGCCGAGGATATCGGCAAGCTGCCGGCGAAGAATGTCGCCGACGCGCTGCAAAGCCTGCCCGGCGTCATCACGTTGTCGGGTTCGGGCGGCGGCGCCGCGTTCGACGAAAACGACCGTGTCGCGCTGCGCGGCGGCAGTCCGAGTATGGCGCTGACCACGGTCAACGGCCACTTCGTTTCGAGCGGCGACTGGAATCCCGCGGATCAGCTTGCCGGTGGCGGCGCCAACGCCGGGTCGGCCGCCGCGCGCAGCGTGAGCTACCTGCTGTTTCCGTCCGAGATCGTCAGCCAGGCGATCGTCCACAAGAGCCAACAGGCCGACATGGTCGAAGGCGGCATCACCGGCTCGATCGACATCCTCACGCGCAAGCCGCTCGACGCCAAGGAAAACTTCTCCGGCCAGGTGACGGTCGGCGGCGTCTATGCGGATCTGCCCGACAAGACCAAGCCGCAGTTCAATGCGCTGCTCAACTGGAAGAACGATGCGGGCACGCTCGGCGTCTTGGTGCAGGCGTTCGATGAGCAACGCTCGTTGCGCCAGGACGGCTCGCTCAACCAATGGGGCACGGTGAATTCCAATTGGGCGGCAGCCCAGCTTTCGCCGGGAGACCCAGGCTATATCCCGGCAGGCACGGCCTTCGTTACGCGCGTGACCGACCAGTACTTCCAGCAGAAACGCAAGCGTACCGGCGGAATGATCGATATCCAGTTCAAGCCGACCGACGATCTCGAATTGAATTTCGATGGTTTCTATTCGAAGCTGAAGACGAGCTATTTCCAATCCAACAGCGAGGGCAACTTCGGCCTGTCGCTGCAAGGCAACCAGATCCCGACCAATGTCAGCGTCGAGAACGGCCTGCTGACCAGCGCCCAGTTCGCCAATGCGGGCAACAACTTCACCGGCACGCAATTGGAGAGCTATTACAACCCGATGTCCTACGCGAGCACCAGCTACTACGACGCGAGCTTCAAGTTCCGCGCCAGCGATGCGCTCGATTTCAGCGGCACGATCGGCACGACCGAAGGCAAAGCGGAATCCTCGTTGTATGGCAACTATCTGTTTTTCGTCGACACGCCGACGGCCTACGCGTATCACGGTGCGAACTCGCCGGCCTCCTTCACCTTGCCGGCCGGGGTGTCGCCAGGCAACTTCACGATGAATCCGTACAACAGCGGTTCCGACGTCAGCAACAGCGTGCAGTACTCCTCGGACAAGGAAGACTACTTCAACCTCGACGGCACGTTGACCCTGGGAGAGGGCATATTCAGCGACATCAAAGCGGGCGTGCGTTATTCCGAGCACACGCGCAAGGGCCTGCGTCCGCAAAAGGCGGGCACGCCGGAGAATGCGACCCAGAACGGACAAGTCAGCGCGGGCACGTTTCCCACCATCGGCTGGGGTGGCAGCGTGTTCCCCGGCAACTTCGGCAACAACCTCGGTGGCGGCGCGGGCGGAACCAACGGCAGCATGCCGATACTTTCACCCATCACGATCATTGAATGGTCGCTCTCCAATCTGGGCAATGATCCGGTGTTCAACAAACCGGTGTCCGGCGAGTTCAACGTCAAGGAACAATCCACGTCGGCCTATCTGATGACCGATCTTGCCGGCGAACAATGGCACGGCAATGTCGGCGTGCGCCTGGTCAGTACCGATGACCAGGTGCTGACAAATACCGGCCTGTCGTGCGGAAACCCCGTCAATACGCCCGGGCTGACTTACGGCAGCCCCGAACAGGCGGTGCTTTGCGCGCCGTTCGTCCCACCGGATGGCACGCTGATCACTGGCTCGCGCTTCGGAAATTTCTATCAGCGCACCGTCAGAAGCGGTTACACCAAGGTATTGCCGAGCGGCAATTTCGCCTACGACCTGTCCGAAGATCTGACCTGGCGCGTCAGTGCGGCGCAAGCGATGGCGCGGCCGGACTTCGGCGCGCTCGGCGCCACGATCGGCAGCTTCGGCTACGTGCCTGGTGGAACCGCGGGCGTCAACCTGTCGACCGCAGCCGGCGGCAATCCGACGCTGAAGCCGATCTTCGCCGATGTCTACGACACGGGCATGGAATGGTATTTCGCGCCACGTTCGATCCTGTCCGCGCACCTGTTCTACATCCACTTCGACTCCCTGATCAGCTCGGGCACCAGCGTGCAGAATCTGTTCAACACGGCGGTGCCGGTCGGCAATGGCGGCCCGCAGTTCATCGATACGGTAGTCACCTCGCCGGTGTCGACCACCGGCCGGGCCAAGGGCGTCGAGCTGGGCTACGAACAGCCGATCTGGGGCGGTTTCGGCGTCAATGCGAACTACACCTACACGAACGGCAAGGAGGCGAGCGGCAATGCGATTCTCGGCGTGCCGGAGAATGTCTATAACCTCGGCGCCTATTTCGAAAACGAAAAATTCAATGCGCGCGTTTCCTGGACCCACCGCAGCCTGATTCGTGTCGGCTTGTACGGCGGCGGACAAAACTTCCAGGCGCCGGTCGGAAATCTGTCCGCGTCGCTCGGTTACAACGTCACCGACAATCTGTCGTTGACCCTGGATGGCCTGAATCTCAACAACCCGACCTATCGCAACTTCACCGGTCCGACGGCGCAGATTCCGTTCGACCAGACGACAGCGCTGCTGTCGAACGGGCGCCAGTATTACTTCAGCGTGCGCTACAAGTTTTAGGAAAGGACAGACGGGTCGTCATTCCGGCGCAGGCCGAACTGACGAACAGCAGCTTCAGCGCGTCTGCGAAAACAAGAATAAGAACGCCCCAGTGCAATTCCGAGCCGCCGTTACGGCTCGGGACTGTTCCGTTCCTGTCGGCTGGTGGAGGGTGTATGGGCAAGCATTGCTACAACGGAACGAAAAGGCGCGGAGGCGATTTAGCTACGGTGCCACGAGTCCGTCAAGCAAGCTCGCCGACCCCATCCATTGCGTCGGCGTCGCTCCAAGCGGCGAGCGTACCCGGCGTGCCGGGCGTATCGACCTGCCCTGATCGCGCGAGAATCTGAAGATGCGACGCTGGATCCTTCCGATCCTTTTGACCGTCGCCGCGGCCATGTCGGCGTCGGCGTCGGCGTCCGCGACGCCCACCGAGCCGTTGAATGCGCCGCGTCTCGCCGACACGCTCAATGACAAGGCGGACTACCGCTGGTTCCTCGATGCGCGCTTCGGCATGTTCATCCATTTCGGCCTGTACAGCAGCATCGGGCGACACAGTGAGTGGGTGATGAACGGCGAGGAACTTTCGCCGGAGGCGTACCGGAAATATTTCGACGGGTTCAAACCGGATCTGTTCGATGCGCGCGCCTGGATGCGCGCGGCCAAGGCGGCGGGGATGAAATACGTGGTGCTGACGGTCAAGCATCACGAAGGCTTCGTACTGTTCGATTCCCAACTCACCGACTACAAGATCACCAACACGCCGTTCCACCGCGATCTGGTGCGCGAATACGTCGATGCGGCGCGCGCGGAGGGACTCAAAGTCGGCTTCTATTATTCGCTGGTCGATTGGCATCATCCGGAATTTCCGATCGACGGCCACCATCCGATGCGCAACAACGAGGCCTACAAACAAGCGGCCGCCGGTCGCGACATCAGGAAATATGCCGCCTATCTGCGCGGCCAGGTGCGCGAGCTGCTCACCGGCTACGGCCCGATCGACTATCTGTATTTCGACTTTTCCTACGCGCAGAAGGACTGGGGCTGGTCGAAAGGCAAGGGCGCGGCGGATTGGCAGGCCGACGAACTGGTCAAGATGATCCATCAACTGCAGCCGAAGATCCTGCTCAACAACCGCCTGGGGATCGACGGCGGTGGTGTGATCACGCCGGAGAAGGCGCAGTTTGCGAGTGATGCGCCGACGGACACGTTCAAGCTGATCGAGGAATGCAATACCTTGGCGCGCTCGTGGGGCTACGTGCGCGACGATCACGACTGGAAATCGCCCGAACAACTCATTCACCTGCTCGTCGATGCGGTGAGTCATGGCAACAATCTGCTGCTCAACGTCGGCCCGGATGGGCGCGGCGTTTTTCCGCCCGAGGCAACCGACCGGCTCGCGGCGTTCGGCGACTGGATGCGGGTGAACTCGAGCGCGATCTACGGCGCCGGCCGCAGCGCGTTCGCCGCCCCCGATGGCGTGCGCTACACGCAGAACGGCAAGTATCTCTATGCGCATTTTTATACCTGGCCGATCGAATCGATCGAGCTGCCGGGCCTCGCGGGCAAGGTGCGCACCGCCAGGCTGTTCGATGACGGCGCCGAGGTGCGCTTCAAGGGGCCTGAAGCGAAGGACCCGAAGGACAATCTGTCGACCGGCGTCAGCGAAGGTGCAATTCGTCTGCTGCTGCCGACCGCAAAACCGCCCAGCCTCGTGCCGGTCGTCGAACTCACGCTGGAGTAGCGCGCATAGGAACTTCCTGGAGCGATACGTTCGCCGCTGCATGTCCGGAGGGACAAGGGGACGCCGGGGCGTTTCACCGAAAAAAACACCATTGAACAGGTAAACAAATTCCGGCGGTTTGGCCGGGCTTTGTGGTAACGGGTCGAATTCTTGTTGAATCAGACGACAAGGGGCCCGTACGCAATACGGGCGCAATCGCTTTTTTTCTCGAGCGGCTGGCCTGTTCCGAACTTCCATAGGAGACACGATCATGTCCAAGCATGATTTCAAATCCACAAAGAATTCTGCCAACGGCGGTCTGAGCCGACGCCACTTTCTTGCGCTGGCCGGCACCGGCATCGGCGCCGCCATCGTTCCTTTCGGCTATTCCGGCAGCGCATTCGCCGACCCGCCTGATGCCTACGATCTGCTGCGAGCCAAGTGGGCCACGGGAGCGATCGCCGACACCATCGATCCGAGCGATCCTGATTTCGCCGTCGCGATCTCGGCTATGAATACGAATGCGCAAACCTATTACAACGCGCTGCAGACCTCGCCGAGCCGCACCACGCTATGGGCCGATCTGCCGCTCGGCAGTTCCTCGTCGAACCTGTCAGGGAGCTTCTCGCGGCTGAAGTCCATCAGCTACGCTTACGCGCACCCCGCCGGCGTCTATTACGGCAGCCCCACGGTCGCCGCCGCACTGGCGTCCGGGCTCGACTGGCTGGTCGCCAACTACTACACGCCGAGCACGACGGAATACGCCAACTGGTACGACTGGGAAATCGCCTCGCCGAGCAATCTTGTGGCGGCCGCCGTCATGATCTATTCGGTCCTCGGCGGCACGCAGATCGCCAACTACTGCGCGGCCATTGATCATTTCATTCCCTCGCCGCTCACTCCGGCCAGCGGTCCTGGCAATACGACCGGGGCCAACGGCAGCGACATCTGCGTGAATATCATCCTGCGCGGCATCCTGGCCAAATCCAGCGCGAAGATCGCGCAAGGCGCCGGCGGGATACCCGCGCTGTGCAAGTATTCCTACTATGGCGACGGCTTGTATCCGGATGGTTCGTTTATCTTTCACGGCAATCGTTGCTACGCCGGCTCGTATGGCCTGCAATGGCTCGGCGACATCGCCAACATGGTGCAGCTGCTGGCAGGTTCCACCTGGGCGATAACCGATCCGAGCGTGGCGAATGTCTACAACGGCGCGCTGAATGGCTTTCGGCGCTTTTGCTACAACGGGTTGTACATGGATTCCAGCCGCGGCCGCGCGATCGGCCGACCGTCGCAGGCCGATGCGGACATGGGTTTCTACGCTGCGCTGAATTTCGCCCAGCTTGCCCGCACGGCGCCGTCCGCCCAGGCCACGCAGCTCAACTCGATCGCCAAAGGCTGGCTGCAGGCCAATGGGCAGCGGCCGTTCAATGATTGGGCGCCGTTCTCGGTATCGGCGGTGGCCCAGGCCAAAGCGATCTTGAGTGACACCTCGATCACGCCGGCCAGCGAACCGATCGAGTCGTACGTGCTTGCCGATTGCGACCGCAGCGTGCACCGCCGTTCCGGCTGGGCCTACAACATCTCGATGTGCTCGACCCGCGTCACGCGCTACGAGGCGCTCGGTGCGGAGAACGTGCATGGCTGGCATACCGGCGACGGCATGACCTATCTGTATATCGATTCCGATCCTTATCAATTCACCGATATGTTCTGGCCCACCGTCAATCCCTATCGACTGCCGGGCGTGACCGGCAGCCAGCACGCCCTCGCGAACGGGTACGGCAGCGCCTACCTTACGAACGGCAACTGGGTCGGCGGTGCCAGCAACGGCATTTATTCGGCGATCGGCGTCGACTTGACCAATGTGCTCGGCTTCACGATGTCGGCGAAGAAGTCCTGGTTCCAGCTCGACGATTGCATCGTCGCCTTGGGCGCGGGGATCACCGCGACCGGCAGCGACGTGATCGAGACGATCGTGGAGAACCGCAACCTCGGCGATCCGACGACGACGCTGGATCCGGTGCTGACCGTCAACGGCACGGCACGCGCCGACGCGCTCGGCACCACGCAGACCTTCTCCGGCACCTCGTGGGCGTCGATCGACGGCGTAGCCGGCTATGTCTTCCTCGACGGCCCCGGCGCTGCGGGCAATGTCACGCTGACGACGCTGCGCGAGGATCGCACCGGCAACTGGAGCGACATTGGCGGCAGCAGCGGCGCGTTCACGCGCCGCTACCAGACCCTGTGGCTGTCGCACGGCACAGCGCCAAGCGGCGCGAAATACGCTTACATCACACTGCCCAACGCGACTGACGCGCAGACCGCCGCGCGCGCGAGTTCGCCGAACGTGAGCGTGCTCGCCAACACGACCAGTGTGCAGGCTATCTCGCATTCCGGCCTCGGCCTGACCGCCGCGAATTTTTTCGCGGCGGGCAGCGCCGGGCCGATCACCGTCAATGCGCCCGCTTCGGTGGTGATGACCGAAGCGGGCGGCACGCTCAAAGTCTCGGTCAGCGATCCGTCGCGCAGCGCGGCCACGCTGACGGTGACCATCGCGCGCAGCGGCTATGTCTCGGCGGTTGCGGACGCCGGCGCCATCGTTCTTTCCACCAGCGGTTCGATCATCCTGGTGTTCGAGGTCGGCGGCAGTCACGGCGCCAGCAAGTCGGTGACCCTGTCGACGACGGGCACAGCAATCGTGCCGGCCACGCTGCATGTCGTTGCTCCCAACGGCGACGCCTATGTGCGTGACGGCAGCTACGCGTCGACGAACTACGGCAGCGCGACCCAGCTCGTGGTCAAGAGCGACGGCGGGACCAACACCGGCTACAACCGCATCGCCTATTTCACGTTCACGGTACATGCGCTCAGCACGCTGAAACGGGCGATCCTGTGGCTGCGCGGAAACGTCTCCGACGGCGGCGGCAACCAGACCTTGCTGCAGGCTTACAAGGTCAGCGTCGCATTCACCGAGGGCACTACGACCTGGAACAACAGATCGGCGCTGCAGGATTTGCTCGGCAGCGGCATGATCACGACCCGGCCGGACTGGGTCGGACTCGATGTCACTTCCTGGGCCGCCGCGATCGCGAACAATGGCTATTGGACACTCAACCTCGCAGTGGGCGAGGCTTCAGCCGGACTCGCGGTACTTCTCAACAGCCGGGAAGCGGGCTCGTCCACGCCGTTCCTCGAAGTGATCACGCAGTAGAGAATCGTGTTCATCTCTCACCCGGGCGCCGTGCCGCGAGCGACACGCCACAGCCATGAATGAACTCGACAGCGCGAAGTATTCGACGAGTCGCTTGAGCGTGGCCGGTGCCCGATTTCTGTTGGACGGTCGTCCATTCCGGATTCTTTCCGGTGCGATCCACTATTTCCGCGTGCACCCGGAGCTATGGGAGGACCGTCTGCTGAAGCTCAAAGCGATGGGCCTCAATACGGTCGAGACCTACGTCGCCTGGAATCTACACGAGCCTGAACCCGGACGATTCGACTTCGACAACGCGCTCGACGTCTGCGCCTTCGTGCGTCTGGCCCAGCAGCTGGGACTTCACGTCATCGTGCGCCCCGGCCCGTACATTTGCGCCGAATGGGAATTCGGCGGCCTGCCGGCTTGGCTGCTGGCCGACCCTGAGATGGCGTTGCGCTGCACGTATCCGCCCTATCTTGCGGCGGTCGCGCGCTACTTCGAGGCGCTGCTGCCGCAGTTGGCACCGCTGCAGCGCGCGCCGGACGGACCGATCATCGCGATGCAGATAGAGAACGAATACGGCAGCTACGCCGCGGACAAAGCGTATCTGCGCTGGATCGAAGCGCAGTATCGCGCGCACGGGCTGGATTGCCTTTTGTTCACCTCGGACGGGGCGAACACGCAGATGCTGACTCAAGGCACCTTGCCCGGTGTGCTCGCCACGGCGAACTTCGGTTCGCGTGCGGCAACCGAATTCGCCGCGCTCGAGCAACATCAGCCGAATGCGCCGCTGATGTGCATGGAGTTCTGGAACGGCTGGTTCGACCACTGGGGAGAATCGCATCACACGCGCGATGCAGCCGACGCAGCGCAGGCACTCGACGAAGTGCTCGCCGCCGGCGCGTCGGTCAATATTTTCATGTTCCATGGCGGCACCAGCTTCGGTTTCATGAACGGCGCGAACACCGACCTGGAAACCGGAGCGTATCAACCCACCGTTTCGAGCTACGACTACGATGCCGCATTGAGTGAAGAAGGCGAACCGACCCCGAAGTTCCACGCGTTCCGCGAGGTCATCGCGAAGTACGTTTCGCTGCCCCCATTGCAATGGCCGCCGTCGCCGCCGCGTTTCGCATCCGGGCCGATCACATTGAACGAAGCGCAGACTCTGTTCGCGGCGTTGCCTGCACTCAGCGCGCCACTGCGTGCAGTAGCGCCGCGATCGATGGAGCAGCTTGGGCAGAACTACGGCTTCGTCCTGTATCGCACCGAGATCGATTTCCCGCCGGGCACGGTGCCGCTGCGGCTCGAGCGCGTGCACGATCGCGCGCAGGTGTTCGTCGACGGCAAGCCTGCGGGCGTGGTCGAACGCGACGGCCCGTTGAGCGTGATGCTCGAGCTGTCCGGCGGACGCGTGACGCTGGATCTGCTGGTCGAAAACCAGGGCCGTGTGAACTACGGACCCTGGCTTACCGATCGCAAGGGCATCCTCGGTTTCGTGCGCCTGGGCAGCCATACCCTGTTGCACCACTGGCAGATGTTTCCGCTGCCGCTCGACGATCTGCGGAGCCTGCGTTTTTCCGAGTTGCACGACGGTCGGAGCGGACCGCGCTTCTATCGCTCCGGCTTCACCGTCGATCGGCCGGGAGACTGCTTCCTGCATCTGCCCGATTGGAACAAAGGGTGTGCCTGGATCAACGGCTTCCATCTCGGCCGCTATTGGCAGCGCGGCCCGCAAACCGAGCTCTACGTGCCGGCGCCGCTGTTGCATGCAGGCAGCAACGAACTGATCGTGTTGGAACTGCACGAGGTTGACGAACCTCGCGCGTGGCTGCACGCACGGCGCGGCGGCTGACGCTGCCGCGTCGAACGATCCGGACTCATCGATTTGCGGAACGGCGCCTGCCGATAATCGCGATTGAAAATCGACACGCGCGTCGAACGACTCAGTGTCCGTTGCTCTTGTGCCTGACCGCCTGCTGTTCGTGATCGAGGCGTGCCTTCGCGTGACGCATCTTCTCCATCGTGCGCGGGCCGAGCTTCAGCGCCACACCGATCGCGAGCGCGTCGATGATGCACAGGTGCGCGATCCGCGAGACGCCCGGCGTTTGCGGATCGACCGTGGTCGGCAGGCGCAGCAGCAGCGCGATATCGACGAGGGTCGACAAAGGCGAATTCGCCGTGGTGAGGCCAATCGTCGTCGCACCGCGTTCGCGTGCGATACGGATGCTGTCGTTGACTTCGACGCTCGCACCCGCGTGCGAGATCGCGAACGCGACATCGCCCGGCTCGAGCAGATCCGCGTGCAAGCGCTGCAAATGACCATCGGTGAACGCATTGGCGGCGATATCGAGCCTGAGGAAACGCAGCGCGGCGTCTTCGGCAACGATGCCGGACCCCGAGCCTACGCCGAAAAACGCGATGCGCCGCGCCGCGCCGAGCGCGCCGATCGCGGCTTCGACGGTACGAGGATCGAGCGTCGCGCGCAGATGGGCGATGCCTTCGCTCGCGGCATGACTGACTTTGTCGATCAGCGTACGAATGTCGTCGTCGACGGCGATCGTCGTCGACGCGTAGGAAAGCCCGGTCGCCACGTTCTGAGCGAGCAGCATCTTGAAATCACGCAGACCTTCGCAGCCGATGGCGCGGCAAAAGCGCGTAACCGACGGTTCCGATACGGCTGCCGATTCGGCGAGTTCGGTGATGCTCGCGCGCATGGCGAAATCGACGTCGGCGAGCACCGCTTCGGCAACCTTTCGTTCGGCTGGGCGCAAGTCGTCCAGCGCAGCGCGGATTTGCGGAATAAGGCCCGGATTCGACATGGTCTTCAGTTCTTCGTTGGCTGCGTTGTGACGACAGGTTTGGCGTTGTACCGGTCCAATGCATTCTGCATCAATTCGATAGCACGCGTAATGCCTGCGCGATCGAGGTTGCTCCGGTACCCGTCGAAATCATCCAGCGCGGCGCGGCCGACGATGAACTTGACCGTCATTTCCGCGACATAGGTGTTGATGTCGCTCATCAACGCCGCGAACTTTCGTGCGTTCGCGCGATCGATCTGCAGTGACGGCAGCAGCAGATCGGTGCTGCCCTCGCTCCAGATTTTCAACGCGTCGATCTGCGCCGGCAGCACGTAGAACTGGGTCAGGTATTCCGCGTCCTGCACGAGCGGTCCGCTTTGCGGACGCGCGTGCTGGTAGATCGCTTCGACGATCGAGCGATTCGAATTGCGCACGACGGCATCGGTGTAACGCGGCTTCCCATCGATGAGCGTATAGCTGAGTCCTTCCTTGCCGAAGCTCAGGGCAAGGCCTCCCTCGCGCGAGTAGCCGTAGTCGAGATACTTGATCGTCTCGACGACATGTGCATTCTGCCCGCTCACGGCGGCGCCGCGGCCAACGAAGATTTGCGCGGCGGGCGGGTAGGTGATGTGACGGCTGCCATCGGTGCCTGCGGGAAAGGGAGCCGCGACCAGGCGAAAATTCGGAATCAGAGAGCGACTCATCACGCTGAAGCGCCCCAGCGTCGAGCCGTTGAACGAAGCGTACGCGCCGATGTTGTTGTTGAGCATTTTCGCGTCGAACTGCTTGTTGTTCTGCAGCGCGAAATCGGCATCGAGCAGGCCTTCCGCATACCACTGGTGCAAGGTCGCGAGAAACGCCCTGTAGGCAGGTTCGAACGGACTGTAATGCACCTTGCCATTGATTTGATAAAACTCCGGTGCGAGGCCGAACGGTCCGAGAAACGGCCACAGCGCCGGCGGCAGGCCCGGTACGCTGCGGTCGCCGATGTCATTGAACGCGGAGTAGGGAATCAGATCGTCGCGGCCATTGACGCGCCGGGTCTTGAATGCCGTCAGCACCTCGTGCCATTCGGCCATCGTCGTCGGCACGGCGAGGCCGGCTTTGTCGAGCCAGTCGGCGCGAATCTGCGGACCCCAGATCGTACGGACCTGCGGGTCCAGGCGCAGCAGCGGGAAACAATAGATCGTGCCGTCGTCGGAGCTGATCTGCCGGCGCATGTCCGGATTCGCATCGAGAAGGGCTTGGAAGTTCGGCGCGTAGCGGCGGATCAGATCGTTCAGCGGAATGATGAAGCGATCCTGCAATGCCTGTTCGGCACCGCCCGGATAGAGTTTCCAATCTTCTTCGATCACGTCCGGATAGGTGCCCGACACGGCGAGCAGATTGAAGCGCTCCACCTCGGCGCCGATCGGAGGGTGCGTGAACGCGATGCGGATGCCGGTTCGCTCGGCGAGCACCTGGTACGCGCTCTGCTCGCTCAAGCTGCGGATCGATACCGCCGCCGCGGGTGGCAGGCCGGTATACCAGGTCAAGGTCAGTGGCTGCCCGACGATCGGCAGATGCAGCGGCTCCGCCGGCACGCCCGTTCGGGCGTGCAGCACGGCGCCGATCGCGAACAGCGCGCATGCGAACCGCAGTCGCACGCGCCTCATTCCTTGACGCCTCCGAGCAGCATGCCTTTGACGAAGAAGCGCTGCAGGAACGGATACAGAACGAGGATCGGCAAGGTTGCGACGACGACGGTCGCGTATTTGATCGAGTTGCCGATCGCGGCCCGGCTCGACGCTTCGCCGACCATCATCGAATCGCTGTTGTCGCTGATCAGGATCTCGCGCAACACCAGCTGGATCGGAAACAGCGAACGATCCGAGAAATAGATCATCGAATAGAAGTAACCGTTCCAGTGCGCCACCGCGTAGAACAAGCCAACCACGGCGATCGACGGCATGCACATCGGCACGTAGATGTGCCAGAGGATCGCGAGGTCATTGGCACCGTCCACGCGCGCGGCTTCCTCGAAATCCTTCGGTACCGCATTGAATGCAGCACGCAGGATGATCAGGTTCCACGCGCTCACGGCGAACGGCAGGACGATCGCCCAGCGGCTGTCGAGCAGACCGAGATTGCGCACCAGCAGATAGTTCGGCACCAGTCCGGCCGAGAAGAACAGCGTGAAGACGATGAAGATCATCAGCGCCGTTTCACACGGGAGCCGGCGCCGCGACAGCGCATAGGCGCCGAAGCAGGTCAGCACGAGATTCAAGGACGTTCCGCCGACCACGATGATCAGCGTATTCAAGAAGCCGCTGCGCACGATCGGGTTGTCGAACACGCGCCCGAATGCGTCGAGCGAAAAGCCCTGCGGCCACAGCAGCAGACCCCGGTGCGCGATCAGCTGCTGCGGATCGCTCAGCGCGCAAATCAGCACGTAGTAGAACGGGTAGAACGTGATGACGCACAGCAGCGACAGCAGCGTGACGTTGAACAGGTCGAACAGCCGCGCTCCCCATGCGACCTGCATGCGCACCGCGCCGATCGGAGACTCGGATCGCGTGGTTGACGCTTTGTGGACGGTCGGCGTCATCGAGCTACCATATGCTGTTGCCGGTCAGGCGCCGGCTCAGGCGGTTCGATGCGAACAGCAGCAGCAGTGCGAGCGCAGAATTGAACAAGCCGACCGCGGCGGCGTAGCTGTAATTCGCTTCCAGGATACCGCGCCGGTAGACATACGTAGAGATCACATCGGCCGTCTCGTAGGTGACCGGGTTGTAGAGCAGCAGGATTTTCTCGAAGCCCACCGTCATCAATTGACCCAGGCGCAGGATCAGCATCGTCATGATGATCGGCGTGAGGCCGGGCAGGGTGATGTGCAGGAACTGCTGCCAGCGATTCGCACCGTCGATCTTCGCCGCTTCGTACAGCGAGGGGTTGATGCCGGCCAGCGAAGCGAGGTAGATGATCGAGCCCCAGCCGATGCTCTGCCAGATCTCCGAGCCGACGAATATGCGGCGGAAATAGTCGGGGTTCAGCAGCAGACTTTCGCGCCGTCCGCCGAACGCGGCGATGATGTCGTTGACGACGCCGTCGCGCACGAGGAAGTCGAGCATCATTCCGGCGATGACGACGACCGAGATGAAATGAGGCAGGTAGGTGAGGGTTTGCACGAAGCGCTTGAAGCGCTGGCTGGTCAGCTCGTTCATCAGCAGAGCGAGAACGATCGGTGCCGGAAAGCCGAAGGCGAGATCGTAGAGATTGATCAGCAGCGTGTTCCAAATCAGCCGATTGAAGAACAAGCCGTCGAAGAACTGCCGAAACCAGTCGAAGCCCACCCAGGGACTCGCCGCGATGCCGACCGCGGGGTTGTAGTCTTTGAATGCGATCACCGCGGCGATCATCGGCGCGTACTGGAAGACCAGGAAGTAGGCGACGACCGGCGCCAGCATCAGATAGACGAGGCGATGGCGTACCAGTTCGGCGCACACGCGCGCGCGCAGCGCGAGTGGCGCAGCGGCATCGGGGCGGGACGGCGTCGCCATCGTCATCGGCAATCCAATCCGAGATTGCGTTCGCTGGTGCGGTCGAAGACATGAAGCTTGGTCGCATCGAGGCTGAGCTCGATCGGAGTGCCGGCGCGCAGATCGAGATGCCCGCCGATGCGCGCGACGAGCCGGTCATCAGCACCGATCGCGACACCGATGATCGTTTCGGCGCCGAGCGGTTCCACCACGTCGGCGATGCCGCGCAAATTGCCCGCGCCTTCGCTCGCGATGCGCAGGGATTCGGGGCGAATCCCGAGCCAGACGTCCTGGCCTTCCGTCAGGGCGAGTCGATCGAGCGCCGGCTTGCCGGTGGCCAATGTGAAGCCGGAGCCGGCGAAACCGCCGCGTTCGTAGCGTGCGGCGAGAAAGCTCATCGCCGGTGAACCCATGAAGGCACCGACGAATTTGTTGAGCGGCCGTTCGTACAGTTCAATCGGCGTCGCGACCTGCTGGATCTCGCCGTCCTTCATGACGACGATGCGATCGCCCATCGTCATCGCCTCGACTTGATCGTGCGTGACATAGATCGTCGTCACGCCGATGCGGCGGTGCAGTTTCGAGATCGACGCGCGCATTTCGACGCGCAGCTTCGCGTCGAGGTTCGACAAGGGTTCGTCCATCAGGAACACCTTCGGCTCGCGCACGAGTGCGCGGCCGAGCGCAACGCGCTGGCGCTGGCCGCCCGATAGTTCGCGCGGCTTGCGTTCGAGCAGCGGTTCGAGCTGCAGGATCGTCGCCGCATCCTCGACGCGGCGCGCGACTTCCGCTTTCGCCAGGCCGGCGAGTTTCAGTGCGAACGCGAGGTTCTGCCGTACCGACATGTGCGGGTACAACGCGTAGTTCTGAAACACCATGGAGATGTCGCGCGCCTTCGGCGGCAGGTGATTGACGAGCCTGCCGCCGATTTCGAGCGTGCCGCCGGAGATGTCCTCGAGCCCGGCGATCATGCGCAACGTGGTCGACTTGCCGCATCCGGACGGACCGACGAAGACGACGAATTCGCCGTCGCCGATGTCGAGCGTGAAGTCTTTTACCGCCGAGTAGCCGTTTGAATACAGCTTGCGGACGTTGCGTAGGCTGACGGCGGCCATGCACAGCTCCAGGCGAGATCCGGACGGCGCAGCGATTCGCAAAATCGACCATCTTTGCAAGCTGCGTTCACACGAGGAAAACTGGTGTAAGATCGTGTATGAAAATAACCAACACAGATTAACAGGAATGCTACTGGCCCGTCATGCTGCGCCGCAACTGCCGATGCCCCGCGCGGCCGCAGGGTGCTGTTCCGGCTGTTCAGCGCTGCACGTCGAAACGGCGAGCTCCGTAAAACGCGGCCACCTCGTCAGCGCCGAGGCGCAGGAAATCCCCGGGGACGGAATGCTTGAGGCAGGCAGCGGCGAGGCCGAACTCGAGACTCTCATGATCGCTCATTCCGCTTTGAAAGCCATGCAGCACGCCCGCCGCGAACGCATCGCCGGCGCCGATCCGGTCGATGATCGACGTGATCGTTTGCGCGGGCAGCTGCACGCTGCCCGCGCGCGTATGCAATGCGGCCGAGAGTTCGTGCTGATCGACACTGTGCTGCACGCGTCGCGTCGCGGCGATGCGACGCAGCAGCGGAAACGCCGCGAACGCCGCAGTCGCGGCTGCCGCCGACATCTGTTCCGGCGAAGACGCGTCGAAATCGCGCTCGAGCACCATCGCGATATCGCGGTGATCGGCGAACAAGGTGTCCGCGCAGGCGAAAATCTCGCGCAGGACATGCTGCGGCTCGGTGTTCCAGACGCGCCACAGCTTGCCGCGGAAATTGCCGTCGAACACGACATGCAGGCCACGCTCGCGCGCCGTGCGCAGCGCGTCGAGCGTGGCGCGTGCCGCATCGGCGCCAAGCGCCGGCGTCACGCCGGACACATGCAGCAGATCGGCGTTCTCCAGCAGGCGCGGCCAGTCGTAGTTCTGCGCCGGCGTGTGCGCGAACGCGGAGCCCGCCCGGTCGTACAGCACCTGGCTCGGCCGATGCACGGCACCGGCTTCGAGAAAGTACAAACCCATGCGGCCTTCGGCACGGCGCACGTCGCGCACGTCGACGCCGTGCCGGCGCAATTCACCGACAGCCGCTTCACCGAGCGCGTTGTCGGCAACCACGCTGATCAGGCGCGCCGCGTGACCGAAGCGCGCCAGCGCGACGGCGACGTTCGCTTCCGCTCCGCCGACGTCGACGTTGAAGCGCGCCGACTGCAACAGCCGTTCGTGTTCCGGCGCGGACAGGCGCAGCAGCAATTCGCCGAAACATACGATCGATGACATAGCCCTTCCTCGCACGACGATGAAGCAGACCCGGAGTTCCGAACGATGTACAAGAAAACCTACCACGCCACGCATCCGGATTCGATTCGCGGTGCCGACAACGCGACGCTGCGTGAACGCTATCTCATCGGCGAGCTGTTCGTCGCCGACGAGATCGTACTCAATTACACGCACTACGAACGCTTCGTCGTCGGCGGCGCAACGCCGCTGCGGCAGGCATTGACGCTGCCGCCGCAGAGCGAGCCCGGGTCGGCCAAAGGCAAGCCGTTCCTCGAACGGCGCGAACTCGGCATCGTCAACGTCGGCGCAGGGCCGGGCGTCGTCACGGTCGACGGCGCACGCTACGAGCTGCAAGAAAAGGACGGTTTGTATGTGCCGATGGGCAGCGCCGACGTGCGCTTCGCCTCGACCGATGCGGCGAAACCGGCGAAGTTCTATCTCGTCTCGACGCCGGCGCATGCGCGCTACGCGACCACGCAGATTTCGCTGCGCGACGCCGTACCGCTCGCACGCGGCGCCGTGGAAACCTCGAACGAGCGTACGATCTATCAGTACATCGTGCCGGCGACCTGCGCGTCCGCGCAGCTGCTGCTGGGCGTGACGATGCTGAAGCCCGGCAGCGTGTGGAACACGATGCCGCCGCATCTGCACGACCGCCGCTCGGAAGTCTATTTCTACTTCGGCCTCGGCGACGATCAGCGCGTCATGCATTTCATGGGCGAACCGGACGAAATGCGTCATCTGGTCCTGCGCAACGACGAGGCCGTCGTTTCACCGCCATGGTCGATCCATATGGGTTCGGGCACTTCGAACTACGGTTTCATCTGGGCGATGGGCGGCGAGAATCTCGATTACACCGATATGCAGCAGCTCGACATATGCCAATTGAAGTAGTCCGATGAAGACGGCGTTCGATCTCAGCGGCAGGGTTGCGCTGGTCACCGGCGCGAATGGCGGGCTCGGCCAGGCCATCGCGCTCGCGCTCGCGCAAGCCGGCGCCGACATAGCCGCCGTCGGTCGCAGCGAGCCGCTGCAAACGCTGGCGGCGATTGCCGCAGTGGGTCGCCGCGGCGCGTGGGTCGAGGCCGATCTCGATACCTCGGCGCGAGCCGGCGATATCGTCGCGCGTTCGGTGGCCGCGTTCGGCCGCGTCGACATCCTGGTCAACAACGCGGGCACGATCCGACGCAACGATGCGCTCGACTTCACCGAAGAAGATTGGGACGCGGTGATCGGCGTGAACCTCAAGTCCGCGTTCTTTCTGTCGCAGGCCATCGCACGCACCTGGGTCGCGGCGGAGCGCGGCGGCAAGATCATCAATATCGCCTCGATGCTGTCGTTTCAGGGCGGCGTGCGGGTGGCTTCCTACACGGCGAGCAAATCCGGCCTGCTCGGCATCACGCGCCTGCTCGCGAACGAATGGGCCGGCCGCGGCATCAACGTCAATGCGATTGCTCCTGGATATTTCTCGACGAACAACACGCAAGCCTTGCGCGACGATCCGGCGCGCAATCGCGCCATCCTAGAGCGTATTCCGGCCGGCCGCTGGGGCGATCCGGCCGATCTCGGCGGCGCGGCCGTGTTTCTGGCATCGGCCGCCGCCGAGTACGTGCATGGCAGCGTGCTCGCAGTCGACGGCGGTTGGCTGGCGCGCTAGCAACGGCTGGCCGTCGCATCGAATCGCAAATGTCGGGCCGGCGTCGGCGTTGTAGTCGGGCGAAGGCGCGGGTGCGTTGCGTGCCGTTCGACCGCTGCACGAGCGTGCCGAAATGGTGGACGCGCCCGATCTCTTGCTCGGTGGTGTAGAACCCAAAAAAAAGGGCCTCCCGAAGGAGGCCCCTAACGTTTGCCAAGTCCGGATCAGTGCGGCTTGGCACCGAGCGGCGCGATCGGGGAGGGATCGATCGTGACGTCGTCGACGAAAACGTTGCCGTCGACATTGGTCGCCGCGACGAAGTCGAAGCGAATGGTGTGCTGCGCATCGTCGGCGAAGGCGCTGATATCGATCGATTGCGCCGTCCAGCCGTGGTCGGCTCCGACCGCCGCCAGGTCGATCATGCTCACGGCGACGTTGTCCACGGAGACATCCAACTCGCCCGCGCCCGGCGCGTCCTGGATGAAGCGCCAGTAGTTCAGATAGCGCGGTCCGCCGCGATGGATCACCACGCTTTGCCACCACGCAGCGGTGCTCGATACGCCGAAGCCGCCGGCCCACACCGTGCCGTTGCCGGTGTGCGACGGAACGTTGTTGATATAGAACGGCGAAGCCGGCGGCGGATTATTCGGATCGCTGGTCGTCACGCTCGCCTGCCACGACGGATTCAAGCCAGCATCACCCTGGGTCGCCTCGAAGCTCGGATCCTGCACCGCTTGCGGGAACACGCGGTCGGGATCGAAGCCGTTGCAGAACAGCGTGTCGGCGCCGGAGCAGGTTGCCGCGGTCACCGTGACGCTGACCGGCACCACGAGTGGCACCTGCGACGGCTCGTTCGTCGTCAGGCACAGTTCCGCGCTGTACGCGCCGGCCGCAAGATTGGCCGCGCCTGGATTGACGGTGACGCTCACGTCCGCATTGCGGCCTCCGCTGACCACGCCGCCGCTCGGGCTCGTCGTCAGCCAGTCGAGCACCGCGCCGGTGCAGGGGCCGCCTGCGCCGCCGCCGGTGCCGGTTGCGCGGATCGTCCAGTTGCCGTCGAAGGAACCGGAAGACAGCGCACTCAAGGTGCCGAGCTGAAAATTATTGCCGAGGTTGTTGATATCCGGTTCTTCGACGACGTTGGTTGCAAGATACGAACGATCAGCCGACGGACTGGTCTGGTCGAGGCCTGCCGCGTTGAGCGTCGAACTGTCGCCCGCAACCTTGTAGATATCCTGAAAACCGATATAAACATCGCCGGCGCCCGGAATCGCGAGCGTCACCGGATAGCTCTCGAGGGCGCCGGGTGTCGAAACCGTCACGAGCATGTCGTCGCCGACGCGTGCGGCATTGGCTGGGTTGCCGTCGCCGTCCGCGTCGTAGTACACGAGCAGGTTGACCTGCTTGCCGGTGAGGTCGCCGCCGCCGATATCCGAACTCGGCCACAGGATCGAAATCGAGTCGACGGTGAACGCGCCGGTACCGTCGGGCGGCGTGAAGCGGTTGATGTACACCTCGGACACGTCCGAACCGAACGCAAGCTCCGCGCTGCCGTCATCCAGCTGGAACAGCAAGGAACCCGCGGGCGCCCACGGCGACGTGACTTGCGCAACCGTCACGCCGCCGGCGCTGCCGCGTCCCGAGTTTGCACCGCTTGGCGCCAGCGGAATGGACCATTTGGCCGGATTGCGCGAAGCGATCAGATAATTCAGCGGTTTGCTGCCGCTCGCGTTGGCGATGTTCAGGATCTGCGTCGCGCTGTAGTCGGCCGCGACGGTG
>Ga0247776_10000102_pt1 | contig 21342 bp, 20 predicted proteins | sample UWRJL199509C5_FD_179912 | JGI IMG/M metagenome (GOLD analysis project Ga0247776, IMG submission 179912) | Plant litter microbial communities from Arlington Agricultural Research Station in Wisconsin, United States - UWRJ-L199-509C-5 | ecosystem: Environmental > Terrestrial > Plant litter >...
CGTGCCGCCGGTGACGCTGCCCGGCGGAAAGCCGGTCACGGCCGAGCCAGGACTGACGCCGAGATCCCCAACGACCGCCGTAGCGCCGGTATTTGAAACTGCAGAGCCTGCCAGCACGGAAAAACTAGCCGCCTGCCCAAGTGGCGGCGCTACCTGAGCGATGGCGCTCGATGCAAACAGACCGATGGCGGCGGAAAAGAGCAGTGCAAGAGAAAATCGCATATCGAACTCCAGTCGGAATAGAGGAGAAGCTTCCCAACGGTTCGAATGCTCTGCCGCCGCATACCCGACCATACTCCAATAATGTTCACTTTGTGTGTTTTTGTAAATTTGTAGATTTTTTCCAGTAAAAGCTTTTCAGCCGTCTTCGTCGGGAAACTGCTGACGATTGCCGTATTCGCGATCGGATTCTCTTGTATGCCCCGCCCCATTTTCACGCCACAGCACGATGTCATCGCGGGCGGCGCCGGGTTTGAAACCGGATGGAAGCAAAACCGCGCGGGAATGCGGTTAGCCGGCGTTCCGTTCGTCGGGCGTACACCCGTCTCAGTCGAGCAAGGAGATCCCTTATGAAGCATCGATTAGTGTTCAGTCTGGCGAGCGTGCATGAGGTCCCTACGGCCGTGGCAGTCGCTGGAAAAGCCGGCGTCGCAGCCGAGGACATCTCGTTCATCGCCCGTTCCGATATCCAGATGCATCCACTCATCCAAGACAAGCTGGATGCAACCACCGACACGATTCCGGCGGCGCTGCGCGGCATGGCAACCGGCGGTGGCATCGGCATCGTCGCGGGCATCGTAGCGCTCGCCGTGCCGCCGATCGGCATCACCATCGCGGGTGCCGGTTTGATCGCTGCAATCGGCGCTGCGGTGGGTGGATGGTCTTCTGCACTGATGGGATCGACCGTGCCCAACGAAGTACGTCAGCGGTTCGAGCAGGAAATTGCAGAAGGACGCGTTCTGCTGATCATCGATTGCGAGGACGCGCTCGTGCCCACGGTACAAAATGCCCTGGCCTCCACAGGATTCGCGGCGCTTCCTTTTGATGAGCTGTCTGCCGCCGGATAAAGCACCTGTGCGTTGGCGAAGCACGCGTTCTCGCGATTTCCACGCCTCATGAACGAATTCCATCGCCCGGCGATCCGACGTCCGAAAACCATTCAGTGAAGCATGGCGATCATGCGGTCGCGACGATGACAACCCTCCTCATCGCGCAAGAAATGTTCGTTGCTTGCATGGGCCATGGATGGCCGTCCTCTCCTTCGATCGAGGCCGTTATTGTGTTGCATGTAGCACTCATCGACACCGAACTCTCAGACATGGTCCCCGCTCGCGTCGCAGCGTCCCTGCAGGCGGAGTTCGAACGCGACTACCGCGAAGCCCGCCGCGGCAAAGTCCGCTCCAGCCGCGAACGAAAACAGCGCGATGGTGGCACCGAAGCGCTACACGCGTTCGGATGCGTAGAGCCGAGACAGGTTTAGAGACCATCGAGGAGAAGCGCAATGAATCGCAAAATTCCACTCGCGTTGGCAGCAATGACCTCAGCGATCGCTTTTGCTCAAGCGCCCGCGGTCACGCCGTCGGCACCCGAAGTTGAAATGTGCACGGCGCTGCATCGTGATGTCGCGGCGAACGGCAATTCCATCAGCGCGTGCGTGTTCGATCGCGATCGCAACACGATCACGATAGAAGGTGCCGGCTTGACCAAGTTGGATCTTGCCGCAATGTGCGCGAACACGATTGCCGCTCTCAATTCGGGCACGTCCGTCGCGCTCGATCTCAAGGGAGCGGGCACACAGCCCTCAGCGCACACGATCTGCAAGATTCGCAACGCGGCTGCGCGCTGATCCCGTAAGCGAGAACATTCTTACGCGCCGCGTGACATCCGCCGTCGCAAGTGTTCCGCTAGGCGGTTCCCCGCATAAATTGCCGCCGCAACTGCGATGAACGGAACCGTACTGCATGGTATCGGCTGCGATATCGTCGTGGAGATGCAGGCGCGCGCGCAGCTGGAAATCCAACAAGAGCTTCGACCATTCGACGATCCAGCATCCCTCATTAGAGAAAGACCTAGCAACATCAGCGCGATGATCCGACCCCAGCGACCAATCGCTCAAATGCTTCTGCTGGATGCGCTTGTCGTGATTGCTCATTGCGACTTTCGTGCCATCGCAGATCGGAGGTCCGATCGCGGTCAGGGCTCAATAAAGGTTTGCCTTCGCACCACTGCGATACCAATGAGTAAGAGGCCAAGCACGAACAGCGCCGGGGTCGACAATGCGGGTATGCTGATGGGTTGTGCACCCGCGCCCTCAGGAGACACCGAGAACTCGATGCCGCTGGCGAGCGGCCTTGGCGGACCCGGCAGCGGGTGGAAGACGTCTTGCAGGCCTACGTCGAGCGTGTAGTTGCCGGGCGCGAGCCGCCCCAGGTTCTCGCCGAGCACGATCACCGGATTCGGTCCCCAGTCGAGACCGCTGTCGACGACGATCGCCGACAGGTGTGTGCCGACGCGCGTGACGTCGATGTCGTTCGAATAGACGAACCATTGCACGCAAAGCCGGAGGTCGCTGGCGGAAGTCGGGTTCTGCGGGAGAATGAGTACCGTGACCAGTTCGCCGCCACTCGGAGGGCCGAAAGCCTCCACGCAATCCTGCGGATTCATATCGACTGCGAAGCTCGTGGCCGGCACAAGTGTTGCAATCAGCGCGGCAAAAACGCGTCTGCAGATCCGGTTCATGCGCAACCTTTTGAAATGAGGCGTGACCGCCGGCTCGCCTTGCCGGTGCGCCAGGATATCAGCGATCGGCATCGGCGTTGCCCTCCGTGCTGTGAGCCCGCTGCACGAAACCGGACGAATTGGGCGCCGGCAGGTGGTCCATCTGCGCGAGTTCCGGGTCGACCTGGTCGTATTCGCCGAGTGGCATGGAGCCATCCGCCATGCGCCAGCCGAGGATCCGCCAATCGCTGTGCAGGTCGACCGCACTGGTCAGATACTTGTGGTCATCCTCGTAGCGGCCCGGCACGTTCCAGAGCTGGCGGTTCTCGTTCATCAGGACCAGTTCGATCGCGGAGTGACGCGGCGGCGTGTGCGCATATGCCTTGCCGTGCTTGCCGTAGCAAAGCTCGACATAGCGCGAGCCCGGAACCGACAGCGGAACACCGAACTTCATCGTGCGCGACTTGAAGCGTCTCGTAACCATGCTGACCTCCTTGTGGAAGGCGCGATCCTACGGATCGAAATCTCACCGAAGGAGAACGGCTTCGCAGTGCGGTCAGGCAGGGTTCGGTTGCGAACCTGTAGACCGGTGCGCACCGGATTAGGAGAGTGCCATGGCAGCAACCGAACGCAAATGCGAACACAAGGCGTGCACGTGCCTCGTCGGCCCGGACGACGTGTTCTGCTCGCCGCACTGCGAGAAACGATCGGACGAAGGCACCGGGCCGCCGTGCGGCTGCGGTCACTCTGACTGCGATATGGGGGGCGACATCCCGGTTGAGGCTGCCGTGGCCATCTGAGGCTGTATCGGAGCGTCGTGGAATGAGTGGTTCGCGCACGACTATTCGCGCACGACCATGGATGGGGAGCGGCCTCGCCGATGCCGATGCCGAGTGCGAGGCACTGTCGGTAAACAGCACGCACACATCGGGGCACTGTGTCCATCGTCGATCGATGCTGATAGCGCCCGCCTCTCTCGAGGCGTCTGCGGGTGCGACGCGTCGCGCGGGCGCGACGGGGTGCGATATGACACCCGGCTCGCTGCCGGCGCTTGGTCGCAGACTACCAACGCTCGCCTCGAATCGGTCCCCCGGTTGATCGATTATGACGCGGCTCCAACCTAAACTCACTGGAAGCCACGATGCGCACACTTGTCGCAAGAGTGTCGATGCTCCAGCTCTGTTCGAGTCTTTCCGCACACGCAGGGGTTTCGCTGATGTTGCAATGACCGTTGCCGGTCGACGCAGAGTCCGGTGGGCCTGCAGGTCAGCTACCTTGTAACGATCACCCATCATGGCCCGGATGCCGCGACCGGCGTCGAGCTGGCCTTCCAGCTGACCAATGGATTCGACTTCCAGGCGGTCGACGGCAACTGCTTGATGGCGGCCCCTCGTGTGTACCCATCGATCGCCGTGGACGAGCCCGTCACTTATATCGCGAATCTCTGCATCAGCCGCTGCTACCGGACGAAGGCGTCAGAACCGTCATCGCATCGGTATCCGCGCAGACCGCAGACGGCGATCTGACGAACCATCTTTTTACATCGCCTCGACGACGGCTCGGTGGCGGCTTCGCCGACGGTTTCGACTGCGACAACGGACAACTCGGCGATCCGGACGCCGGCATTGCGGATATCGCAATGGAGAGGGCGAACGACGCGGCGAGAGCACGGCACCTGCATCGGCGGAACGAAAAAATGCTCGCCGCCGAGGACAAGGTTCGGCCGTTCCACCGTATCGACCACCTGAAGCGGTACTGCGATGCGCGCGCGTTCGCCGTCAGTGCTGAACGGGAGCTGCAGACATAGCCCGGTGCGCCGCGCGTCGTACGCGTATGCTGACCTCTTCTCAGAGGAAAGGCGCCATGGTGATCGACCCGCTCGCGTGGCAGGAACGCGAATACGCTGATGGACTAGGTACGGTAGAGCGCTGGCATATCGATTTCGTCGATGGGCGTGCTTACAACTGCAAACGTGTGAGCTTTTCGAGCGTCGAAGCCATGCAGCGCGCCATGCAGGAATTGGAACTTTCAGCGTCTCTTCTCGAGACAGATCGAGATGCATCCGACGCGGCATTGTCGCGATCTCTTGCGGAATCGACCACGACCGTCGGTGCGTTCCATTCGGTGGAAATAGCGATCGCATTCTTCGCAGACGGGCGTGAGCCGGCACGACAAGCCGCGCACGACATGATTGCCGCCGTGGACCCCCGGGTGGAAGCATTTCAGGTATAGCGTCAGGGGGCATGCCACGCCCCCTCCGACGACGACGCCCAAATCCTTCATGCACAGGTCCGACGGAGACCTCTCTTCGACAGCGGGTACACGCGATACCTATCCGCGACGTCTCTTCTGAGCGATGGACGGCTTCAGCCGCAGCGCCGCCAGCCAGCCAGCCTGAAAACGAGTTCGCGCGCCGAGACTTTCCATCACTTCGACAATGCGCCGCTCAAGCGTTCGCACCGAGTAGTTGAGCTGATGCGCGATGGTCTTGTCGTTGAGGCCGGCGGCGAGCAGCGGCAGCACTTCGTCGACTTCACTCGAAACACCCCGCGACGCATCCCCGCGGTGCGATGCGCCCGTTCCGGAGAAGGTGATCGGCGTTGCGCGTTCCCAAAACATTTCGAACACCACGATCAGCGTGTCTAACAAGGACGATGCACGCACCAGTACGACATTTCCATCGGGCCTCGTGACCGTGAGAGGGATGATTGCCATGCGGCGATCCACGATCACCAATTTGAACGGAAGCGCCGGGACAACGCGGTAGCGCTCGCCCGCCAAGGTCGAATGGCGCAGACGCTCGATCTCGCGCGGCGTGTTGACGATGCTGTCGTCGCTGACCGTCAGGTACTGGACGCCGCGCGCCATGCTCTCGAGCTGCGACTCGGACGGCTTGCCCGTCGGCGAGACCAGTATCGGTGTTCGCTCGAGGCACAGCACTTCTTTCTTCGCGGAACGCAGCATCTGCGCGTGTACGTGCGCTGCCGCTTCCTGCGTCAGAATCTCGACGACGCGTTCGTCGCTGCCGTGTTCGTCTTCTCCGGTCCCGATCGTCTCGCGCAATTCAACGATGGCGGCACGTGCTTTTCGCAACTGGTTGTCTACTTGGTCCTGACGCCGTGCGATCAGTGCGTCGATGGCGAGATCAGGCGGGACAGCAAAGTACCGACGCACCTGTTCCGGCGAATGGGTCACGAACCCCTTCTTTTCCAGTGAAGCAAGACGGCGCTGCGTATGGCGCACCAACTCGCGGCTTCCCGTAAGCGCCGCCGCTGTGCCTCCGTTACTTTTGAGCAACGCCCGGTAAAGCGACTCCTCCTGCGGCGTCACGCCCAAATCTTCCAGCGCCGCCACAGGAGCCAAAGCACGTGTTTTCTTCATGATGGACGCAACCCTAGCTGCTCAGCGCGCCGTAGTTGGAGCAGCGATCCTGATTCAGGTCATCGGCCGGACCGCGCCAATGACTTCCCACGTGGCAGGCTCGATTGAGCGCAAGTGCCGTCACCGCCGTCAAAGCCATCGCACAGGATGGTGTCGTCAGGACTGCTACCGACGACGACGATGGGCCTGTTGTCGCCGTCGAAAGCGGTATCAAGAATCGTGGCGGGAAAGCCGCTCGGTCCGGTCGTCTGAATATGCACGTAGCCGTAGCATGGGCCCGCCACCGAATTGGGTAGACGCCCGTTGCAGTTGAATTGAACACCTAGGTAACCGTCCGCCCCGGCAAGCCAGCCGGCCGCCACATTCACCGGACCGCCCAGACCGCTGGTGAAGCTATTGGCAGGACCCACGGAGTCGCCGAGCTGCAGCAGTGCGGCGTTGCCGTCATTGTCGAGGAGATACTGGCCGCTCACATTGCCGATCTCCCAAAGCGCAAACGTGCTGTCGCGTTCGACAAAGTTGAAGTCCCAGGTGCCGTCGCGGATGTCCACGTCATCGCCGAACTCGCCGGTGACGATGTTGAGCGCAGTACCGACGCCCGTCTCGAGGACGCTGTGGTTGAGCACACCCGACGTGATGATGCCATTGTCGACATGGGCAGGCGTCACGATCAAACGGACCGGGAATGCAACGAGCGCGTGTGACGTATCGTTCGTGCTCACACAGAGGTCCGCGTTGTAGGTCCCCACGGTCACGCCCGTCGCATCGACGTTGACGGCCACGTCGTCGAGTGCGCCGCCGCCGACCGAACCCGACGGCGGCGTAGCGGTGAGCCAGCTGATCCCACCGGGATTGGCGCAGCTTCCGCTAGGCGCTGCGCCGGCGACCGTGAACGTCAACGTGCCGGCGCCGATGTTCTCGATCGTGAAGGGTGCACTGTCGCTGGTTTCTTGTTCGACGGAGAAGATGAAACCCGCCGTGGGCAGAACCTCGGCAATCGGTTCAGAACCGCCTCCGCTGACCCGCATGCTGACCGGAACTCCGACGACAGCCGTATTGGAATCGTTGCTGCTCACGCACAGCAGGCCTTGGTAGGTGCCGCGCGCAAGGCCTGTGGCATCGAACGTCACGATCGTGTCGCTCGCGTCGGCCGCAACGAGGGTGCCACTCGACGGGCTCACGCTGGCCCAAGGCAGATCGCCCGGATCGTCGCAGCTTGCGGCTAGCGGACTTCCGTCATCGAGGTGCACCACAATGATATTGTGTGCACTCGGAGCACCCGCGGAGGCCATCGTGACCGGCTCGTCGATCTTGCAATCGGCGGCGCTGATGAACGAAGGATGGGTTTCCTGCGAAGCGTTTGCGGCGGGAAACCAGGCGGACGGCGCACCATCGATGTGATATTCGACGACGAGGTCGTTGCCTACGGCATCGGCGAGCGTCGCCGCCACCAGGATCGTCTTCAAGGTTACGTCGGAGCCGACGGTGCCGGTGCCGCTGCCAATCAGCGTCAACGACGCCGTCGGGATCGTATCGGCCGGTGTCGAATGCGGGATCGCGTAGAGATTGATCGTCGCCGGAATGCTCGGCCCGGTGTCGGTTCCCACCGTCACGCTTCGAATATCGATCGAGGCCGGACTGCCGTTCTCGGACAGGTCGAATCGCCGCCAATAGCTGTTGGCCGACGTCGTACCCGTTTGCACGATGCCGCATGCGATTCCAGACACGCCATCGGGCCTGCTGTCCGCCATCTGCGCCAGCGTGAAGGGATCAATCAGCGTATCGGGTTGCCATCCGCCGGTCGGGACGATCGCCTTCTCGCTCCGCAGCAAGCTGCCGGGTTCGGCTGCGCCCGATTCACGCGAGCGCAGAATGTCGTCCAGGAAGCTGGTCGGCTTCGCGGTTCCCGGCGCGGCCTCACCGATCGACCAGGTCAGATCCCCTCTGCCGATGTTGGCGATGGTGAGCGGTGCGGTCGTCGTCCCATCGGGCACGACGGTCGTGCTGAGGCTCGTGGGTGCAACGCTGATACGCGCGGCGCCACCGCTACCGCCGCCGCCACCGATCGTGATCGGGTGACCGCTCAGGTTGTAGCAGTAATCGGCCAGCGTAGATGGAAATCCGCTGCTCGGGCTGGATTGAAGGTGTGCATAGCCATAACACGCACCGGCGGCGCAGGCGAAGCGAAAACCGAGATAGCCACCAAAGCCGTTGCGGTAAGCGTAGGCCGGGCCGTTCGCGTGTGCAAACGGGGACGCCGCGCCGATGGTGGCGCCGTCTGCGAGCACGAGCCAATCGCCGCCGGATGTCAACGAAACGCCGGCATCGATCGGGTTGTCGCCCCAATTGAATGAAAGGTTGCCGCCATCGGCATACGGATTGAAATGCCACGCGCCGGCTGGCGGATCGTCCTCGGCATCGCCCGTCTCCCAATTGAAATAGGAGCCGCCTGCATCCGCGGCGATCGCATGATTGAGCTGCGCCGAGCAAACCACGTCAGGCGTGACGGTCAGGCTGACCGGCACCTCGACCACCGCCGCAACGGGATCACTGCTGGCGATGCAGAGGAGCCCGGTATAGACGCCCACCGAGAGAGCCGACGCATCGAACGTCACCGCGACGTCGTCGGTGCCCGCGGGTGGCGTCGTGCCGGAAGCCGGGTTCACGCGTGCCCACGGCAGGTCGTTGGTACCGCTGCAGCTCGGCGGCGCACCGTCATCGAGATTCACCACGATGATGTTGTGCGAATCCGGATGGCCGGTGTCCGCCATCGGCGTCGGCTCGAACAAACCGCAGTTCGCGGCACTGATGAACGAAGGGTGCGTCTCCGCCGTTGCATTTGCCGCCGGATACCACTGCGTCGACGCGCCCGCCACGTGATATTCGACGACCAGATCGTTGCCGACCGCGTCGGGCAGCACGGTGGTCACCGGAATCGTCGTTGTCGTCAGCGTGCCGCCCACGGTCCCGGTGCCCCTCCCGATGAGCGTCAGGGCCCCGGTCGCAATGGTGTCAACCGGTGTCGAATGCGGGATCGAATACACGTTCACGGTCGCGGATATGCTGGGGCCAGTTTCCGTGCCCACCAAAACGCTCTTGATGCGCACGGAGCTCGGGCTGCCGTGTTCGGAAAGGTAGAAGCGACGCCAATAGCTGTTCGGCGATGTGCTTCCCTGCTGGCCCCCGCACGCCATGCCGGAGAAAGACGCCGGCGTGTTGTTCTCCATCTGCGTCAGCGCGTCACTGCCAAGGACCACTGTGGAGGCAGACCCCGGCGCAACGTCCGTACGATGTCCGCGCAGCGTCTGCGTGCCCGTCGTGCCCGACTCGCGCGCTTGCGCAAGGTCGTTTTGAAAGCTGCTCGGCGCCGCGCCGCCGGGCGATCCTGCTCCGCTGATATTCCACGTCAGGTCGCTGCCCCCGCTGTTGCCAATGCTCAAGGTCGCGTCGGTTGTGCCTCCTTCAACGGCTGCTGCGCTCATGCTGGAAGGAAAAAGATCGATGTGGGCGTCACCGACGCCCCTGCTGCTCCCCGATGTTTTCGTCGGCGAGGCGATGCGAGAGGAGCTATTGGCTGCCAGCTCATGATGTTTTGTCTGCTGCTGGCCTGCGTTCGCGCTTTGGTTCGCGCCTTGGAGAGAAGTCGGTTGAGCCGAAACAAGACTGACGCCGGCGGCAACGCCTGCCATCACCAGTAGCTTGCTGATACGCACCATTACAGAGTCCTCTGACCTTCTTGGCCGCAATGACTGACGGTTGTCGCCGATGACGGATATCGCACCACCGAATCGCCCAGCTCGTATCGGTGAAGGCGGCGCTGGAGGCCTCTCCGCTCACCGCTCGCTGACCCAGGCGTGGTCGGTGATTCGATCTGGCTGGCAGATGTCGCGTGGCTACTATGGCAAGTCCGATCCGTGCACGTCTACGAATTCCTGTCGGATTTATGACATGACGGAAGCCCGCCGTTCTTCGAACGACGTTCGTCGGCTTGCGCAGGCTGCGTTTCCGGCCTCGATCAGCGAACGGAAGAGCGGACGACAGCCGCGACTCGGCGGCACCATCGCACCACGATGGAAGCGATCCGCCGCTTAGTTCTCGCGCTTCGATCTGCTCGGCGTCACGTTTCAGGTGGAAAGCTTGGCGTGGACGCACGGCGGCTTTCAAGTCATTGCCGCGCGGGATATGCGACGAGCGAAACTCCACTCGGCCACCCGTTACGCCAGCGTCGAGGGGCCCGCATCGCAACCCAATGTCCAGCGCCACACTTGCGCAGAAGCGCCGACCTCGACCATTCAAACGAACATCAGCCCTCGCGTCGCCAAGTGAAAACGCCAGCGGCGAAGGTCGCGATCCGGCGGGCGTTCATCGGTCGCCTCCCATGTCTCGATCTATCGAGTTCGGTTGACGCGCTTGCGCCGGTCCCATTCGTGTACGACGACTTCGCGGACTTTTCGCAATAGTGCCGGCAACCGCCTGAGCAGGTCCTCGCGGCGATGAATACGAGACGCTTGGCGAAGGTCTTGTGCTTGGAGAGCGACTGCGCATTCCGCGCAGACCATTTCGATCCCCGGCGCAACCGCGCGCATCGAATGCGCCCGTTGCCCGCACGCCGGACACAGAAGCTCGGGTGCCATCGTGGCTGTTCCGTAATCGACTTCGGCGGCGCACGGCAAGTGTTGCGCGAGGCATGGTCAACGGTTCGTGAATGCGCCGAGGGAAAATCCCTCAAGGAGCCGAGCTCGCGCCTTCAACCGGGCCGTCCTCTGTGGCGTCGGTGCGCGGAAGTCGCTGGGCGGCCGCATCAAACCTTTGCATTCGGCACGTACGGCACGGCTCAACGACGAACGCATGGCCGGCGCCAATGCCATGAACAGGGCTCCTGCTACGCTCGCCGATGTCCGATCTGCGGATGAACTTGCGTACCCCTCCCATCAGCCCGATCGCCGGGCGCGCACCCAGAGGAGGCCGCATCGTGGAGAGCAACGCACGCGGAACTGTCACCCCAAAAATCTTCCGTTCACGACGTGGCGCTTTGACAGCGACATGGCTGGTCGGCGTGCTCGGTTGCGTGTCGGCCGTCCACGCCGAGCCTGCTGCTCGAACATCGTCATCTTCACTGGGGGCGCGCGCCGATGTCTCGGCACCATGGTCCGCGAGCGGCGTCTATGACGGCTACGTCACCAACCCCTCCTTCCATCAGGGCAGAGACTATCTCGATTACTTCGACGGCCCGGACACGGCCGATCAGGTCGGACTGGTGGCAGCTGAGCTGAGCAACGGCGACATCCTTGCGGCAGGCCTGGTCCCGAACTACCAGAGCGCAGGCACCTGCAGCAATGGCACCGCGCTGTGCAACATCGGATTGGTGCGCTACACGCGCTCGGGCGCGCGGGTTGCGTGGGACGATCCCAGCGGCTTCGGCTTCGACGGCAACCACTACCTCATCTATCCGAACGACGCACTGTCGGGGTATCAGTACATCCGCGACGTGAAGGTCCACAACGGGACCATCTATGTCCTCCTCGATCATCCGGACACCAGCCACGCGGGTCTCGGGCGGCAGGATCTCACCATCGCGTCGTTCTTCGAGAACGGCCGGCCGCGCGGCCTCATTTCAGTACTGGGTCAGCCCGGCTCCTCGGGCGACGCGGAAGACTTTTATGGCGCGCAGATGGCGTTCATGAGCAACGGCCACCTCATCGTCACCGCCACCGATTACGACAGCACGTCGTCCTACCTCGCGGTGAGCCGCCTGCTCGTTTCGGACGACGGCGAGCTCGACCAGGACCCTTCGTGGGGCAGCGCCTACGCCGGCGGCAGCAACCGCATCGTGCGCTATCCCGCGAACGTGCCGTACACCATCGGTTACGCCGCCAATCAAGTAGGGTTTGACGCGCAGGACGACTTCTATGTGGCCGGCAGCGAGGAAGGCCAGGGCGATTCGGATCTCCTGGTGCTCAAGATTTCGAGCCTCGACGGGGACTACAAGCATGAGTTTGGCGGCAACGGATTCGTCAGCGTCGACTTCGCTCAAGGCGGCAGCGACAACGATTACGGGCGAGGTCTGTATGTCTACCGCGATGATGTCTACGCCGCTGCTGAAGTGGCGCATGGCTGCCAGCCAGGCCCCGGCGTGGTGAAGCTCGATGGTGCATCGGGCGATGTACGCTGGACGGCGTTGTTCGCCGGGCAAGACGCACCATGCGTCGGTCTACAGCTCGGCGAGATTCCTTTGACGATGGCAGCGACGGCCGGACGCATCGGACTCGCCGGTTACGTCCACGAAATCATCACCGAGGGCGCCGAGTACTACGATCCGTGGCTGGCCGTCGTGGACGCAGATACGGGAATTCTCGTCAGCCAAACGTGGTATCCGGTCATTCGCTGGGATGGAAACCGTGCTGGAGACGGTGTGTTTTACAGCATGCTCGGCGGCCCCAATGCGAACTCGGCCTTCGTTGCGGTAGGCAACGGCCGCGACAGCGCGCAGGCCAACGAGCTGGGCTACCTGACCGGCTCTTTCCTTCCCAGCTCCGAGGTCATTTTCGCGAGCAACTTCGACACGTCGAGCATCGATTGACACGCACACCGCAAGGCACGGCGCTCAGAAATCCGTGATGTCGCCCTCCTTGAGCGGGACGAAGTCTTTGCGTTCGAACACGCGCCCGCGCTTGATCGTCATGACGACGCTTTTCAAATTGTCGAGGCTGGCCAGCGGGTCTTCGGCGAGCACCACCATATTGGCAAGTTTCCCAGGCTCGATGCTTCCCATGTCGCGTTGCTGACCCGCAGCGCGTGCGGCAACCTCGGTGGCCGAATGCAGCGCCGCTGCAGGCGGCATGCCAGCGCGACTGACCAGGTCTGAAAGTTCATGCAGCAGATCCGGCCAGGTATCCGTCCACGGCGCGACATTGTCAGTGCCCGCCGCAATCTGCACGCCGGCGCGATACGCTTGTCCGGTGATGGCTCCGCCGACGACATCGTCACACGACCCCGGCATCAGCGGCGGTGCGCTGCTCGGGCCCGGCGGCGGCGCACCGTACGTCCATACCGTCGCATCGAGAATCGTGCCGCGGCGGACCATCTCGCCGAAGAGGCGCGCCAATGCCGGGCTTTGTCCAGCGCGCAACGGGTCGAGATCGACTTTGCTGCGCGGTTCCGACCATCGGCCCACATGAACGTCGGGTTCGCGAACCAGCAGGCAGGCGTGTGAAATCGCATCGACGCCCGCAGCCACCACCTGCGACGGCTTGGCCGGATACAACGTGGCATGAGCCCAAACCAACATGCCTTGCCGATGCGCTTCCGCCGTGATCTTACGGACGAGATCCGCATCCAGATCGGCATAGAGCTTGATCGCAGTCGCGTAGGTGCCACGCGCCTCGGCCACGGCCAGTCGGATATCGGTCTTTTCGGTGACGGCTTGCATCCAGGGCACCTGCCCGGCCGTTGCGCCCGCAGAAACCAGGCTCGTCCGCTTGTCGGAAAAGAATGCGGGACCGGCCATCAGCGCCGCGTAATAGACGTCGGCGCCTGCGATTTCGCCGACAAGGCTCGCGCGCGCGATGTCACCCAGCGCGCGTAGATCGTCGGCCATGTCTCTGACGGCAGTGACGCCACCATACAGATCGCGCCGCAGTAGCGCTTCTGCTTGGCGCCGATTCGGTGGCGTCGCCAGATGGACATGCGCGTCGATCAAACCGGGAATGAGGAAGCGGCCATGCAGATCGACCACTCTGGCTTTCGCGGCAGCCGCCTCACTGAGCTCGGTGTCCGGCAGGACCCGTTGAATACGCTCCCCTGCCACCACCACGTCCATGTTTGCGCGCGGCCGGCCTCCGTCGATGAGGGTCGCGCCGCGGTACAGCACGATCTCGTTGCCGGCGTCGGGCTGACCGGGCGCGGGCGTGTCGCCACGTGCCGGCGTCATCGCGAGCAATGCCGCACTCACTGCAACGCAAATGCCGTACGCGCCTTTCGTCCATCCTCTCTTGTTCACGTGTCGGCTCTCCTTTTCGCTGCGCCAGTTCAAACGCTCGAGGCCCGCTTGTGATTCAGCAAAGGCTCGATGTAACGCATCAGTCTAACGGTCTACCCAGTCGACGTGAAAATTCGATCGGCGGATACGAGGCGTCAGGGTTGCACGACGCGACAACTCGACGTAACGATCGTGAAGGACGCGACGAGCGACTATTCCGACCGGGAAATGCAGGCAGCTTTCGACGTGAACCTGCCGAGTTACGCTAAGATCGTGAGTTCTGAAGAGCTCGTCGAGGCATTCGTTGAGGCGTGCGTCGCCGAGAGGAAAGCGAGCCAGATCAATCTATTCCTGGCGCAGCCGCGAAGAACTTTCGAAAGCCCGCCAGTCGCCCGCCGCAGCGGTACGCGCGCGAAGCTCGGATTTCGACGCTGATCCGCGTACCGCTCCGCGGCTCGCTATGGCATCCGAACGTACCGCCCATTCGGGTGGCACGTTCGCTCATTTCCTTCAAACCCCAGTGCCGGGCCTTGTTAGGTGCCGTCAAATCGAAACCGCAGCCGTTGTCGCTGCATGTGAAGCGAAACAGCCGCCTGCCATAGTGGAGATCGATGTCGATCGCAGTCGCAGCGCCGTGGCGAAACGCGTTGGTCAACGCTTCCCGCGCGATGTAGAAACTTCGTCTCCGACATAAGGCTGCAACTGAGCAGTGCTGCCGGACCGCCGTACACGGCAACGCGGGCCGTCGCCCCGATCAAGGTCGCGCGCTACGTTTTCGATGGCATTGACGAGCTCTGCATCGGTAAGCCGTTCGGCACGCAAGCTGCTGAGACGATCGCGAGCTTCGATGTTGACCCGGTCGGCCGAGTTCAAAGCCTGCTCGATCGATCGCTTGGATTTGGAGAGTTCTTTCGCCTGCGCCGCGACATGCACGTTCAGCAGCAGGCCCTGGACACCCTGCAGGAGCGTGTCGCGCAGATCGCGTGCGATACGGATGCGCTCGTCGGCTCTTGTCTCGGTGCGCGCGCTGATGACGCGCGCAACGGCGCGCAGCCGCATCGCGAACCCAGCGAAGAGCAGCACTGTCCCGCCACCGATGAGCGCGAGGCGAAACCACAGCGTCTGGTAGGTCGCCGGCAATACCGTGAATGCGGCTGTCGAAATCGGCGAGGTCCAATTTCCATCCCCGTTCGAAGCGCGCAGATGAAGGGTGTAAATAGCCGGAGGCAGATGCGCGTAGATCGCCTCGCTGCGATGGCCCGCATCCTGCCATGCCTGCTCCAACCCTTCGAGGCGATATTGGTAAATCACCTGTCGACAGGACGCCGGCCGGCGCATCGGCCTGGGGCAATGTCGCGAGCAGCGTGCCCGACGCGCCGACATGTTGGTAATGGCCCTTGCCGCCGGGAGCACTGTCGTAGTCGCTATCCAGAGCGACCGGTCGGGCTCCTCGTCGAATGCAAAAAATATAATCCACGCCGATCTCGGTCGCGGCGTAGGCCTCGCCGGGAAGCGGCCGCTTGTACAGTTCCACCTCGTCCTACCCAAAGCGTATCGGAGGCATCGATGAAAATGCCGCCAATACGGCCCGTCGATGTCGGCACGGGCGTCGGCTGCCGATGCGCCGTGCCGTCGGCGTCGAAGCGAACGAGGACGTTGCGACTCGACGCCCAGACGCTTCCATCCGATGCGGCACGCATCATCAGGATCGTGCCGAGGGGTTGGCCGTCCGCCTCGGAAAAGAGCGTCGTGTGCCCGTCCGCGATCCGCGCGCACCCTTTCATGGTGTCCACCCACATCGCGCCGTCGCGCGCCACCGTCATCGTCCGGATTGGACCTGCCGGGATGTCGGGTTCGCCGGGCAGTGGACGAAACGGCTCGAATGTACGCCCGTCGAAAATGGAGAGGCCGCCTTCCGCTCCGATCCACAACGTGCCATCCGGACTGAGCGCGAGCGACGATATGCCCTGCGGCGCGCCGTCACGCGCCGTCCACGTCTTGTGGCTCATCTGAGAAAGTCGGAAGGCCTGAGCCGGTGGCGCCATGAGTGGCGCGACCCGCGGCGATCGATGCAGACGCAAGCAGCACGCACGCGGCACGAGCGAGTGCGACGGGGAAGCGAGGTGACTTCAGCGCAGCATGAGTCATCGCAGGACACGTCCCATGCGACCTTGGGCAAACCGCCGTTATCCGGCAAAAGCGGCTGCCTGTCGAGATGCGTTCGCGCGGCCGCTGCGGCCCGGTCCGAACTACAAGTCAGCGCCGCCGAACTGCGCGAGCGGTCGAGACAAGCAGCCGGCTGCGTCGAACGTGTTTGTCATGCGTAAACGGCCGCCTGCCAACAGGCCCGAATTCACGTCGATGGATTGAAGAGCTAAACGCAGACGAAGACGTCGTTCGAACGCCGAACCGCAGCGTGCGCGACTTGTAACGCCTGGCAACGCTTGTGACCTCCCTCTGTATGGGATATGCAGATGCTACGGATCCATGTCTCATCAGGAGAGCGCATGACGCGGGCCCGAACCCGGCGCGGCTCAATACCCGCCGCGCCCCGCCTCGTCACCGTCGACGCGGACAAGCAAGTCGTCGACAGCGAGGGCCAACGCGCGGCGCGAATCGTCTCCCGGCGTCCGAGCGAACGAACGCAGCGCACGCAAGAGTCCATCAAGCTGCCGCATCTCCAGCGCAGAAGCGGGCGCCAGCATTGCGGAGCCGTCGTCTAACTGGGCATCTGCCCTGATTGCAGCCTGCCGCGGTCGCAGCGGTTCCGCGGGTTGTTCTTTGAGCCAGTTCAGGAAGCTGCCGAGCTCAAGTTCCGCGAAGATGCGCGAGGTAAGGAAGCGATCCTCGTCGCTCCCGCGTTTGAAAGCGGCCCTGCTTTGAAGGTACGCCGCGTGCGCGGCGTACAGGGCATCCACATCCACGCCGTGCCTTATGTTTTCCTGGTTCATGCCGCAAAGATACTAGGCAGCAGTCAGCCGAGACATGCGCCAAGAGTCACGCCCGCTCAAGCACCTGCGATGTCCGCCCACCTTTGACCAAGAACCGAACAAGGAGGCCGGCAAACCCTCATTGGATGAACACTCGTTGCTCGTCTCGGTGGCGCTCCGCACCAAGCACCATAACGCCGTCACGCGTCGGGTAAATTTCGAAAGGCCTTTCATCTAGGCAGACAATCAATGTTCGTCCTACGGAGGGCGGCTCGACAAGGAGAAAACGGATCGGTCGTTCTCGTCGCCGATTGCCGGCGTAATTGCCGTCCAGCGACTTCGGCGCAGGGCTCAGGAAGGAAGCGGCGCGGGTTGACCCAGCAGATAGCCCTGCCCCCATCGGATCCCCAGATCCAGAAGCACCGCCCGCTCTTCTGCCGTCTCGATCCCCTCGGCAACCAGTTCCGCCTGTGTACCCGCGGCAAACATCAGGAGTGCCGAGAGCATTCGTTGATGGCCCGGTTTCCTATCGATGTCCTTTACAAGCGACCGGTCGAGCTTGATGAGGGCCGGCTGCAGATGAAGAATATGTTGCAGGCTGGCGAAGCCTGCGCCTGCATCGTCAATTGCGAGGCGAAGTCCGATGCGTTTCAAGCGCTCCGCCGCGTCGACGAGCGTAGCGTAATCCGTCACGGTCGCGTGCTCCGTCAGCTCCAGAACGATCCTGCTCGTATCGTGCGCGGCGCAGAGCTTCAGAAGTTCGGGGCGCTGTGCGGTTGCGGGTGAGATGTTGATCGCCAGATAGGCGCCGACCGGCACGGATGGCATCGCTGACAGCGCGCGCTCGACGACGGCAAGTTCAAGCTCCTCGCCGAAGCCTACGCGAGCGGCTTCATCGAACCACGCGTCGGGTGGGCGGCTCGGCCGCCCGGAGAAGCGCGAGAGTGCTTCGTAGCCGACAACACCATTGCGGATCATATCCACCACAGGCTGAAACGCCAGTTCGAAGGAACCTTCGCGAATGACGCCTGCGATTCGTTCCAGTGCCGCACCGCGATCGGAGGGGCTTTGCGCACCCGATGCGTTTGCTCGAGCCAGAGCATCGGCATGCTCGGCCGAACGCGCGATGGATGCATCGATGAACTCCTTGAGCAAGGCGAGGAAGCGTACATCGTCCCATCCGTAGGCTTTGACCCACGGCGATACCACCTTGAGAACCCCGACGGTACTGTCCGCGTGGCGCAGAGGCGTGACCACCATGGAGCGCACACCGGCACGCCGACATGCGTCGCGATCGACGCGCACATCCGTCTCCGAGTCGTCGCAGATCAGTACCTCATTGCGCTCCAGGCAGGTACCGGAGAGCGTATGCACGACGCTGAACCGCACGCCATGCAGTGGCTCCAGACTGCCCGATGTCGCCCAGCAGACGAGCCGTGCGCCTTCGGACATTTCGATGACGGCGCCTGCAGAATGGGTGAGCGCGCAAGCGCTATCGAGAACGACTTGGACGACTTTTCGAGGTTCCAATCCCGCATCCACGATGTCGGATCGCACCCGCGCGATCTCATGCAGTATTTCGTTCTGGCTGGCTGGCGACTGGCGCCGTCGATGTGCCTTCAGACTGGAGATGGCAGGCAGTTTTGGGTCGGCCTCCATAAAGTCCCTCCGATTGCGGGCGGCAGCTATCCCAGGGTAGAGCGGAAGCCGCATGAAACCGTGACGCCGCGCGCGCTCCGACGAAAGGATGTTCGACGCCGTCTCTTTCAGCATGCGGCTAAGTCTCACGGCGGAGAGATGACCTACCGGGACACACGCCTACCTTTGTTGCGCGGATGACGCCGGTGTAATCCTCTGTCGGCGCTCGGTGGAAACATTGAATCAGCTTCGTTCAAGCATAAAACAGCGAAACACCGTTAGAACCAACGTTATCGGATGAGATAGCCGTCGAGGCTGTTCCATGCGTTTGATTTTCGCTTTTTGAGTGATTGTCCCCGCACAACCTGAGTGATTGTCAGCGCAGATCGCCGTGATCGTTCTTTCATGCGCCATGCGGATGTGCTGGGCGGGCTGAGTGTCGAGGCCCGAAGGTGTCAGCAGCGCCTGACGGTGCCGCTCAGAACGGAACGAAACTATCGCGAAAGAGAGTATCGGCATGGACAGTCGCCTTGTAAGCATCTATATCGGCGGCGCTGCCTATCGTTCGGGTGAAATTATCGCAATGCTGGTCGAAAGGCGTGGCCGCGGCAGGGCGGCAGTCGAGCGACTGAGTCCGGCCGAATGGCAGCCGTCCGAGCGCGCGTACACGAACACTTCACCGGATATGTGGCCGAGTCGGCGCGACAGACCTATACCTTCAGGCGAACACGGATTTGTGCTCGAAGGTCGTCCCCCAGGGAAAACGCGAGAACGCTTTTCCGATGTGACGACAACCCCGTGATCCGCATGGTTGATCGAGACCTCGAGGGAAAAAAGAGGGAAGCGCTGGATGCCGAAAAGCCCGATCGTGACGACTAGTGCGCGGCAACGACCCGCGGCGCGGCGCGCTATCGCCCATCGCGCTCGAGACCAGCTTCGTGGTGGAAGGACCTATGTTACTGGCAGCGAAATTCCACGGTCGCGCGGGCCAACTTGCCGGGCGCAGCGAGAGTGCCGGGCTTGGCATCGTTTTCGCTGGATGCAATCACGACGGCAGACTTGTCGCGTCGCTTGCAATACTCGTCGGCATTCTCTACCAGACGGGCCTTCTCCTGGGCTCCGCTGCTCAAATGTGCGGACGACCCGGTGACCATAAACGCCCCGTCGCGCGTAGGTGTGACGAACGACCTTATTCCGCACCCGGCGACCGCAACGGTCGCGAGGGAAATCGCGATACGTAAAGACATGTAGGTTTCCTTCTCTTTGATAGGGTTCATCGGAATTGAGGTCAGAGTGCGCCTTCTCATACTCCGACGACAACCGCGCCCAGTCGCCAAGCACGCCAGCCACGAGCCGCCGCGCGCCGGGCTGCAGACACGCGTCGATCCCGACCTCGCGTCGGTCGACAGCGTCGCGTTCGCGCGTTGCCCTCACAAAACTTCTGTAGCAGCGCTAGCCGACCTGGTGCCCGGACCCGGAATCGAACCGGGATGACCTTGCGGTCGAGAGATTTTAAGTCTCTTGCGTCTACCGATTTCGCCATCCGGGCATGGACTGCGGCGTGGGCGACGGGGTCGCGGCGACATGGTAGCCGCTCGCGTGTGCGCGGACCAAGGTCGCGTCGCGGTGGTCGAGAACCGATCGCCGATTGCGATCTTCATGCGCATCGGCGATGACCGTATGCTTGCCTGGCAGGCAGGATGGCGCCGGACGCGCTATCTTCCCCGGCCGCGGCCGCGAGGCCTTGCCTGCGCGCGCTCGCGGCGCCGGCAGCCGCGTCACATCGCCGAATTCAGACCAGACCAGACCTTTCATGCCCCATCTGACCCACCTGCAACGACTCGAAGCCGAGAGCATCGACATCCTGCGCGAGGCGGTCGCCGAATCCGAGCGGCCGGTCATGTTGTATTCGATCGGCAAGGACAGCGCGGTCATGCTGCACCTCGCGCGCAAGGCGTTTTTCCCGTCGCGGCCGCCCTTCCCTCTGCTGCACGTCGACACCACCTGGAAATTCCGCGCGATGTACGCGCTGCGCGAACGCGTGGCGCAGGACTCCGGCATGGAGCTGCTCGTCTACAAGAATCCCGAGGCCGAGCGGCTCGGCATCAATCCGTTCACGCACGGCTCGGCGACGCATACGGATGTGTGGAAGACGCAGGGCCTGAAGCAGGCGCTCGACCAATACGGCTTCGATCTCGCCTTCGGCGGCGCGCGGCGCGACGAGGAGAAATCGCGCGCGAAGGAGCGCGTGTTTTCGTTCCGAACCGCGCAGCACCGCTGGGATCCGAAGAACCAGCGCCCGGAACTCTGGCGCTTGTACAACGCGCGCCGCAGCCCGGGCGAGAGCATCCGCGCATTCCCCTTGTCGAACTGGACCGAGCTCGACATCTGGCAATACATCCGGCAGGAAGACATCCCGATCGTATCGCTGTACTTCGCCGCACCGCGCCCGGTCGTCGTACGCGACGGCCTCCTGCTGATGGTCGACGACGAACGCTTCCCGCTGCGCGACGGCGAGCAGCCGCAACTGCGCAGCGTGCGCTTCCGCACGCTCGGCTGCTATCCGCTGACCGGTGCGGTCGAGTCGCAAGCCACGACGCTGCCGGCGATCATCCAGGAGATGCTTCTCGCGCGCACCACCGAGCGCCAGGGCCGCCTGATCGACCACGACAGCAGCGGTTCGATGGAAAAGAAGAA
>Ga0247776_10000103_pt1 | contig 21120 bp, 14 predicted proteins | sample UWRJL199509C5_FD_179912 | JGI IMG/M metagenome (GOLD analysis project Ga0247776, IMG submission 179912) | Plant litter microbial communities from Arlington Agricultural Research Station in Wisconsin, United States - UWRJ-L199-509C-5 | ecosystem: Environmental > Terrestrial > Plant litter >...
TGGGCGCGGCGATGGCCTGGCTGCAATCGGAAGTCGGGCTTGACGAAGAGGCGGCGCGGCAACTGGCCGAATACCTCGCTCGCATGCACGCCGCGCTCGGCCTTTTGCCCACGCGCTCACATCTGGCGATGGAGCGCTTCTTCGACGAGTCCGGCGGCACGCAACTGGTCATCCACACGCCCTACGGCTCGCGCATCAACCGCGCCTGGGGCCTGGCGCTGCGCAAGCGCTTCTGCCGCAAGTTCAATTTCGAACTGCAGGCGGCGGCGACCGAGGATGCGATCGTGCTGTCGCTGTCGACCAGTCACAGCTTTCCGCTTGCCGATGTCGCGCGTTATCTGCATTCCGAATCGGTACGCGAGGTGCTGATCCAGGCCTTGCTCGACGCACCGATGTTCGGCGTGCGCTGGCGCTGGAACGCCGTCGGCGCGCTGGCGTTGCCGCGCTTCCAGGGCGGCGGCCGGGTGGCGCCGCAGCTGCAGCGGATGAAGTCGGAGGATCTGCTCGCGACGGTGTTCCCCGACCAGGTCGCCTGCGCCGAAAACCTCGTCGGCGAGCGCGAGATTCCCGATCACCCGCTGGTCGCGCAGACGCTGCACGACTGTCTGCACGGCGCGATGGATATCGATGGCCTGATCGCGCTGCTGCAAGGGCTGGAGGCCGGCACGGTGCGCATCGTCGCGCGCGATCTGACGGCGCCGTCGCCGCTGGCCGCCGAAGTGCTCGGTGCGCGGCCGTATGCCTATCTCGACGATGCGCCGCTGGAGGAGCGCCGCACGCAGGCGGTGTCGAGCCGGCGCTGGAGCGATGTCGAGAGCGCCGACGATCTCGGCCGCCTCGATCCCGAAGCGATCGCAGCGGTGCGCGAGGAAGCCTGGCCGGACGCGCGCTCGCCGGATGAATTGCACGCGGCCCTGCTCGGTATCGCGTTCATCACGGAAGCGGAAGCGCGTGCGACTTACGCGTGGTCCGAGTGGCTGGCAAAGCTCGTCGCCGAGCGGCGCGTGACGAAGATTTGCTTCCCCGCAATTTCCCTCGCCGCGGAAGGCTTCCCGATTGGCGGAACGGATGCGGATGCGGCATCCATCTGGGTCACCGCCGAACGCTTGCCGCAGTTCGAAGCCATGCTTCCGCAGGCGCGCTACGCCGCGGGCATCACGGCGCCCGACGAATTCGCCGCCGTCGCCTGGACGCGCGAAGACGCGCTCGTCGACATCCTGCGCGCGCGCCTGACCGCGCTCGGCCCGAGCCGCATCGGCGAGATCGCCGGCAGCCTCGGTGTCGCCGGGTGCGAGGTCGAGCTCGCGCTGCTCGCGCTCGAAACCGACGGTTTCGTGATGCGCGGTCACTTCAGCACGAGCGCATCGCCCGATCCGGCCGCGATCGAATGGTGCGAACGCCACCTGCTCGCACGCATTCACCGCTACACGGTCAAGCGCCTGCGCCGCGAGATCGAGCCGGTCGAGCCGCGCGATTTCATGCGTTTCCTGTTCGAATGGCAGCGCGTCGCGCCAGGGACGCAAGTGAGCGGCCCGGATGCGCTGGCCGGCATCCTCGCGCAGCTCGAAGGTTACGAGGCGCCGGCTTCGGCATGGGAAGGCGAGATCCTGCCGACGCGCGTGGCCGGCTACGAGATCGGCTGTCTCGACGCGCTGTGCGTGGCCGGGCGCGTGGTGTGGACACGTCTGCGCGGGCGCAAGGCCGGCGCCGCCGAGCGCGTTGCCGGGCCGGTGCGCGCGACGCCGATCGTGCTGCTGCAGCGGCGCAACCTCGACACCTGGCTCGGCTTCGGCGGCCTTGCGGCGAGCGCGGCCGTACCCTTGTCGTCGCGTGCGCAAGCCGTAGCCGATCACCTGGCGGCACACGGTGCCTCGTTCTTCGACGAACTGCTGGGCGGCACGCGACTGCTGCATACCGAACTCGAGGAAGCACTCGGCGAACTGGTCGCCTCGGGCCTGATCAACGCCGACAGCTACAGTGGCCTGCGCGCGCTGCTGGTGCCGTCGTCGAAGCGACCGTCGACGCGCCGTCGGCATGGGCGCCGCACCGCGTTGTTCGGCATCGAGGATGCCGGTCGCTGGTCGCTGGTGCGGCGGCGTGTGCCACAGGACGACGTCGTCGGCACGCGCACCAAGTTCGACGCGGACGCACTCGAGCAGATCGCGCGCCTGCTGCTCAAGCGCTACGGCGTCGTCTGCTGGCGCGTGCTCGCGCACGAGGCCGAATGGCTGCCGCCGTGGCGCGATCTGGTGCGCGTCTATCATCGGCTTGAAGCGCGCGGCGAGATCCGCGGCGGCCGTTTCGTCTCCGGCATTTCCGGCGAACAGTTCGCGCTGCCCGAGGCGATCGCGTCGCTGCGCAGCCTGCGTCAACGTGCGCCGGACAACACCTGGGTATGCCTGTGCGGTGCCGATCCGTTGAACCTGGTCGGCAGCGTGCTGGCCGGTGACAAGGTCTCGCGTCTGGTCGGCTCGCGCGTGCTGTACCGCGACGGTGTTCCCGTCGGCAAGCGCGTCGCCGGCGAGACGATCCTGCTCGAAGCGATGGATGCGCCGACCGAACAGACCGCGCGCTCGAAGCTGCTGCACGGCCCGGAGCGCGGTTACGCCGAAAGCGTCGACATTCGCGCTGATGATGGTGTCGGTGACGGCGCCGACGAGCCCGAAGACGTACGGGCGTCGCCGTGAGCCAGCTGGCTCTGTTCGACCTCAGCGTGCCGCTGCTCGACAGCGAGCGTGGCAAGGTGACGTACCAGGCCGGCTTCGTCGCGCCCGACATCGCTGCACATTGGTTCGCGGCCCTGCGCGAGGGCATTGCCTGGAAGGCGAGCCGGCGCATGATGTACGAGCGCGAAGTCGACGTGCCACGCGTCACCGCGCATTTCCGGCTCGATCCCTCGGGCCTTGCCGATGCGTCGGCACCGGCCGCTATCGTCGACGTGCTGCGCGCGGCGGCCGTGCGTGTGCGTGCGGCGGTCGACGCGCCGTTCAACAGCATCGGGGTCAATCATTATCGCGACGGCAACGACAGTGTCGCGCCGCATCACGACACGCTGCGCGATCTCGTCGTCGGCGAACCGATCGCCCTGCTGTCGCTCGGGGCGACGCGGCGCATGGCGATCCGCTCGCAGGCGAAGGGCAGTGCGCAGCGCGCCATCGCGATCGAGCTGGTTGCCGGCAGTTTACTGGTGATGAGCCATTCGAGTCAGCTGCATTACCTGCACGGCATCGCCAAGACACGCGCGCCGGTCGGACCGCGCATCAGTCTCGCCTTGCGCGTGCGGCCGGAATCACCGAAGCCTGTTGCTGCCGCCTGAAGTGCGAAAGAAAAAAGCCTGACGCCAAGAATGCGAATGCACGACGGGTTTTCACTGAAACCTTCGTGTCCTTCGTGTTTCCGTCTTTTTCGTCCGCCGTTCCGGCACGAGCGGCAGTCGTAGCATCATCACGGACGGATCGTCATCTCGATGACGATCGGAATGCCGACATCGCCGAAGATTTCCGGCGGCGCCGGGAACGGCGCATCGGCAAGGTGTTCCACGTAGCAGATCGCCATCGGCGTGCGCGGCTGCAGGTCGACCTGGGAGAAGCGGCGGTCGGGCAGCACGTTGGCGATCAGCACGAACGCCGGCGTATCGGGCTGCGTTCCTTGTCGGAAGCATTCGCGCATCGCGACCGACGAATACGCACCGATCTGTGTCCACAACGCCTGCATGTAGGCTTTTCCGTCGGCCGATGCCTCCACCCGTTTCGCGCGCTGCACACGCGCATCGAAGGGTTCCTCGGCGCGCAACGTCGAGCCGAACGGGGCGAGGGCGAGCAGGAATATCGCAGCGAACAGGCGGCCGCTGCGGACGCGCGCGCCACAACGGCTGCAAACGGATGGAAGGCGGGGAGCGGCCACGGCCCGCACAGCCTATCACCGCGCTGCCGACGACCTGGAGGTCGCTTCACGTGCCTACGGAAGGTCCGGCGAACTGCATGGGCGCTGCGCAGCCGACTGTTCTTTCTCGCGGCGCGCCCGCGCTGTTGATCTTCAACGAGCGGGCGAGACCGCAAGATCGTCGGGGCGAAACCGATGACCGGTGCCAGCCTGAAACGTTCTGATCGCTGGCCGTCGACGGCCGCGTGCTGCAGCGACGTCGCGCTGGAACGTCTAGCCCGCCGACGATTGCCGGGTCAGCGCACGGGTGCGAAGATCGCCGGATCGTATCTACATCACGATCGGCAACAGGCCGGATGTCGTCCCGTCGTTGACCTTCGCCGAAGATTCCGGACCATCAATGCGAGTGCAGGACGGCCTTGCCGGCGACGTGTGCGAAGGCACTGACGGAACCTTTGGATTGTGGGGATACCTGCCCGATTCATACGCCGGGTTTTGCAACGAAGTTTTGCGAGGAGGGCTGACGATCGATGTGGAAGCGCGCGACCTCTTACGGTGCGTTGCTGGCGGCGGGAACGTTCGCCTTGCAGTGGCTCGACTACCAGCGTCTGGCATGGGCTCACGCAGGCGACATCTACATCTTCCTGATCGCGCTGGCGTTCCTCGGCCTCGGCATTTTCATCGGCGTGCGCCTGTTCGGCGCGGCCAAGCCCGCCGCGTTCGACGGCAACCCGAAGGTGCAGGCGACGCTCGGCATCAGTGCGCGTGAACTGGAGGTTCTGAAAGAAATCGCGGCGGGCCGTTCGAACAAGGAGATCGCGGCGCAGCTGGCCGTGTCGCCCAATACCATCAAGACGCATGTCGCGCGCCTGTTCGAGAAGCTCGGCGCCAAGCGCCGCACGGAAGCGCTCAAGCGCGCGCGGGAACTCGGCATCGTGCCCTGATCGGTGCGGATTGCGGGTGATTTTGCGCCGATCACCTTTTTGGGCGATTGCCTGGCGCACCCGCAGCGCGGCTAATGGCGACTCGACTGGCTCAAAGGGGAACGTTCTCATGCTGCGCAAGATTTTCATCTACGGCACCATCGCCGGCTTGATCGTCGGGGTCACCTTGTCCGTCCTGACCGTTGGGATGAAGAACCACGTGCCGACGTCCTACGGGATGGTGATCGGCTACCTGACCATGCTGGTCGGGCTCAGCATGGTGTTCGTCGCGATCAAACGACATCGGGATGTGGACCTCGGCGGCGTGATCCGCTTCTGGCCGGCGTTCGGCCTCGGTCTCGGCATCAGCATCGTGGCTGGCGTGCTCTATGTGATCGCCTGGGAGACATCGCTCGCGATCACGCAGATGGATTTCGGCGCGGTCTACGCCAATCTGTTGATCGAACAGGAGAAGGCGAAGGGCGTCAGTGGCGAGGCGCTGGCGAAATTCACCGCCGAAATGGAACGGTTCAAAATCGAGTACGCCAATCCGTTCTATCGCCTGCCGATGACGTTCATCGAGATCTTTCCGGTCGGCGTGCTGGTGTCACTGGTGTCCGCGGGGCTGCTGCGCAACAGCCGTGTCCTCGCGTTGCGGCGCAGCTGATCCGGTCCGATGACGTCCTGCAGTGAAAAAGGCCACCGCGACGGTGGCCTCTTCGCGCAGCGCCGGTGCTGCCGATCCTGCGGGTCGCCGCCGCTCATTGTCGAGCGGCGATTTTCCGGTGTTCAGTTGAGCGGATACGTCTTGGCGTCGTGCCCGCTCCACTTCACGCTGAACTCCTTGACGAACGGATAGACCACCTTCGCCGCAGCGCGGGTGACGGCGACCAATTGCTCTTCGCTGGCGTCCACCGCAACGCTCACCGGGAAACTGGCGCTGTGCTCGCCTTGCTTGTAGCCCACTAAGACTTCGTGTGTGACGGTACCCGCGCCGCTGCGCGCCGTTGCGTTGCTCATGTCGTTCTCCTGGTCCATGACGTCGAGGGTCGACGCTCTCGGTCTATATAGCAAAGATGGGTTCACCGGGTGCAGCCGTCGTTCGGATGAATGCAGTCCGCTACGCGGAGGAGGTGCAGCGCGACGTCATGCGTAGACAGTGACCCCATCGTCGACGATCAGCTGCGAACGGTGATGGCTCTAATGTCGGCTGCTGCAACGATTAGATCAGGATTCCGGCGACGCTCGCAAAGGGTGGCTCTTGTCGCGGCGCCGGTACGCGCGAAGCGTCAGATCGCGATCGACACGTGTGACATATGTGCGGGCGAGACAGCGAAACGGCGTCGCGATGCCCGCCGTTGCGCAACGCGACCCGAGCGCCGCGATCAATCATTTCCGATTGCAAGTGGCCGATGCGACAGCCAAGGCTGGTGGTCTTCAACATACTGATGGTAAGAAGAATGATTCGCATTTACAATGGCATGTCTGGTCGATTGCGGCCGAGTTCATCAACGCGGCCAACGCCGCGCGTCCGTCCAAAATGGTCTCCGCATGCCCATAGCCCCAACACGCCGCCTGTTCGGCCTGCTGCATCGCTGGCTGGGGCTGTTCAGCGCAGTCTTCCTGTTCATCGCGGGCGCGACCGGCGCGGTGATCTCGTGGGATCACGAACTGGACGGCTGGCTCAATCCGCGCTTCTACGTCGCCACGCCGGGCCCGCAGCGCTCCGCTCTGGACCTGGCCGCGAAGATCGAACGCGACGACCCCAAGGTGCGGGTCACCTACCTGCCGCTCGCCGTGGAATCGGGCGAGGCGCTGCAGATATGGGTCGAACCACGGCTCGATGCGAACACCAAACAGCTGCGCGAGGTCGACTACAACCAGTTGTCGATCGACCCTGTCACCGGAGCCGAACTCGGACGCCGCATGTGGGGCGCGGTCGGGCTGAGTCGGGAAAACCTCTTGCCGTTTCTCTACAAGCTGCATTACAGCTTGCAGATCCCCCTCGTGAGCGACGTCGACGTGGGTTCCCTGTTCATGGGCATCGTCGCGATCGTGTGGGTCGTCGATGCGTTCGTGTCTTTGTGGATCGCATTTCCCAACTGGCGCTCGTGGCGCAAATCCTTTGCCTTCCGCTGGAAGAAGGGCGGCCAGGCACTGACCTTCGACCTGCATCGTTCGGGCGGCGTGTGGATCTGGCTGCTGCTGCTCATGCTGGCGGTCACGGCGGTGTCGATGAACCTGCGCACGCAAGTGATGACGCCGATCGTCTCGCTGTTCTCGACGCTGACGCCGAATCCCTTCGATACGCGAGCGCCGGCAGCGGCCGATAAGCCGATCGAGCCGGTCGTCGATCGCGCGCAGGCGCTGGATCTCGCCAAAGCCGAAGCGGCTCGGCGCGGCTGGCAGGCGCCGGCCGGTGGGCTGTTGTATTCGCCGGAATACGGCGTGTACGGCGTCGGCTTCTTCACGCCCGATCACGACCATGGCGACGGCGGCCTCGGCAATCCGTGGCTGTACTTCGATGCGCGCGACGGCAGTCCCGCCGGCGCCGACGTCCCGGGTACCGGCACGGCCGGAGACATCTTCATGCAGGCACAGTTCCCGCTGCATTCGGGCCGCATCATCGGCATCACCGGACGCGTACTGATCTCGCTGCTCGGCGTCGCCGTCGCGACGCTCAGTGTCACCGGCATCGTGATCTGGCTGCGCAAGCGCCGTGCGCGAGCGCTGGTCGGAACGCGCTCTGGGAAGCGCGCGCCGCGCCTGGAGACTTCGGCGCCGTAGCCGGACCTCCTTCGTTCCAATTTCGTCGTCATCACTGGGGTTGTCTTGCTTATGTACATGGGGTTGAAAGATCAGCAGGTCTTGCGCGCGCAACCTGCCATTGCGCTGCGCCGTGTCGCAGCACCGCACGCGATCCTCGCTGCGGCCATCGCGCTGGGCCTCGCGCTGTCGCCGGTCGTTGCCGCGGAAGTCGCCGCCACGGACGCGGCGGCCAGCGCGGACTCGAACGAGAAGAAGCCGCCGGAACTCGAGCCCGTCGTGACGACGGCCAGTGTCGTCGACGCTTATACGGTCGGCGACAGCAGCGCTGCGACGAAGCTCTCGATGTCGCTGCGCGAGACCCCGCAGTCGGTCACCGTCATTACGCGCGAGCGGCTGGACGATCAGGACCTCAAGTCGCTGCGCGCCGTGCTCGACAATACCGCCGGCGTGTATTCGGACGCCTACGATTCGGAACGTGTGCTGTTCTACTCGCGCGGTTTCCTGATCGACAGTCTGCTGTACGACGGCGTGCCGGCGATCTCGAACTTCAACACCGGCTCGATCGACGAGACCCTCGATACCGCGCTGTACGACCGCATCGAAGTGGTGCGCGGCGCGACGGGACTGATGACCGGCGCGGGCAGCCCGGGCGCGTCGATCAATCTGGTGCGCAAACGCGCCGACAGCAGGACGCCGACGGTCTCGTTCGATGTCAGCGCCGGATCGTGGAACGACCGTCGCATCGAAGCCGATGTCGCGGTGCCCTTGAACACCGACGGCAGCGTGCGCGGACGCGCCGTCGCGGTCTACGAAGATCGCGATTCGTATCAGGACTTTTATCAGAAGAAAACGAAGGTCCTGTACGGCACCATCGATGCGGATCTCTCGCCGAACACATTGCTCTCGGTCGGATTCGACTATCAGAACAATCAGCCGCGCGCGAATACGTGGGGATCGTTTCCGTTGTTCCTCGGCAACGGACAGCCTGCGGATTGGCCGCGTTCGGTGACGACGGCCGCGGACTGGACCTATTGGGACCGGCGCACGGAAACACTGTTCGGCGAGCTGCGGCATACGTTCGACAACGACTGGTCGGTGCGCTCGACGCTGAGCTGGCGTCGCTACAACGAAGACGTGGCCCTGCTCTACATGTATGGGTTTCCCGATCCGGTGACCGGCGAAGGCCTCGAGCCGTCCGCGTACCGCAGCAAGAGTGAAATCATCGAGCGCTCGCTCGACCTCTACGCGACCGGCCCCTTCAGCCTGTTCGGCCGGCAGCACGAACTCGTAGTCGGCTACAACGGCTCGCGCGCGAGCAACACTGGCGTCGAATTCGAGCCACTGGACATGGCCGATCCGGGCAACTTCTTCGAATGGAACGGCTCGTACCCGAAGCCGCAATTCAGCGAAGGAACGCCGCTCAACGATATCGACACCGATCAGAACGGAATCTACGCGGCTGCACGATTCTCGTTGACGGACCCGCTCACGCTGATCACCGGCGCGCGGTACGCGACCTGGAAAATCGATTCGTTCTACGTCTACGACGATCCGATCCTGTCCCACTACGACTACAAAAAAACAATTCCGTACGCCGGACTCGTCTACGACGTCAGTGCGGACTTTTCGTTGTTCGCGAGCTATACCAGCATCTTCAAGCCGCAGAACAATCGCGACATCAACGGGCATTATCTCGATCCGATCGACGGCCAGAGTTTCGAAGTCGGTATCAAAGGCGAACATTTCGACGGCAAGCTCAACACCTCGCTGACGGTGTTCGAGACACGCCAGAACAATGTCGCGGGGCCGGTATTCGATCCTGAAACGGGCGAGCCGATCTTGCTGCCGGACGGCTCGCAGGTGTCGCGCGCGATCGACGGCACGCGCACGCGCGGCTTCGAAGCGGAAGCCGCCGGCCGGCTCAATGAAGAATGGCAAGCGTCCCTCGGCTGGTCGCACTACGTGATGGAAGACGGCGACGGCCAGCCCGTGCGCACCTACATCCCGCGCACGCTGGTGCGTCTGTTCGCAACCTGGAAACCGGTCGATTGGCTCAGCGGCCTGGCGCTCGGTGGAGGCGTCAACTGGCAATCGAAGAGCAGCACCTTCGTCAGCTCGCCCGATGGCGGCACGATCCTGCGCCAGAGCGATGTGACCCAGCTCAGCCTGATGGCGCGCTATCAGTTCACGCCGCACGTTTCGCTGCAGTTCAACGGCAACAACCTGCTCGACAAGAAGTATTACGTGCTCGATGAATACGACAACACGTACTACGGATCGCCGGCGAATTACGCGTTGAGTCTGCGCGTTACTTTCTAGCGCGCTAACTCCCGGTGCGGGAAAGCGTACGTGCGGATCGGAGGCGCGCCACGGCGCGCGCTTCCGATCGGTTCTCCGCCGGACTGGATCGACCGCGCAGCCGGTGCTGCGCGGGCCGTTCGATCCGCCGACTGTCAGATAGTGACGCTGCGAAGCAGGCCGGGCAGTCGGTCACAACCCCGAGCGCGCTCCCGGACGCATCGACCGGGCTCGGATAAATCGGCCAGTACGCGCCGGATGCGCTGGAGCGCGGCGCTGGCCGCGTTGAAACGGCAAGCCCGTCGCCGGAGATGCGGGCTGGCGCGACAGCCGCTGGCTGTGTCCGATGGCACGTTGGTTGCAGCGACCATCGGCATGAAAACTTCCTCGCCAAGAATCGTCATCGCGGATTCCGATCCGCTTGTCCTCGACGCACTCGTCATGCTGCTCGAGCTCGAAGGCTACACGGTGCGCTCGTGCCGCAACGGCCACGAAGCGCTCGAACTGTGCCTTCGCTACAAGCCGGACATGGTTCTCGTCGACATCGATTCACCCAGCATGCAAGGGTACGCGCTGGCGCGTGCCGAGCTCACCAATGCTGCCGGCGATCGTACGCGCCGCATCGGGCTGACGTCGCGCATCGAAGCGATGGGAAACAGGGCCCGCCTGGCCGGATTCGACCGCCTGTTGGAAAAACCCGTCGAGTGGTCGGCTGCCATCGCGGTGATGGGCGACAGTTCCGCGTTCGAATGGCGTTCGGGGGACGATCGCGCCGCGGCTTGAGCCACTCCGGATCGAACGATCCGGCTGCCCCGAGCAGCTTCGACTTTCCATCGGCGCTTGGCCAAGTCCGCGAGTGCCGCGCGGCGGTCATCTGTGATTTCTGCCGACCGCCGACCGCTGCTCGACCTTCCCTCGTAACCTAACCCTGGCGCGTTGCACGCGCCAAGGGATGCGTCCGCGCGGCCTCTCAGCTTCGCTTGCTGCCGGCACATGCGCCGCTGCTTCGCGTCGAGCGGTGAACGCCATATGGCAAAGTGGCTGCCGACGCCGGAGTTCCCGGCGAGCGTCCCGCTGCGGTCGCGTCCTGCCCTGACGACCTCGGTTCGAATCGTGTGCCGGAGGGTAGGGGGATTGGTGCCCACCGTCGTCTGTCTTGCTGACGGGGCAGTTGCGCGACGTTCGCAGCCACTGCTCGCCGCATGGAGACCTGAGCATGAGCGACATCCGACTCGCCGATCTGAGCGGACGTGCACGAATCCGGCACGCCGCGTTGGCCTTGTTCGCCGCGGAAGGCTACGCACAGACGTCGCTGCGATCGATCGCGCAGCACGCGCACGTGTCGCTCGCGCTCATCGCCCATCACTTCGGCAGCAAACATCAATTGCGCGATGCGGTCGACAAATGGGTGCTGGCAATCTTCGAAAAGGCGGCTGCCGAGGCCGTGCTGGGCGAGGGAAGCGCTTCGGAGGAGGCGGCCTGTCGGGCGTTCGCAACCGGAATTGGCGATATCATGGCGACGCACCCGGAAATACGCGGGTACTTGCGCCGCATGACGGTCGTCGACGCGGCGCCGAACGGCATCGCGCTCATTGGATCTCTGCTGATGCTCCTGCGCAGCCTCATGAAGCGATCGCGTCCGCTGCGCGGCGAACACGACTGCGCGGAGCAGTCCCTGCGATTTCTATTGCTCGCGCTCGGCCCAGCCCTGCTCGAGCCCGTGCTGCAGCGCTACATGCCCGGTCTCTTTGCACAGCCGGGTACGCCGACACTGCGTGCGCTGGATGGACAGCCATCGGTGCCGAGTCGCATCGCGCCGTCGGTTTCTTCGGCCATCGCTCGGCGCCCGCCACTGGCGGTCTATGGATGAGTGAATGAGACGTTCAATGCCGTTGCGCTTCCGGCGCGCCACTGACCTGTCGATCCGCGTGCGTGTTTGCAGAAGCATCGCGGTGACCGATCGCCGCCCAGGTTTCGTTCGTGCATCGGCTGGTTTCTTCATGCAGCGCGAATAACCTATGCCACGACCACCGGAGTCGTCGGAATGGAAGCGGACCGACGATCGTTTCGAGCATTTCCTGCGTGAACGCCGGGAGCCGTTGCTGCGGTTTCTGCTGCGCATGAGAGTGCACGAGCACGACGCCCAGGATATCGTGCAGGAGAGTCTGTCGCGATTGCTGCGCTATCGCGACAGCGAACCCGAGGACGCCTGGCAGGCACTGCTGTATCGCATCGCGATCAACCTATTGCGTGACCGCGCGCGACAGGCGCGGACGGACGAATCCAAGATGACGCAACATCTTCCCATCGCGATGGCCAGCGAAGCGGTTTCGCCGTACGCGTCGCCCGAGCAGCAGGCGAGCGACCGGCAGACGCTGGCGCGGCTCAAGGACGCCATCCTGCGACTACCGCCGCGCTGCCGTCAGGCGTACCTGCTCAATCGCATCGAGGGTATGAGCTACCCTGAGATCGCACGCCGCAATGGAACGTCCCTGAAGGCGGTCGAGAAACACATATCGCGCGCGCTGCGGCTGTTGCGCGGCCAACTCGACGAATACGGTCCGGCTTCGACGACGCCCTCATGAAAATGCCCTCTGATCGTATCGACGACCTTGCTGCGGCGTGGTTCGCACGGCTGCTCTCGCCGGACTGCAGCGAGCGCGAGCGCGAAAAATTCGAGCAGTGGTGCGCAGCGAGCGACCGCCACGCGGACGCGTTCGCCGCCGTAGCGCAGTGCCACGAGGACGCCGGTGCGTTGCGCGACGACGAGCTCATGCGCGCAGCGGTGCGTGCGGCGCGCAATACGCGATCCCCGTCCGAGGGTCGAATTCGTTCGCGCCACTGGGCGGGATTCGCCGCTGCCGCGGTGCTCGTTCTGGCGCTCGCCGGCAGCACGTTCTGGTTCGTCCGCAGCCAGCAGGTGCCGCTGCTGCACTACGCAACTGCGGTAGGAGAGCAGCGAAACGTCAGTCTTGCCGATGGCACGCGCGTGCAATTGGACACGGATACCGCATTGACGGCGCGTTACGGCGACACGGCGCGCGAACTCGTGCTCGAACACGGACGTATCCAGGTGGACGTCGCCAAGGATGCCGGGCGTGCGTTCTCCGTGCGCAGCGGACGCGGACTCGTGCGCGACATCGGCACCGAGTTCCAAGTTGAACGCTATGGCGACGACGTCACCGTCACCCTGCTGGCAGGTCTTGTCAGCGTCGAAGTCGCAGAACCTATGCGATCCGGCGACAGCACCCGCGTGCTTTCGCCCGGACAGCAACTCCACCTCGGTGCGCACGGCGGGCTCGAACCTGCGACATCGGTGGACCTTGCGTTTGTTTCCGGCTGGATCAGCGGCACGTTGACCTTCAAGGACCGCCGTCTCGGCGATCTGCTCGAGGAAATGAACCGCTACTCGGCGACGAAGATCCGCGTGGCCGACCCGGCGCTCTCCCGCCTTCTGGTCAGCGGCGTTTTCCGCGCGGGCGACCAGAGCTCGCTGCTGCAGGCGCTGCAGGCCGGCTGGTCGATGCGATCGACGCGCGTGTCTCCCGACGAAGTCGTGTTGTCATCGGCGCGTTGATCGCCTGAACAGGAATCGTCCGAACGCGGGGCCCCGCCGGCGTCGCGCCGGCAGATTGTTCGACTGACGTCCTGTCTGAATGGCCCCGCCGACCGGCATCGGCCTCGTTCGCGGCTCCGGTGTTCTCGTGAGCATGCGCGCGGCGTTGCACGCATGAGGCTCGCCGTATCGATGCGCAGATCGTGTCGCGCCGAGTGTGCGACTGCACGGGCGTCGTCGGTGACGGCAGCAATCGATCGATGCGCATCATGCGAGCCATGCGCGACACAATCTTTTACATTTATTAAACTCCGGCAGCCTTCGCCTGCTGACAAAAAAGAAAAGCCCCTCGCAGGGGCTTTTCGATCGAGCACGATTCTGGAAATGCCAAGCGGTAGGGGCGGCCGGCATTACGCGCGAGGAAAATGGGCGCTCAAACCCAGAACAGACTCGCCTGCGATTATCCCCCAAGCCGAATATGCGGGAACTGGACAATCTCGTTCATGATGTTCAGCACATCGCCGTGCGCTGAACGATTCCTGCGATTTGTCCAGTGTGCCCCAACACGATGCAGTGTCAGTATCGAACGCGATGCTCTTGCGTCGTCGGGCCGTGACCATCGGCACGATTAAGTGGGTCGAAATGCATCGATTCGATCTCGCGGACAGGTTGGGCGTTCCCCGACAGCCACGACCGGGATCAATAATCCAAATGGGGTAACCAAATGTCGATAAAAGAAATGCGCGGCCGGCCGGGCACCTGGCCAAAATTCTTCGGCGTTGCAGCAGCGATGGCTGCGGCGACATTTTTCTCGGGATTGGGATATCCGGTCGATGCGAACGCCACTCAAGCGGGCGCCGGCGATCATCCTGCACAGGTCGCGGGGGGCGGCGCGAACGGCATTTATAATTCACCCGTACTGAACTATGCCGTCCCGCAGACATTCGACGGGACCTCGATCAACTGGGTCAGCGGTGCTTTCGATGACGGCGGCCCTACTTCGGGCGACTGGGATGTCAACTTCTGGGGTACGGGCAGCGATCCGAACCGCACGTTCACATTCTTTGCGATCGGCGATTACAACGACGCCTTCGTGATCAGCGGGACCAACGTCGCACTGCTGCAGTCCGGTGCAACCATCGGTCCATCCTCGACGTTCAGCGACGGGAGCGGCACCGTCGCGCCGGACGATGGCTGGCTTGCGGGTGTGGACGGCTATTTCGGATTCAAATTCGATTGCGACGGACGCCTCGCCAATCCGGTCGCAGGTGGCGTGTGCTACGGCTACGCCCATGTGACGACGACCGGTCCGTCTACCGGATTCCCGGCCACGATCGTCGAATATTCCTTCGATGGCGACGGCAATCCGATTTCGATCGGGCCGGTCGAAACCTTCACGGTGACGCCGAGTGTCGGCACGCCGTCGGGGACGATCACGCCGGCAAGTCCACAGACGGTGAATTCTGGCGCGACGACCAGCTTCACGCTGACGGCCGACGCCGGCTTCCACGTCGATACCGTCGGCGGTACCTGCGGCGGCACGCTGGCCGGCAACGTGTATACGACCAGCGCGGTGACGGCAGACTGCACGGTGATCGCGAATTTCGCGGTTGGCGAGCCAGCGCCGGTCATCTCGGCCACGCCTTCGCCGATGGCGATCGCAGTCGATGCGGGCGCGACCGCAATGGGTACGCTGACGGTGAAGAACACCGGCGGCGGCACGCTCACCTACTCGATCGCCGAGGCCGGGCCTACCGCAAAGGCCACCAGCTATCTGACGGCGCGCGGTGCGCAGGCCGCGCAGAAGAGTGCTTTGCCGCAGCAGGTCGATGTGTTTGCGCGCAATCCGTTCGCTCGCGGCGGCAGCGGGGTGAAAGCGTCGGGCAAGCCGGTCGTGCTGGATGACTTGGCGATCTCGCAGATGCAGAACAATACGCCCGCGGCCCCATTCGGCGTCTCCTGCCCGGGCGCGCCGACGAGTTGGTGGCGCCGATTCTATTTCAGCGAACATGCGGGCGTCGGTGCGACGGCCAATGTCGCGAGCGTGACGATCGCATCGGAAACAGACGCCGGATCGCCGCTGCCGCTGACGATCAACCTCTACACGATCGCGCATTCGACCGCGGTGGATACGATTCCGACCAGTGGCCTGACCCTGATCGGCAGTGCGACCGGTACGATCGAAGGCGCGCTGCAGACGGCCACCTTCCCGGTCGTCGGCACGGTGGACGACACCGCAGGGAAAGACCTGGTCGTCGAGTGGCACACCGAAAACCCGGATGCTCTGAACTTCTTCCCTGGTGCAAACGGGACGACCGAGACGCATCCGACCTTCCTGTCGGCCGAGGCGTGCGGCAATACGGAGCCGACTCCGGCAGCTGATGTCGGCCCGGGTTTCCCGGACTTCCACATCATCATGGTGGTGAACCTCGGTGATGGCGCGCCGCCCGCGACCTGCGACAATCCGAACGATGTGCCGTGGCTCAGCGTCACGCCGGCGACCGGCTCGCTCGCGGGCGGTGCATCGGCTGACTCGACGGTGACGGTGGATGCATCGACGCTCGCGGCCGGCAGCTACTCGGCCAACCTGTGCGTCACCAGCAACGACACGGTCAATCCGCTGCTGACGATACCGCTGAGCGTGACGGTCGCGGCGCTGCCTCCGGGCGATCCGTGCTCCGCCGCCGACACGATCTTCTGCGATGGCTTCGACGGCAGTGCTCCTACCGGCGATATCTACGACAGCGGACTGGTCAACCTGGACGTTCCGAATGACTTCGACGGCATCTACATCAACTGGCCGGACGGCAGCCATTGCACGGATGGCGCGTGCGGCGGCAACCTGAACCTGTATTCGCTGCCAGCGGATCAGGGAGGCGATGACGGCATTCGCTTCTTCTGGCCGAACAACGGCGGTGGCAACGAGGCCGGCGTCGGCGACAACACCAGCGGGACCTATGCGATTCTCGCGTCAGGCGCTGTCATCGGCCCCGACTCGGAGTTCACCGCGGCCGCGGCAACCTCCGATACGAGCAACTGGGAGGCTGGAGTGGACGGGTACCTCGGTTTCAAATTCGAGTGCGCAGGTCCAGCGTCTGGCGTGTGTTACGGCTATGTGCACCTGACGACCACGGCGCCGCTCGGATTCCCGGCAACGGTGGTGCAGTACTGGTACGACACCAGCGGCGCGGCAATCACGATTCCCTGAGAGTGGGCGTCACGCCTCATCGCGAGGCCTCCTTCGGGAGGCCTCTTTTCTTTCTCCTCGCAATAAGCGCCTCGAGTGCCGCTGCCATGCCGTGGAGACGCGAGCATTGCAGTCGATAAGCCAACTGGGCAAATCGACCGATTTGATCAGTTACCGCGCCCGGCGGTAGCGATTATGTTCTTGCTGCAGCCCATAAGGCTGACGGACCGCGGATAGGTCTGTTATTCAGAGGTCGCAGATCGATGAAAACGCAAAGGCTGATCAGCTCGCGAGAAAACAACGTAGCGCTGCAAGCGATGCGTCGACATATCGCCGTACTTTCCGAATTGGCACAGGCGAAGCGCGAAAAGGCGCGCAGTAAAAGCAGAAGGGCGCGCGATAATAAACGCGCCAACGCGCACCTCGGAAGCGATGCCTCCATCGCAATGTATCTGGCACGCGTTCCTGTGCCGCCACGCTATTCCGAGCGCTGAAAACTTCGAACGGACGGTCGAGCTCGCGGCGCATTCCGACGGCGGAACAGGACGCAAGGCCTGTCCGCGTGGCGCTGCAAGCGTCGAGAGCCAATCCTGACGGCGAAACGCGCTGCCTCGGCCCTTCGTTCGCCGCACTTCTTGTCGATCTTCAACCGCAGGGCATCAACACCCCGCCCGCGCTCACGCCGTTTACGGCGTTGGTAGGCTGGAGGCGCCGCGCCTGAGCGAGGAATGCCAGTCCGTGGCCTTGCCTGCTTCGGCGCCGACGGCTGCCGGGCCGGCAGCCGCTTGGCGCGACGCTGAACGGCCCCTAGCCGCGATCCGGCGCATCGCGCTGCCATCGTCAGTCGGACCCATGCAGCGCGGCCGCTGCCCGCCGCGTTCGCTCGGTGAGGCTCGAATCCCATAAACTCGCTCCAAGGCGTGCCGACGGCGCGTATGTCGCGCATGGCTCGACTGTCGACGCGCGAGCTTGGGGGCTTTCTTCGATGAGATCACTGTGGTCGTCTGGATCGCCTCGGTCTGCAACGTGCGGACGATCACAACGGCGATGCACCGCGCGCGTGCGCGGCGGCACGTCGGCCCGAACCGACTGCCGGCATCGACGAATACGCTGCACGGATGCGTAAATCCGTGCGGTGCCCACGGGCAGCGATGTTGCGGTGCCTTCGGATGTCGAACGCTTGGTCGGGCCTGCGCCGTGTCGCAGCGCGTTCGATCGGTGCCGCCCGCGCCGGCATGGCTCCTCAATCGGCACGCCGTTTGGTCCGGCTCGCACTCGCCTTGACGGTGCTGTGCGCGACGGCCGGGCAAGACTTCGCGCTCGCGGCGGAACCACCTGCCCAGGAGTACGGCATCAGCGGGCTCGCCCTCGATGATGCCCTGAGCGCCGTCGCGACCCGCGCCCATGTGCAGCTCATCTACGACGCGAACCTCGTCGCGGGGCGCCGCGCAGTCAATTTGATCGGCCGTTTCTCGGCCGCCGATGCATTGCGGACGCTGCTGGACGGAACCGGCCTCGTCGCCGTGCCGGTGAACCCCGACACATACGCAATCAAGCGCGGCAAGAGGCCGCCGCAGAAAGTTCAGTCGGCCAAAGTGCCTGCGCACCAGCCCGACAATCCCGATTCCGTCGAGCTCTCCGGCATCGTCGTACGCGGCGAGGGGGAGCGCATTTCGAACCTGCAGTCGACCTATCCGGTCACCACGATCGACCGCGAGCAGATCGAAACCAGCGGTTATACGACACTGTTCGATCTGCTGAGGTCGCAGCCCGGCGTGCAGGTGGCGAATTTGCCGGAAGCGATGGCGTCATCCAGCCAATCGGCATTCACCGCCGGCGCTTCGGGCGCCGCTGCGGTCGCGCTGCGGCACCTGGGCGCGAACAGCACCTTGGTGCTGGTCGATGGCAGGAGGATGGCCGGCTACGGCATCGCTTCGCAGAATGCGACCGGCAACGTGCCGGATCTGAGCGGCATTCCGCTCGCGATCGTCGATCGCATCGAGATCCTCCGCGACGGTGCATCGGCGATCTACGGCTCCGACGCGGTCGCCGGCGTCATCAACATCGTTCTTCGACGCGACTTCGAGGGCGCCGGCATCGACGTCTATTCCGGTGTGTCCAGCCGCGGCGACACCGGCACGCAGCAGCTTTCGGCGCTGTGGGGCGGCAAGACCGCAAACGGCATGCAAATCCTGCTCAGCGCGGACTATCGCGATGCCTCTGCGCTGTCCGGCGACCAGCGCGATTGGTACAGCTTGGATCAATCGCGACACGATTTGCTCGACCTGCGCAGCCGTTATTCATTTCCCGGCAATTATCTCTATGCGAACCCGGACGGATCGACCGCGTACATCGCCCGTGCGGGCTGCGCGCCGGCAAACCTCGACAGCGCCGGCGCGTGCCTGCTCGACAGCGCGAAATACACGACCTTGCAGAATGGCGAGATCGGGAAGACCGTGCTCGGTCGCTTCGACATTCCGTTGAACGCGTCCGCACGCGCGTACGTCGACCTGCGCGTGACGGACGTCATTCAACGCCAGCAGGCGGCGCCGTCGGGCGCCAGCTTTCCGATGGGTCCCGCGGACGGCAGCCCACATGACGGCGGGCAGCCGCTCGAGTTCTTCTATTCGTTCAACGACGTAGGCCCGGTACGCGAAGTGACCCGGGCGAAGATCACGAGTCTGGTCGCAGGCGTGTCCGGAGAAGCCGCCGCATGGACGTGGAATATGAGTGTCACGCACGAGGCGCTGGACGTCAGCGACGTCATCGATGGCCTTCTGCGCAGCAGTACCTTGAACGAAGCGATCGCGGACGGCAGCTACGCGTTCGGCGATGCGCCGCTGTCGTCGCATCTGCGCGGACTGATTGCTCCGCGTGCCGAGCGCACCGGCACGACCACGCTGAATGTCGTCGACGGCGAGGCGTCGCGAACACTGTTCGATCTGCCCGCCGGCGGCTTGACCCTGCACCTCGGCGCACAGGTTCGTAGAGACGGTCTGGAGCAACGGCCGGATGCGATCCTGCGTTCCGGCGATCTTCTGAACCAGGCCGCGGAATTCGCGATTTCTTCGCAGCGTTCCGCATCGTCCGCGTATGCGAATCTGGACATCCCGGTGGTCGAAGGCGTCACGCTGTCCTCGGTCGGACGTATCGATCGGACGGCCGGGTTCGATGCCCGCTTTTCACCCACGCTCGGGGTGCGCTGGAGCCCGACGGACGACCTGACGTTGCGTGCTTCGGCGTCCAAAGGCTATCGACCGCCGACGCTGCTCGAACTCAATCAGTCGCCGGGTGCGGGCGGCGCGCAGATCTACATGCTGCCGCAGTCGCTGGGTCCGTGCGAGACGACGATCGCGACGTCGCCGGGCCAGATCTGGTGCCAGGTTCAAGTCAACATCGTGCGCAATCCGCAGCTCAAACCCGAGCAGTCGACGACACGCGCCGCCGGCATCGTGTGGGAACCTTCGCCCGAGTTCAGTTCCAGCGTGGACGTCTATCGCAGCGAACGCAGAAACGAGATTGCGAACCTGCCGGTCGCCTATGCGTTCAACCATCCTGACGCATTTCCGGATTTCATCCAGCGCGACGCGCTCGGCAACGTCATTGCGCTCAATACCGAACTGGTCAATATCGGCCGCACGGCGACGTCGGGCGTCGATGCGGAAGCGCAATGGAACGTGGAGTACGCGAACGCGCAACGGCTGCGTATCGGCATCGGCGTCAACTATCTGGCCAGCCTCGACAGCACTCCGACCCCGGCGGGTGAACGTCTGCGCGAAGCCGGCTACTCCAACGCGCCGCGATTGACCGGCGTGGCGTCTCTGCGCTGGGTGGCCGGCGACTGGATCACCGCGATGAATGTCCGCTACACCGGCTCCTATCACAACGACGCGTATGCCGGCGCCGGCAACGAGTGCCCCGACTACAAGGCGCAGCTCGGCAAGTGCACGACGCCGCCGTTCGTGCTCGTCAATTCGAGCCTCACCTATACGGGGCTGCCGCACTGGGCGTTTTCCTTGAGCATCGACAACCTGTTCGACCACACGCCGCGCTATTACGAAGAATCCTTCGCCGGCTACAACCCGCAGTTCGACGATCCCGTCGGTCGCTACTGCGGCGTCAGGGTGACGTACCGGTTCTGACCTTGAACACCGTCGCGACTGGCAGCGACCCGGCGCGGGCACGCTCGACGCAGCGGCCCGCGCTGAGCGAGCAACAGCGTCCCATGCTGCGCAAGCGGGGAATCAGTCGATCGAGAATGACTGCAGTTCGACCGGAACCGTACCGCTGGGGCCGAAGACGGCGCTGTCGAAGTCCGTGCGAACTGCGTTTCCGCCAATGATCCGATCGCCCTGATAGCTTGCGAACAGCGAAAACCGCGCCGAGCCGACCTTCGCCGGAGACATGATGTTCGGCAGCGAGAACTGCTTCCAGCTTGCAGCCGTGACGGACGTCGTCGCGTTGCTCAGAGTGGGACCGCTGCAGTCGGCGGACGCATACCAGGC
>Ga0247776_10000104_pt1 | contig 21110 bp, 24 predicted proteins | sample UWRJL199509C5_FD_179912 | JGI IMG/M metagenome (GOLD analysis project Ga0247776, IMG submission 179912) | Plant litter microbial communities from Arlington Agricultural Research Station in Wisconsin, United States - UWRJ-L199-509C-5 | ecosystem: Environmental > Terrestrial > Plant litter >...
CGCCGAAGCCCGGCTTCGGAGCAAGATCGAGCCCGCTCGAGGGCGTCAGCTGGATCCAGACGCTGGCGTCATAGGCGGTATTCGGTTGAATGCCGCTCACGCATTGGGACAGTTCGTCGAACTGCGAAAAGGCCGACGTAGAGGATGCCGCACCGCTGTTCGCCCGCCCGCAGCATTCGGACTGGGAAGCGTACATATGCCCGCAATCGGTATTCATCGGGCAGGTGTCGACGGCCATCTTCGTATTCCAGCCGATGAGCCCTTTGTTCCGATCGAAATCAGGATTGGCCAGCAGATTTTCCGCTGCGGCGGCATGCGCCAGCAGCAGCAAGATGAGGGGCAGACCTGTGCGGATGAACCCAGTCATGACATTCCGTTCGATCGTGTCGGCAGCGCGCGGCAAACTTTACGCCTTATCCGGCCCTGCATGCCAGCCGGATGCGTCGATCGATGATCGCGAAACTCGGCCTTGTTCGCCGTTGCGGGGCGCGCACAAGCAGGGGCGGCGCGACGTCAGATTGGCCGCGCCACGGTGGCCTGCGCAGGCAAGCGAGCCCAAGCGCGCGCTGCCTCGTCCCCCGCGCGTCCGCGGCACGCTGGCAACGATGCATCGATTTGAAAGTGAACATTGGTGACGCGCAACGCGCGACATCGCACTACCCGCCCATCAGGCGCTTGCCAGGAGCGGCGCCGGTCGACGGTGCACATGTGTTCGCATCCCGATTTCACCTAACAGGAACGCATACGCGCGACGATGAGCGCACGGTCCCGCTTCCTATGAAAATCAGGATCCGCGAGTGGCTTCATCTCGTCTGGGCCAGTGGGCATGCCCGCCGGCGCGTTGCGCAGCGTGTGCGCCCGCCGCAGCGTGCACGCCCTGCACGCGCAGGAACCGACGCTGAGTTTTTTGAGCACGGTCGTCGCCGGCACGCGCATCCGCAACGAGGGCTGCGAACGACAGAGGCTCGGCGTTGCGTATGTCGCAACAGTCGATGGCGGCGCGTTCGCTTGCCTCACCGCGGAAGGCAGGCCACATGTTTTCGTCAGGGTCCTGGCCGATTCGGCGTCCGGTACGTCTCGGTCCCTATGTGTGGGGCACCCACGGCGCGGCGGCGAATCTGACCCGCGCCGACGATCCCGCAACGCCGCTGCTCGCCGAGTGCAATGTCGTCGCCGAGCCGGCCCCGACTGCGAAGATGCCGCTCGTCCTCGGTGACGCGCTCGCCGCGTAACGCCGTCCGTAACCAGTCAGCGCAGAAGACACTTGCGACCCGGCCGGGTGCGCCCGGGGCTTGGCCGCCGTGTTTCGGCGCACGCAGGACTTTACCGATCCTCGCCGCAACGCGGCGAGGCAGAGGCGCACAGGCATGCGATCATCGGCGCCGTGCCGACTGGTGCGCGTGCGAGGCGACGCTGGCCGCGTTTGATCCGCGTACGCATCCGCTCGCACGCTTCGGCCTCGGGGGAGAAACGATGGCGCCTTCCACGAAAAAATCCGCACGTCGCGTGCTGCTCTACGGCCTGCCGTTCGCGTCGCTGCTGATCGCGCTGCTGCTGCGGCGCGAAATCGGGCCGTTCGCGTTTCAGGGCGCCTGGTGGGAAATCGCGATACCGGCGTTGTCGATCGTGCTGCTGATTCCGACTGTTCTGATCGCGCTGCGCCACGCCGATGCCGCGGCCGACCGGCTAGGCGAACCCTTCGGCACGCTGCTGCTGACGCTTGCCGTGACGACGATCGAGGTGTCGCTGATCTGCTTCGTCATGCTGCACGGCGACAACAATCCGACCCTCGCACGCGAGTCCGTGTTTTCGGTCGTCATGCTGGTCGGCAGCGGCGGCATCGGCGTCTGTCTGACGCTCGGCGCACTGCGCCACGGCGAGCAGGAGCATCGGCTGCAGGGTACGAGTGCCTATCTCGCCGTGTTGATCGCGCTGTCGGTGCTGCTGCTGATCCTGCCGAATTTCACCGTCACCACCGGGCCAGGCACGTACGCGCCCGCGCAGCTCATATTCATCAGTGCGCTGTCGCTGCTTCTGTATGTCGGATTTCTCTACATCCAGTCGATCCGCCATCGCGCATTCTTCCTCGATACGGTCGACGAGGTGGAGGAGGTGCGCACGGTTTCGCGGGCCACACCGTATTACGTGACGGTGTCGTGCATGCTGGCCGGTCTGTTCGCCGTCGTCCTACTCGGCGAGCGCGTCGCGGCCGGCGTCGAAAACGGTCTCGGTGCGATGCAGGTCTCCCGGCCTGACGCGATCATCGGCGCGCTGCTGGCGACGCTGCTGCTGTTTCCGGAAATGCTGTCGGCGATCCGTGCCGCGCGCACGAATCACTTGCAACGCAGCATCAATATCGTGCTCGGCTCGGCCCTGGCGACGATCGGACTGACCATTCCCGCGATCGTCATGGTCAGCTTCTTCGCCGGCCGCGACCTGGTGCTTGGCATCTCCGAGCGCGACGAGATCATGTTGACGCTCGTGTTCGCGCTCAGCATGGTCAGTTTCGGAACCGGCCGCACCAACGTGCTGACCGGCTTCGTGCATCTCGTCGTGTTCCTCACTTATCTGATGCTGCTGGTCATTCCCTGAGCCGGCTCTGCGATTACCGAGCCTCGAACGCCAGATCCCGGGTGGCGGCGCCGCATGCGCCCTTGCCGAGTCGACGCCATGCCCGCGAACGCAGGCATCCATTGACGTCGGAGGAGAGCACGATGGATTCCGCGCATTCGCGGGAATGACGACGCGTGGTGCTTGTTGTTCGCGCGCGCTTGCCCGGGCTATACGAACGCTGCGCTCCGAGCGACAGGAATGCTGCGCTCGGAGCAACAACAAGGCTCCGCCGGCAGCGCAGGTGCGCCGGCGAACTCGAACACAGCATTGCCCTGATGCCTAGGCAGTACGGCACCAAGAGCGCGAGCTGTAATGGAGGCGCGCGACCGAGCCAGATCTGGCGGATCCTGCTGGTCATCTTCGTCGCGCTCGGGCTCTTAAAAATCGGCATGTATTTCTTCTCCACGTCGCATCCGTCTCCGCCGGCGCCTGCGCCCGCGACGAAGGATCTCGCCTTCGTGCTGCCGGCCGTGGTGCACGATGTGCCCGATTTCGGCTGGCGCGTTTCGGCGTGATGGTCCTGGTCGCGCAACGCCTGCGCGAAGCCGGGCGGGCGACCGTGCCGAGTGACGCCGTCGTTGCGATGGCGAAGTTCGTCAGCGAGCCGCCGGCTGCGGCCGAGCGCGACGAACTTGCCAGGACGCCCGGCGCGCGCGTGTTCCATCGGCCGGACGGGGTGCGCAGGGCTCACCGATGCGAATGACGCGGCGTCCTATGACGGCGGCGCCATCGATCTGCTACGGGCGACGAGCGGCGCGTCGCGAAAACGGCGTCTGCGCTGGGCCTTTCGCCGCTGCCGTACAACGAAGGCTACAGGCCCGATGCGATGCTCGCGCAGCAGGTCACGTCGAGCAGCACGAGAGCGGAAGCGGTCCGGGTGAGCGCTGCAAGTGAACGTCGAAGCCGTCTAGGCGGCTGAACGCGATTGTCCTGCGATGCTTCGTGCGGTCCCGTTCGGCTTGCCGGCTGCTGCATGGGGTGCGAACGACATGGCCGGCGAGGAGATGCGAACGACGGAACGCTCCGCGTCCACCGTCGTGCGATGGTCGATGCGCAGCTGAGAGGTGCGCAGTCGCGGGCGCACCATCAACACTTGCGCACGCGATGCATTCACGCCCGTGCTAGCGTCCGGACTGCCAGCAGCAGCGGCGCCGACATCCCCATGGCGCCAGCAATCCCATCGGCGCCGTTCAGTCGGCATCGGCGGCGACGAAACCGCCGGTCTGGCGCGCCCACAGCCGCGCGTACAGCCCGCCCTGCTCGATGAGATCGCGATGACTGCCGTTCTCGACGATGGCGCCGTTGTCCATCACGACCAGGCGGTCCATGCGCGCGATCGTCGACAGGCGGTGCGCGATCGCGACCACGGTCTTGCCGGTCATCAACTGGTCGAGGCTGTCCTGGATCGCCGCCTCGACTTCGGAATCGAGCGCCGAGGTTGCCTCGTCCATGATCAGGATCGGCGCGTCCTTGAGCAAAACGCGCGCGATCGCGATGCGCTGGCGCTGCCCGCCGGAGAGCTTCACGCCGCGCTCGCCGACATGGGCGTCGTAGCCGCGCCGGCCTTCGCCATCGATCAGCTGTTCGATGAATGCATCGGCGCGTGCCTTGCGCACCGCCGCGGTCAATTGCACAGCGCTGGCGTCCGGACGTCCATACAGCAGATTGTCGCGGATCGAGCGGTGCAGCAGCGAGGTGTCCTGCGTCACCACGCCGACCTGTGCGCGCAGGCTTTCCTGCGTCGCGTGGCCGATGTCCTGCCCATCGACGAGGATGCGTCCGCTTTCGAGGTCGTACAGGCGCAGCAGCACGTTGACCAGGGTCGATTTGCCCGCTCCGGATGGGCCGACCAGTCCGATCTTCTCGCCGGGCCGCACGTGCAGGTCGAGTCCGGCGATCACGCCGCCGCGCTTGCCGTAATGGAAGTGGATGTTCTCGAAACGGATGTCGCCGCGGCTGACGAGCAGCGGCTGCGCGTCGTCGGCGTCGCGCACGGCGGTCGGCTGTGCAATCGACTCGATGCCGTCCTGCACCGTGCCGATGTTTTCGAAGATGCCGTTGACGGTCCACATGATCCAGCCGGACATGTTGTGGATGCGAATCACCAGCCCGGTGGCCAGCGTGATCGCGCCGACGCTGACCTCGCCGCGACTCCACAGCCACAGCGCCAGCGCGCAGGTGCCGACGATGAGCGCGCCGTTGATCAGCGCGATGGCGATATCCATCGATGTCGTGACGCGCGTCTGCGCCTGGTGCTTGACCACCAGCTCTTCGATCGCTTCGCGCACGTAGCCCTGCTCGCGACGTGCGTGCGCGAACAGCTTCAGGGTGCCGATATTGGTGTAGCCGTCGACGATGCGGCCCATCGTTTTCGAGCGCGCCTCGGAGGCGAGCCAGGAGCGCGTCTTCATGCGCGGCACGAAATACGCCATCAGCGCGCAGTAGGCGACCAGCCAGAGAGCGAGCGGCGTCATCAGCCAGGGATCGGCCTGCGCGAACAGCCACAGCGCGCTTCCGGTATAGACGATGATGTACCAGATCGCATCGACCAGCTGCACCGCCGATTCGCGCAGCGACGTGCCGGTCTGCATCACGCGGTTGGCGATGCGTCCGGCAAAATCATTGTGGAAGAAGGTCAGGCTTTGCCGCACCACGTAGTTGTGCGTCAGCCAGCGCGTGCGGTTGCTGAGGCCGGGCACGATCGCCTGATTGACCAGCAGATTGTGCAGGGCCAGGAACAGCGGCCGCGCGATCGTCGTAATCGCCGCCATCCACAACAGTTCGCCGGCATGCTGGCGAAAGAAGTCCGCGCTCGGGCGCGCGGCGACCAGATCGACGATGTGCGCCAGAAACCCGAACATCGCCACTTCGCACAGCGCGAGCAGCAATCCGGCGGCGAGCGTGGCGACGAACAGCGCTCGCAGCGGCCGCAGATAGTGCGCATAGAACGGCCATACACGACGCGGGGGCGTATTGAGCTCGATCGGCGGGAACACGTCGATCAGTGACTCGAACCAGCGGAACATCGCAGCCATCCGGCGAAGCAAGAGCGTCATTATCGCATTCCCGTGCGCACGCCTGCGCACGCGCGCCGCTGGCGTGCGGTCGCCCATTCAGATCGCGATGGGAGAGCGGCTACGCGATCGGCTACGCGCCGGCCGTAGGGATGGGTGCGATGCTGTCGGCGCCCAAGCGCCAACGCGTCTCGGCCAGGCCGTGCTCCCGCACCCGCTTCTGCACGGACAACCAATCCGCTGCATTCGGCGCGTGCGCGACGGTCAGCGGGTATGCGATCGGTTCGTCGATCCACTCCTGCGCCGCAGTGCGCAGGCGCAGCTGTGCGTCGATGGCGTGGTCAGCGGAGACATCGACCGCGAGTGGCCGCGACGAGATCGGACCACGGCTTATGGTCAATGCATAGCCCGACGAACGCACGGATCGGGTGTCGTTCGGCGTGGAGATGCGATGAACATGGTTTTCGCCGCGCAGGGGATCGAGCGCGTCGGCGACATTGTTCGCCAGCAGGGCCAGGCGTGGCTGCGACGTGATCGCGGTCAATTGCGCGTGACGCAGGCCGCGTTGCCGGGCATCCCGCACGAGTTCGGTGGCGAAGCCGCGTGCGGCTGCTCGTTCGAGCGCGTGCGCACTCAGCGTATGTCCTGGTCCGTCGTCATGCGCGAGACGCACCGACTCCTCGAAGCAGCCTTCGGCGATCGCGCTGCAGACTTGGCCGGTGTACCGCAAGGCCGCCGCGGAACCGTAGGGCGCGCCGCAAAAGGCGAGAGCATCCGCCAATCCGATGATGCCGACGCGCAGGCCGACGATCCGGCGCCGATCGGTGCGCAGCAGCACCGCCTTGTCGAGTGCGCGCACCGCCAGCTTCGCCGCCTGTGCAAGCCCCGCGATATCGATGTGGGCCTGATCCGAGAAACGCCGTCGCACGAACATCGGCACGTTGATCGCCGCGCCCAGACCGTCGGCCGGCCAGTTCGCCGCCGCCGTGCCGGCGCTGGCGATGATCCGCTCGTCGAGCAGCAGCCGCCAGGAAGAACACGCGTCCATCAGGTCCGCCGCAAGCAGCATCGTGCCCGCCGGAGCGGTCAAGGCGCCGACGACACGCTGCCAGGTCGCTTCGATCGAGAGATCGCGCAGGCGATCGCGCTCGCGCCAGCGGAACCACGCGTCCCACGCCTCGACGGCGGCGGTATCGATGAAGGGCGAAATGCCGTGCATGGTCTCCAGGCAACTCCCGCGGGCCTGCCGTCCAGGGAGCGCGAGTATCGAACCTACGAGTCGCCGCGACTTGAGGTGAATCAAGTGTTTGGCGGGACGCCTTGTTACATGTTGTTACATACCGTTGCCGAGTCGTCGCAGGCGCGTGGCGCTCGCGTCCTAGCCTGTCCTACATCGATCGCGCAGCGATCCCGGCCGAGGACACTCCCATGAATGCAGCGACCGCCGTCGCGATGCCCGCGCCCGCCGCGACCGGCTTCGAGCGACGCGACGACATCGGCATCGAACAACTGCGCCGGCACGTCCCGGTACTGCGCCGACGGATCGAACAGGGTCAGTACCTCTATCGCGCCGGTCAGCCGTTCAACGCGTTGTTCCTCGTCGCGGTCGGCTGCCTCAAGACCTGCGAACTGTCCGACGATGGTCGCGAGCAGGTGACCGGGTTTCGCATGCGCGGCGATCTGATCGGCGTCGAGTCGATCGGCCTGGCCCATTACACCTGCGACGTGATCGCGCTCGAAGCGGGCGAGGTGTGGGAACTGCCGTATCCGGCGATGCTGTCGGCCTGCGTGCGCGTACCGGAGCTGCAGGCCCGGCTGACCAGCGCGCTCGCCGACGAGGTACGGCGCGACCGCGCGTGGATGCTCGCGCTCGGCACGCTCGGCGCGGAGCGGCGCGTCGCTGCCTTCCTGCTCGATCTTGCCGATCGCCATGCGCGTCTCGGATTCAGTCCGCATCATTTCATCCTGCGCATGAGCCGCGCGGACATGGCGAGTTTTCTTGCCCTCAAGCACGAGACCGTCAGCCGGGCGCTGTCGCGACTGGACGACCTCGGTCAGATTTCGGTGCAGCGGCGCGACGTGCACATCCTCGACGCCGAGGGCCTTCGCTCGGGCAGCGGCCTCGAAGCCGCTGCCGTGCACTGACCCTTCAACCGCGGTCGAGCACGCGGCGGATCGCCGCCGCGAAGTCGCCACGGCTGTAAGGTTTGCGCAGCAGTTCGAGCGTGTCCTGCGCGGTGCCGTCCAGCGTCGCATGCTCGTAGCCCGAAGCGAGCAGAATCGGCAGGCCGGGGCGCAGGCGGCGCGCTTCGCGCGCAAGGTCGACGCCGGTCATACCGCTGCCGAGCACGATGTCGGAGAACAGCACCTCGACCTTGGCATGCTCGCGCAGCAGACCGAGCGCTTCCTCGGCAGTCGCCGCGACCAGGCTCGAATAGCCGAGCGAGCGCAGGAATGCGACCGCGATGCCGCGCACATCGGGCTCGTCCTCGACGACGAGCACGGTCTCGCCGCCGGAGGATTTCGCCGGTCGCTCCGCTGCGTGGGTCTCCTGCTGGCGCGCCGGTGCCCGCGGCAGGTACAGCGTCGCATGCGTGCCGTAGCCGAGTTGGCTGTCGATCGTCATCGCGCCGCCGGATTGCTTGGCGAAGCCATAGACCATGCTGAGGCCGAGGCCGCTGCCCTTGCCGACGCCCTTGGTCGTGAAGAACGGTTCCAGCGCGCGCGCGAGCACGTCCGGCGCCATGCCGATGCCGGTATCGGCTACGCTGATCGCGATGTAGTGTCCGCGCGCGAGTTCACGCGTGGCGACGTCGTCGCCGACTTCGTGCAGCGTGGCGGCGATGGTCAGCTCGCCGCCGCGCGGCATCGCGTCGCGCGCGTTCAGCGCGAGATTGACGACGGCGGCGTCGAGCTCGCCCGGATCGGCGAAGACGTCCGGCAGGTTCGCGGCGCATTCGATGCGGATCACCACCGTCTCGCCCAAGGTTCGCTTGAGCAGCACCGACAGCTCGCCGAGCCAGGCGCGCAGCGCGATCGCACGCGGCGACAGACGCTGCCGCCGCGCGAAGGCGAGCAGCTTGCGCGTCAACGCGGCGCCGTTGCCGACCGCGCGCAAAGCGCTCTGGATGATCACGCCGCGATCGGCAGCGAAGCCGTCGTCGTCCTCCAGCAGCTGCAGGTTGCCGGAAATCACCGTCAGCAGATTGTTGAAGTCGTGCGCGACGCCGCCGGTGAGCTGGCCGATCGCTTCCAGGCGCTGCGCGTGGGCGAGTTGTTCTTCGCTGCGATTGCGCTGCAGCGCCGCACTGAGCAGGTGCGCGATCGACTGCAGAAAGCGCAGCTTGTCGCGATCGAACGCGTGCGCGCCGTTGGCGAATGCGAGCAGTACGCCCATCGCTTCGTACCGATCGAACAGCGGCAGCACCACCGCATCCAGAAAGCCGCACTCGAGCACGGCCGCGCGCAGGTCGCCGAAGCCGCGCCGCTCGAAATCCTGCAGCGTGAAGCCGTCGTGATCCAGCGCGGCCGCGCGCATATCCCAGCTGTTCAAGCCGGTCAGCTCCGGCAGCCGGTCGAGCAGATCCGGCGGCACGCCGCGACAACCGCGCAGCTGCAGGTCCGAATGCTGGGCCCCCGCAAGCAGAATCGCGACGCCTTCGATCGCGAGCGCTTCGGTGATGATCTCCGGCAGGCGTTCGAGCCACGCCTCGTAGTCTCGCGATTCCAGCGCGAGCCGGCCGATCTGCCCGACGAACGAGTCGTAGCGCGCGCGCGCCAGCGCCTGCCGCGCACGCTGCGTTTCGGAGATGTCGCGGATCGAGGCGGCGTAGAGCGGATCGCCGTCGTCGCGCACCGGGCTGAGCGCGATTTCGACCGGAAACTCGCTGCCGTCGCGGCGCATGCCGACCAGCTCGATGCCGGCGCCCATCGGGCGCACGCGCGGACTCGCCATGAAACCTGCGCGGTGCGCGCCGTGCCCCGCACGCAGCCGCTCGGGCAGCAGTGCTTCGATGGGCAGATCGAGCAGTCCCTGGTTCGGATAATCGAACAGCCGCTCGGCCTGAGCGTTCGCCATCACGATATGGCCGTTGCGATCGACCACGATCATCGCGTCCGGCGCCGTATCGAACAGCGCCTCGAACAGGGCGGCGCGTTGTCCGGTGGTGGTCTTCATTCGCGCTGCAGCTTGGCCGCGAACAGATAGCCGGCACCACGCACCGACTTGATGATCTGCGGCTGCGCCGGATCGGTTTCGATCTTGCGCCGCAGGCGGCTGATCTGCACATCGATCGCGCGATCGTAGGGACCCGCGTCGCGGCCGTGCATGTGCGAAATCAGATCGTCGCGCGAGAGCACCCGGTTGGGTCGCGCGAGAAAGATCTGCAGCAGGTCGTACTCGCCGGTGGTCAGCGCGACCGGCGCGCCGTCCTGCGTCGACAACTGGCGCGCTGCCGTATCCAGACGAAATCCGGCGAAGCGGACGACGTTGCCGTCGTGGCGTGGCGCAGGCGTTTCGCCATGGCGCGCACCGCTCCTCCGCAATACGCTGCGGATGCGCGCGAGCAGCTCGCGCAGATCGAACGGTTTGGTGACGTAGTCGTCGGCGCCGAGTTCGAGGCCGACGACGCGATCGACCGATTCGCCGCGGCCGGTGACGATGATGACCGGGCCGCGCCATTCGTTGCGCAGATAGTGCATCAGATCGAAGCCGTCCTCGCCGGGCAGCCCGAGATCGAGCAGCACCAGATCGCAGGTGTGTTCGGCGAGCACGCGGCGCATCGCCATGCCGTCGCTGACGCCGCTGACGCGGAACCCGTTCTGCGCGAAGTAGCGCTGGGCGAGTTCGAGAATCGCGTCATCGTCGTCGACGACCAGCAGATGCGGCTGTCGAATCGTGGATGGACTGCTCGTGGTGACCGACATCAGGCAGCTTCGGAAGCACGCGGCATTCTACCATCGCAGGCAAGGCTGGGCTGTATGCAAGGCGCTGCGTGTCGGGTGAGGGCAGCGGCCAAAGCGCGATGGATTCCCGCATTCGCGAGAATGATGTCGTATCGACAGGGCGTTCGCTGCGTGCTCGATACTGGCCGTCCTTCCCGCCAACGCGATAACGATGTCGGATCGGAGGCGGCGTTCGCTGCGTCCCAAGACCTTGCCGTCCTTTCCGCGAACGCGAAATGACGTTGGATCGGCGGGGTAGATCCGTGCGTCACCGATGCATTGCCGTCATTTCCGCGAACGCGGGAATCCATGGTCGGCTCGTGCTTGCCGCGAGATGCGGCGGCGACGGCGTGGCCCTCTGCATGCTTCGCCTGCGCGATCGCGCAGCGGATCGGCACATGCCGCCGGCGACGAGGGCGATGCGCGGTATCTCAGAGCACCAGTGTATGGATGACCTGGCTCGCATCGTCCGGATCGTGATCGCGGCGGAAGCCGAGAAACTGGGCCAGCCCGCGCATCGCCAAATTGTCCGCGGCATCCAGCGAGAACATCGTGCGCACGCCGCGTCGGCGCGCCACTTCGATCAGATGGCGCATCAGCACGCTGCCGAGCCCCTTGTTGCGCCAGCCGTCGGCCACCACGACCGCGCACTCGCAGGACCGGCCGTCCGCGCCGATGCTGAAACGCGACACGCCGATCTCGATGTCCTCGCCGCCGCGATGGACCAGGGCTATGAAGGCGACGTCGCGCCGATAGTCGATGGCGGTCAGGCTGCGGATCAGCTCGTCGCTGGGATCGCCGATCGACCCGAGAAAACGCAGGCGCAGCGATTGCGGCGATAGGCGTCGCAGGAAGGCGCGTTCGAGCGCGGCATCCTCGCGCCGGATCGGGCGCACCAGGACGCGCGTGCCGTCGCGCAACGTATCGCCCCAGTGCGGCTCGTCGATCGCGGGTCGGGTCGGCACCAGTGCCCGCGCAGGTGTTGAATCGGTCGCAAGCTCGGAATGTTCGGAATGGACGGCCATGGTCGTTTCGCAGGTCTGCAAGCAACGTTGCCGAACACTGTGCCCGCGTTCGCGCGGCATCGATTGATCTGAATCATCTGCATGGCGGGTCGCCGGCCGGACGCGTGAAACTCGAGCGCAGTTGATCAGGATCAACTGCATCCGCGCGGCGCGCCTTAAGGTGGCCATGCGACACCGCGCATCCGAACCGATCGCCAGGGTTCGCACGCATCGCTCCGCGTTCCGAGCGCTTCTGGAGACCATCATGACGACCGCCCGAGCCCGAACCACGGCCAGGCACCCGCCCGCGATCGGCAGGCTGTGCGATGTCGAACAGCACTCGCTCGCCGCGGCCACGCGCGTGTACGCCTCGTTGTTCGGCAACGTCGTGCGTGCGCAGACGGAGATGTTGCGCTTCCTGAGTGCGCGCTTCGCCAAGGACGCGCTGCTGCTGGAGCAACTCGTCTCCTGCCAGGGACCTTCGGATCTTGCGCAGCTGCAGGTGAAATCCGGTGCGGACGCGATGGCCGACTATTTCGCCGCGACGCAGCGCCCGATCGGCCTGGCCGCAACCTCGGCGCGCGCGAAGCTCGCGCAGGCAGCTTGAGCCGAACCCTGGGAAGGACGACACGGCGATCATGCGCGACATCCTGGCTCATGCGAGCGGATTCGATGCCTCCCGGAGCAGCGGTCTGTCCTATGCCGCCGACCTTGCCGCACGGCTCGATGCCACGTTGACCGGCGTTTACGTCCGTCCGTCGCCGCTGTACATGCTGCCGCCTTATGGTTCGGCGGATCTGCTCGAGGCGATCTTCGAAAACGCGCGCGCGATCGAAAAGACCGCGCAGACCCCGGAACACGCGTTCGTTGCCTGGGCGCGAACGATCGGCGTCAGGCAGGCGCGCTGGCAGGTGGCGGAAGGCCAGGTGCCGCGGACGCTGGCGCATATCGGCAACTGGCACGATCTGCTCGTCCTCGAGCGCAACGCGAACCTGCCCTGGGGTGCGCCGGCGGAGTTCGGCTCGCTCGTACTCGGCGCGCGCCTGCCTTGCATCGTCGTGCCGCACGACACGCGCGAGGCATCGCTCGAGCGCATCGCGCTGGCATGGAACGGCACGGCTGAAGCGCTGCGTGCGATCCATGCGTCGCTGCCCTTGCTGCCGCATGCCAAACAGGTCTTCCTGCTGAACGGCCGGCCACGCGAGTCCGACGTCGACGCCGGCTGGAAACCGCCATTCGATATCGATGCGTATCTCGGACGTCACTCGATCGAGGCCGAGCCCGTCGACATCGAGGCCACGGACGCGGACGCGGGCGAGGTCCTGCTGGATGCCGCCGTCGGCGCCGCCGCCAACCTGCTCGTGATGGGCGCCTACGGCAGGAGCCGATTCAGCGAATGGGTGTTCGGCGGCGCGACGCGCACGCTGCTGCACGAAGCGCCGATGCCACTGTTCCTGCACAACTGACCCTTGCATCCAACGACGGAGACGATCGATGAATTTATCCAGCCATACCTTGCTGTTGCTCGCCGTATTGCTCGCCGCGCCGGTGGTCGTCGTGGCGCTGGTGAACCTCATCTTCCGGCCCAGCGGCGGCATCGCGAAGGGACTCGGTGGGGCATTGTTCATCGGCCTGTGCTGGGCCGCGACGATCGCGTTGATCGTGCAGAAGGTGGCCGATTAGCCCGCAGGCCGCAGCGCGTGCCCGCCGCTCAGTGCGCCGCGGCGCCGACGAATCGCAGCGCGTGCGACGCCGCCATCCATTCTTCGTTGGTCGGCTCCACCACCACCAAGACGCGGCTGTCCGCGCTGGAAATCACCGCGGCGTTGCCGGCGTTCGCGTGCTCGTCGAGTTCGATGCCGAGATAGCGCAGGTCCTCGCACACGCGTGAGCGGATCGCCGCATTGTGTTCGCCGATGCCGGCCGTGAACGCGAGCAGGTCGATGCCGCCGAGCACCGCGATCAGCGCGCCGATCTCGCGCACGATGCGCCGCACGTACAGAGCCAGGGCGGCACGCACGCGCTCGCCGGTCTCGTCGCTGCGCGTTTCCTGCGCCAGCAGCGCATTCGGATCGGACGACACACCGGAAATGCCGAGCAGGCCGGACTCGTGGTAGAGCACGTGAGCGATCTGCTCCGACGTCAGCTTCTCCACGTCCAGTAGATGGATCAGCGCGCCGGGGTCGAGCGCGCCGCAGCGCGTGCCCATCATCAATCCGTCGAGTGCGGAAAAGCCCATCGTGGTGGCGATGCTGTCGAGACGGTGCATCGCGCACAGACTGGCACCGCTGCCCAAATGGGCGAGCACGCAGCGGCCGCGGGCGATCGCGCCATGCTGCTGCGGCAGCGCGATCGACAGATATTCGTACGAGAGGCCGTGAAATCCGTAGCGGCGCACGCCGCGCTCCCACGCGGCCCACGACAGCGGCAGCATCTGTTCGACGAGCGGCAGCGTGTGATGGAACGCGGTATCGAAGCAGGCGATCTGCGGCAGATCGGGGCGCGTCTGCAGCAGCGCTTCGATCGCCTCCAGCGCAAACGGCTGGTGCAGCGGCGCCAGCGGCACATACGTCTTGAGGTCGGCCAGCACGGCAGCATCCACGCGCACCGGCTCGAAATACTTGCTGCCGCCATGCACGACGCGGTGGGCGACACCGGCAAGCCGGTCGCGGCCGAGCCTTGCCTGCACGCGCGCGCGGATATGCGCCAGCGCCGCGTGATACGGCTGCACCGCGTCCAGCGCGAGTGCAGCGGGGTCGGTGCCGGCTTCGCTGTAGCGCGTATCCGGCGTGCCGATCCCATCAACCTTGCCGCTCCACGCGGGCTTGCGCGCCAGCGGTTCGCGATCGCTGTCGAACAGCGCGAACTTGATGCTGGATGAGCCGCAGTTGAGGACCAGGATCCGATTGCTCATGGCGGCTTCGTCCGGTAGTGATGCGCGAGCAGCGCCGCGACCGCGCACGATGCGATGCGCGTCGCGCGCGAATCGGCGCGGCTGGTCAGCACGATCGGCACGCGTGCGCCCATGACGATGCCGGCGCTGCTGGCGCCGCCGAGATATTCCAGCTGCTTGGCGAGCACGTTGCCGCTTTCCAGATCCGGTACGACGAGGATGTCGGCGACGCCGGCCGCCGGCGAAACGATGCCCTTGATGCGTGCAGCGGCCGCGGAAATCGCGTTGTCGAACGCGAGCGGACCGTCGAGCACGGCGCCCTCGATATGGCCGCGATCGGCCATCTTGCACAGTGCGGCTGCGACGTCATCGGAAAGCATCGCGAAAAAGCACGATGTGCTCGCCGGTCAGGGTCCGCTGCAGCGAGGCTTCGTCGCCGAGGGCGATTTCCTCGAACGTTCGATTGCGCATCGCATGCAGATCGGCGCGGGACGAAACGGTGCCATTTGCAGGATCGGCGCTCATGAAGTCCTTGTTGTCGGCACAGGAAGGGTGACTCGGGCCAGCCGCCTCGTCGCGAGAAGCGGCAACGCAGAGATTAAAGCGAAACCCATGACGGATGTTCCAGAACGCCACAGGTCGCTCGGTCCATGCAGTCCGCATCTCGCGCAACATGCCGGGAGCCGATGGATCAGGATGATTGCGAGCGCCGCGCGCACCGCAGATAGAAACTGCCGAAGACATCGCCGCGGCGCATCGGCGCACGCCAGCAAGTCACCGCGAGGTGCATTTGATACGCGTCAAGCGCGGCCCCGGCGTCGCGCGGAGCGTCCAGAGTGGGGCGGCAACATCGCTGCGGTTGAGAAATATCAAGAAGGCCCGCGTCCGCACCGTCCAGCATCGGAGCCGATGGCAGGTGCCGTCGCCGCAGGCTCCTTCATGTTCAAACATCTGCTCATCGCGACCGGCGGTAGCGAACGTTCGAGGAACGCCGTCGAGCGGGGGCTGCTCCTCGTGCGCGCGCTGGGAGCGCGCGTGACCGCGCTGCACGTCGTCCCCGAGTTTCGCCGCAGCGCTTACCAGGTCGAGATGCCGGACGAGACGCAGGATCAATCCCTTCTGCGCCCGGAGAGGCGCGCCGAAGCGATGCTGCGAGAAGTGCGCGCGACGGCGAAGCAGTCCGGCGTCGGGTGCGACGCGCGGTTCGCGATCGCCGATCAGCCGTATTCGGCGATCGTCAGCATGGCTGCCGCGGCGGGCTGCGACCTGATCGTGATGGCTTCGCATGGCGCGAAGGGATTGCAAGGTCTGCTGCTCGGCAGCGAAACGCAGAAGGTCCTGGTGCACTGCTCGACGCCGGTACTGGTCTTCCGCTGAGGCAAGCCCGCCGCTCGATCGAGCGGCGGGCTTGCGGCCACGTCAAACTGAGCGGAGATGGCGACGATGTTCAAGCACCTGCTGATTCCGACCGATGGCTCGACGCTTTCCGAAGAAGCCGTCAGGCTGGGCATCCGTCTGGCGCAGTCGATTGGCGCACGCGTCACGTTCTTCCATGCGATTGCGAAGTATCACGCGTCGCAAACGATCATGGGCCTGCTCGAAACCGATCGCGACGGCTACGCCAAGGCGGCTCTGGCGTGTGCGACCGAGCATCTGCGTTTCCTCGCGAAGAGTGCACGCGCGGCGGGCGTCGACTGCGCGGTCGAATACGCCACCAGCGACGACCCGGCTGCAGCGATCGTGCAACTCGCCGCGGCGAGAAACTGCGACCTCATCGTGATGGCCTCGCACGGCCGGCACGGCGTCGAGGGATTCCTGCTCGGCAGCGAAACACAGAAGGTGCTCACTCACACGCACATTCCGGTGCTGGTCCATCGTTGAGGAAAATCGCGGATACTCGCGCGCGATCAGCCCGCTCAGGGCGAGCCCGTCGTGCAATCGAACGGCAGCCAGGCGTGCAGCCATGGCGCGCTGCCGAGCAGCCACGGACCGGCCAGCGTGAGGGCGGCGCTCGCCACCAGCATTACGCCGGCAACGCGCTTGCCCGCGGGGCGTGCCGAAAAGCCAGCCAGGCGCTGCGCGCCGAACGCCGCCGCCAGCAGCGCCGGTACGGCGCCGAGGCCGAACGCCGCCATCGTCGCGGCGGCACGCAGCGCATCCAGCTGCAAGGTCGCCATCAGCAGCACGGTGTAGACGAAGCCGCAGGGCATCCAGCCCCAGACCATGCCGAACGTGAATGCACGCGTTGCGTTCGTCACCGGCAACAGCCGGCGGCCGAGCGGGGCGAGCGTCGGCCACACGCGCCGGCCGATACCGAACGCCGGATCGCGGATGCGCCCGAACGCGACCAGGGCGCCGAGCAGCAGCGCCAGCGCGCCGAGCGCACGCAGGCCGCGGCGCACGGCTTCGATGTCGAGCAGGCCGATCAGTCCGCCGAGGGCGCCGCCGAAGACGAGTCCGGCGAGCGTGTACGACGTCACCCGTCCGAGTTGATAGGCGATCAGCAACGCGGGACGAGCACGGCCGTCGGGGTATCGCGCGGTCGCCATGCCGAGCGCTGCCGAAATGCCGCCGCACATGACCAGGCAGTGGCCGCTCGCGGCGAACCCGAGCAGCAGCGCGGCGCCGAGTGTCAGCGCGCCGCTCATGGAATCGATTCCTTCGTGGCCTGCGCACGCGTCGTGGCCGGCGCCGCGGGATCGTCGAGCAAGGGCAGCAGCGCCGGCGTCTCCATGTCGTCGAACTGGTCGTGGTCGACCGCCCAGAAGAACGCGATGCCGGCACCGACCAGCAGCACGATCGAGAGCGGAATCATGACGACGAGAATGGTCACGCGTGCGCTTCGCGGACGATGCGGGTGATTTTCCTCGCCGGAGGCACGCTGACGCGTCCGATCCGCAATGCGTTCAGTACGACGAACAGCGAACTGGCCGACATGCCGATCGCGGCCAGCCACGGCGGGACGCAGCCGAACGCGGCGAGCGGCACGACGCAGAGGTTGTAGCCGAGCGCCCAGCGCTGGTTCTGGCGCAGGATCGCCATCGCCTCGACGGCGATGGCGCGTGCTTCGGCCAGCGCGCCGAGGCGCTCTCCGACCAGCACGATATCGCTCGAGGCCTGCGCCAGATCCGCGCCGCTGGCCAGGGCGATGGCGACGTCGGCGCCGGCCAGTGCCGGCGCATCGTTGATGCCGTCGCCGATCGCGATCACGCGCGCGCCGCCGGCGCGCAATGCGGAGAGGCGGGCCAGTTTGTCGGCCGGCCGCAAGCGCGCATGCCAGCGCGCAATGCCGAGCTGTGCGGCGACGCCGGCAACCTTGTTGGCGGCATCGCCACTCGCGATCTCGATCTCCAGGCCGTTCGCTTTCAGTGCGTCGATCGCGGCGCGCGCGCCGTCGCGAAGACGCTCGCCGATATGGAACGCGGCGATTGCGCCGTGCTCGTCGGCGAGGATGACGGCGTCATCGAGCGCAGCCGGGACGCCTTCTACGCCGAGCGCGAACGCAGCATGGCCGAGGCGCAGACGACGCGCATCGACCACGCCTTCGAGGCCACTGCCGGCTTTGGCGCGCAGCGCAGCGGCCGTAATGAGCGAGGAGCCTGCTGCAGCGCGAACGACGGCTTGCGCCGCCGGATGGCGGCTGCCGCGTGCAAGCGCCGCGGCGAGAGCAAGCGCGTGCTCGCGATCGTCGGCCGCCAGCAGATCGATGCGGTCGAGGTCGGGCCGCGGTTCGGTCAAGGTGCCCGTCTTGTCGACGACCACATGCGTGGCTGCGGCGAGCGCCTCGATCGCGTCGGCGTGCACCACCAGCACGCCGCGCTGCGCAAGCACGCCGAGGGTGCGCGTCAGTGCCGCCGGGACGGCGAGGGCAAACGCGCACGGACACGACACCACCAGCACGGCGAGCGTCGCTGCGAACGCGCGCGGCGGATCGACGACGGACCAGCCGAGCGCGGTGATCGCCGCGAGTGCGAGGATGCGCGCGACGAAGCGTGCGGCGGCGCGCTCGCCGGCGCGCGCAATGCGCGGGCGTTCGGTCGCCGCGCGCGCGGCGAGGGCGATGACGCCGGCGAGCAAGGTGTGTGCGCCGACCCGTTCGACGCGCATGCGCGCCGGCCCTTCGACCAGCAGGCTGCCTGCCACGAGCGTATCGCCCGGGCGCTTGCGCAGCGCAGCCGATTCGCCCGACCACAAGGCCTCGTCGACACGGCAGGCCGCGCTGGTCAGCACCCCATCGGCCGGCACGATGCTGCCTTCGGCGACGTGCACGCTGTCGCCGACGGCGAGCTCGACCGCGCCGATGCGTTCCAGCGACCCATCGTCGCGGCAGCGCTCGGCGAACACCGGCGTCAGTCGCGCCAGCGCATCGCCGAGATCGCCGGCGCGATGGCGCGAGCGCATTTCCAGGTAGCGGCCGACGAGCAGGAAGAACACGAACATGCTGACCGAATCGAAATACACCTCGCCGCCGCCGCGCACCGACTCGACGACGCTGGCGGCATACACCAGGGCGATGGCGAGCGCGACCGGTACGTCCATGCCGAGCCGGCGCGCGCGCAGCGAACGCGCAGCGCCGGCAAAGAACGGGCGTGCCGCATAGAACACGACCGGAGCCGTGACGAGCAGGCCGAACCAACGAAACAGGTCGCGCGTGGAGGTATCCACGGCGGTGAACGCACCGAGGTACAGCGCACTCGCATACATCATCGCCTGCATCGCGCCGAAGCCCGCCACGATCAGCTGCTTCAACAGCACGCGCGATTCGCGCCGGCGCGCGTCATCGAGCGCGGCCGCGTCGAGCGGCAGTGCGCGGTAGCCCGCACGGGCAAGGGCAGCCAATAGGTGCGGCAAGGAGCAGTGTGCCGCGTCCCATACGATGCGCGCGCGCCGCGCGCCGGCATTCACCTGCACGAGCGTGACGCCGGGCTGCGCGCCGAGCACGCTCTCGATCAGCCATACGCAGGCCGAGCAGCGCAGGCCGTCGACGAGCACGACGGTTTCCTGGCGGCCTTCAGCAAGATCGCGCACGACATGACGCGCCAGCGCCGGGCGTGCCCACGGCGCCGTCTCGCTGTCGATGGCGGCTCGTTCGGGCGCGCGCAGCGCAGGGCTGCTGCGCAGGCGGTAGTAGTCGGCGAGACCGAGCTGGTCGATCCATTCGGCGGCGGCGCGGCAACCGTTGCAGCACACCGCATGCGTGCTGCCGGCGACGGTCGCCTGCAGCATGTCGCCGCTCGGCAACGCCTCGCCGCAATGCCAGCAGGCGGCCGCCGCGCCGTTCATCGCGTGCTCGCGGGCGGCGCCGGCAAGGGCGGACGCGCGAGTGGAACCTTCATGATCTCGCCGCCGGCGGTCGGCAGCGGCGTGTCCGCGTGACGCGCGCCGAGCACGATCATCCAGACGCAACCGGCCAGCGATGCGGCAAAGATCGCAAGGCCGAGCCAGAGCACAGGCTGGCGATACCAGGCTTCGCTGGGTGTTGCGGCGCGCCGGTCGGGCGCGCGTTTGCTGCTGGACGAATGCGCTCTTTCCGCTGCGAAGTCGGCAACGCTGCGCGCGCTCATTGCGCGTCCGCGGTGTGCGTCTGCGCATAGACCCAGGCTGCGATCACGCGCGCATCGTCTTCGCCCAGCCGCGTGCGCCACGCCGGCATTTCACCGCTGCGGCCGGTGCGGATGGATTGCTCGATCGTGGCGAGATCGCCGCCGTAGAGCCAGGTTCGGTCGGTGAGATTGGGCGCGCCGAGCGCCGGGTTGCCCTTGCCATCCACGCCGTGGCAGGCCGAGCAGACGGTGAACAGGGATTTGCCGGCCTTCGCCTCGGCCTCGTCGTGGCGCGAGTTGGAAAGGCCGAGCACGTAGTTGGCGAGATCGGCGACGCCGTCTTCGCCGAACGCCGACGCGAACGCAGGCATGGCGCCGTGCCGGCCGTCGAGGATGCTGCTCATGATCGTGCCGCCGTCGCCGCCGTAGAGCCAGTCGCCGTCGACTAGGTTCGGTGCGCCGAGCTTCTGGTTGCCGTGGCCTTCGCGTCCATGGCAGGCGGCGCAGTTGTCGATGAACAGGCGTTGCCCCAGTCGCGTCGCTGCGGGATCGGCAGCGAGCTGCTCGACGGTGGACTCCTTGATGCGCTGCATGAGCAGAGCGATCTTCGCCGCGTTCGCGTCGCTGTCCTTGCGCAGTTCGCCGGCGGAGGTCCAGCCGAGCAGGCCCTTGTAGGCGCCGAAACCGGGATACAGCGCGAGGTAGGCGAAGCCGCACACGAACATGCCGGCCGACATCAGCACCCACCACAGCGGCAGTTTGCGCACGCTTTCGCGCAACACGCCGTGCGCCCAGACATGCCCGCTGGTGCCGTCGGGCTGGGTCGGAATCTCGACCCGCGTGCCCCACACGAACAGGAACAGCGTGATGCCGAGATTGAGAACCACCAGGAACATGATCCAGAGCGACCAGAAGTCGTTCATCGCGCATCCTCCTCATCCTGCATCGGCAGCAGCGCGAGCTGCTCGAACGCATGTTTGTGCTGCGGCAGCCAGGCCCAGATCCAGATGCCGATGAATGCCAGCATCAAAATCAGCGTGATGACGCCGGCCAGATGTCCCCAGATCGGATTCATGGCGCGGCCTCGGCGGGAACAGCG
>Ga0247776_10000105_pt1 | contig 21099 bp, 22 predicted proteins | sample UWRJL199509C5_FD_179912 | JGI IMG/M metagenome (GOLD analysis project Ga0247776, IMG submission 179912) | Plant litter microbial communities from Arlington Agricultural Research Station in Wisconsin, United States - UWRJ-L199-509C-5 | ecosystem: Environmental > Terrestrial > Plant litter >...
CCCGCGAGCGAGCCTCCAGCGGCGATGCAGACAGCGGTGAGGTTTTCGAAGACACGCCGCGTCTGCGTCGTGATGTCGCCGCCAACGAGCTCGCCGGTGGCCGGATCGAGGGGAATCTGACCGGACAGGTAAAGCGTGGTGCCCGCACGCACTGCCTGGGAATACGGACCGATCGCCTTCGGGGCCTGTTCGGTGTGAATGATCTTGCGCGACATGGACGTTCCAGCCTGGATGAACACGGCCGCGAGTGTCGAAGGTCAAAACTCAAAGGTCAACCGCAGTGCGAAGGTGCGCGGCGCGCCAGCGGTGCGCGCGTCAGACCGGATGCCGTCTCACGCCGGTGACCACGTGCAGTCGGCGTACGCGCCGCATCACGTCGGCCAGATGCTTGCGTCCTCTCACTTCGATCGTGAACAGCATCGTCGCCGTGGAAAGGTCGCGTTCCTTGTACTCGACGTTCTCGATGTTCGAGCCTGCTTCGGCGATTGCTGCAGCGACTTGGGCGAGCACGCCAGGCTTGTTGCTGACCTCGATGCGCAGCTCGACCTTGTAGTCGCCCTGCACGTCGGCGTCCCACGCGATCTCGATGCAGCGCTCGGGCGATTTGCGCAGTTCCGGCACGTTCGGGCATTCGACGCGGTGCACGACGATGCCTTTGCCGGCCGACAGATAGCCCATGATCTCGTCGCCTGGCACCGGGTGGCAGCAGTTGCCGAAACTGAGCACGCCGCGCTCGGCGCCGGTGATCAGGATCTTTTCGCTGCTGTGCGGACGCGCCGCGTGCGGCTGGTCGCCTTGCGTGTTCAGCAGCGCATGCGCCACCGCATCGGCGACGCGGTTGCCGAGCGCGATATCCGCGAGCAGCTCCTCCAGACGCTTGTACTTCTGGTCGGCCAGATATCGGTCGAGTACCGCGTGCGGAATGCCTTCCAGCGAGGCATCGAGCGCGTCGAACGCACGGTCGAGCATGCGATGGCCGAAATCGACCGCGTCTTCGTGCTGCAGGCGTTTCAGATGGTGCCGAATCGCCGTGCGCGCGCGGCCCGACACGACCCACTCCAGCCACTGCGGACTCGGCGCTGCGGAAGGCGCGGTGACGATCTCGACGGTCTGGCCGCTGACCAGCCGCGTGCGCAGCGGCACCAGTTTCTTGTCGGCGCGCGCGGCCACAGCGTGATCGCCGACGTCGGTGTGCACGAAATAGGCGAAGTCGAGCGCGGTCGCGTTGCGCGGCAACGCAAGAATCTGCCCTTTCGGCGTGAACAGGTAGACCTCGTCGGGGAACAGGTCTACCTTCACGTTCTCGATGAATTCCATCGAAGACGGCATCTGTATCTGGCGGTCGACCAGATTCGATACCCATTCGCGCGCGCGGCTCTGCGCGCTGTTGGACGGCGAGGAGTCGGTCTTGTAGACCCAGTGCGCGGCGACGCCGCGTTCGGCAACGCGATCCATGTCCTCGGTGCGGATCTGGATCTCGATCGGCGCGCCGAACGGCCCGAAAAGAACCGTGTGCAACGACTGGTAGCCGTTCGCCTTCGGAATCGCGATGAAATCGCGGAATCGTCCTTCCAGCGGTTTGTACAGGCCGTGCACCGCGCCGAGCGCGTGATAGGAATGCGGCACGCTGTCGACGACGACGCGAAAACCGTAGACGTCCATCACCTGCGCGAACGACTTGTGCTCGCCCTGCATCTTCGAATAGATGCTGTACGGCGACTTGATTCGGCTGACGACGCGATGCGGGATCTGCTCCGATTCGAGACGCGCGTTGAGCGCCATCTCGATGCGCGACATCGCTTCGCGGCGGTTGCCGAGCAGCGCGCGGATGCGTTCGGAGATGACCCGGTGGCGATCCGGATGCAGCGCGCGGAATCCCAGATCCTGCAGCTCGGCCTTGAAGCGGTTCATGCCGAGGCGCTGCGCGATCGGCGCGTAGATGTCGAGCGTCTCGCGCGCGATGCGGCGGCGCGCGTCGGCGGCCATCGAACCGAGCGTGCGCATGTTGTGCAGGCGATCGGCGAGTTTGATCAGGATCACGCGCAGGTCGCGCGCCATCGCCAGCAGCATCTTGCGGAAGCTCTCGGCCGCTGCTTCCTGGCGATTGCGGAAACGTACTTTGTCGAGCTTGGTGACGCCGTCGACGAGTTCGACCACGGTCGCACCGAATTCCGCGCCGATCTGCTCGGACGTCAGCTGCGTATCCTCGAGCGTGTCATGCAGGATCGCGGCGATGATCGTCTCGGCATCCATGCCGAGTTCAGCCAGGATGCCGGCGACCGCGACCGGGTGGGTGATGTACGGTTCGCCGCTCTTGCGCGTCTGCCCTTCGTGGGCGACCGCGCCGACCTCGTAGGCACGGCGCACGCGCGCCACCTGCTCGACCGGCAGATAAACGGCGAGCTGCTGCTCGAGCGCTCGTACGTCGGCGGGAGGCTGGCTCACCGTCGGCGTCCGTGCATGCAGGGCAGCAGTCGTTGCCATGTCGCGCCGCTCAGGCTGCTTCGGGAAGACCGTCGCGCTGGCGTCGCGATCGGGACATCAGAGGTCGTCGCCACCCTTGCCGAGATCGTCGTCGACCTCTGCCGCGGCCCACTCCAGCGCCTCGCGTTCCTTGCGCTCGCGTTCCTGCTTGTCGATTTCGTCGATCATCGTCTGATCGACCTTGCGATCGGCGATCTCGCGCAACGCCAGCACGGTCGGCTTGTCGTTGTGGCCCTCGACAGCCGCCGTGGCGCCCTTGGCGAGCTGACGTGCGCGCTTGGTCGCCATCAATACGAGCTCGAAGCGGTTGTCGACCACTTCGAGGCAATCTTCTACGGTGATACGTGCCATCCCAACTTACCTCTCGAAACCGCGTCTCATCAGAACGAAATCAAAGCCAATTCATGGCTTTAGCCAACCTCATTGTAGCGCTTGGGGTTTGTGCGGCGCAAACTTGAGTGCCGTGGTCGGCCCGGCTAGTGCATCTGCGCCCCCATTTCGCGTAGCCTTGCACTGCGGAAAGGGACTACCAGTGCCTCGGGCGACCGACGCGCGCGCACCATCGAGACGATCATCCATGCGATTCATACCGGAATACGCTCCCCTGCGTGTGGGCCCGTTGGCGCTTTGCGTCGCGCTTCTGGCCGGCTGCACGATCGCCAAGCCACGCACCGACGATCCATGGGAAGGCTTCAACCGCAAGATCTACGCATTCAACACCGCGGCCGACAAAGCGGTGATCCGGCCGGTCGCCGTCGGCTATCGGAAGATCACCTCGCAGAACGTACGGCGCGTGGTGTCGAATTTCTTCGCCAACATCAAGATGCCGATCACGATCATCAACGACGTGCTGCAGGCTGACGCCAAGTCGGCCGTGCGCAATACCGGCCGCTTCGTGATCAATACGACGGTCGGCTTCGCCGGTCTGTTCGATCCGGCCAGCGAAATGAAGCTGCCGCCGAACGAAACGGACTTCGGCGTGACTCTGGCCAAATGGGGCCTGCCCGAAGGGCCTTACGTGGTCCTGCCGCTGGTTGGTTCGACCACGGCGCGCGATGTCTGGCGTCTTCCCGTCGACAATTATTTCGATCCGCTCGCCTGGTACGGCCGCAAGCACGACGACAATTTCCTGGAGGAATACGGCCCGAACCTGTTCTATCTGATCACCTTGCGTGCACGCGGCATCGAGGCGGAAGGCTTGCTCGAAGGCGTCTACGATCCGTACGTGTTCTACCGAGATGCCTATCGGCAGCGGCGCATCTACGACATCTACGAAGGCCAGCCGCCGGCGGAGATCATCGAACAGATGCAGGGCACCAACGATGTGGACGTCGATAAACTGCTGCAGGAACAGCACGATTACGAGAAGAAGCAGGCGAAGCCGGTAAAAACCAACGAGTGAAACGGGAGCGATCCGAACCCCGGATCACCCGCGCAGATCAGTCGATGCCGAGCAGGGGTTCGGCATCGCACAAATGAGCCAGCGCCGTCAGGTCGGCGGGCACGGCCGCCAGATGCAGCCGTACATTGCGCCGGGCCGCTTCGGCGGCCCAGGCAAGTAACAGCGCCAGTGTCGCGCTGTCGACAGCGCGCAACCCGGAAACATCAACCGTCACATCTTGGGTGCTGCCGTCGACCAATTCGGCGCCGCGCCCGAACGCCGCAGCCGCCTGCTCGAAGCCGACCGCTCCGGCGAGGCGGACTTGGCCCGCACCGACGTGTTCGATGCGCAACGCTTCGCTCACTGAGCGCCCTGCTGCGTATGCTCCATGCTCTCCAGCGTCTTCTCGCCTTGCGTTTCGAGCCGGGTGATCAGCGCATCGAGACTGGATTTCTGGATTTCCGCGCCGACCTGATTGCGATAATTGGTGATGTACGAGATGCCTTCGATGATCACATCGTAGGCTTTCCAGTCGCCGTCTTTTGTCTTGCGGAATGCATAGTCGACGCCGAGCGTCTTGCCGTCGTCGAGCACGACCTGGGTGCGCACGATCGAGCGCTTGTCGTTCAGATCGCCGCTGCTCGGCAATACGCGCACGCGTCCCTTGGTGTAGTTCAGCAGGCCCTCGGCGTAGCGATGCGCGATCGAGTTGTAGAACGCCTTGGCGAAACGCGCGCGCTGTTCCGCCGTCGCCGTGCGCGCGTTCTGACCGAGCACGAGAATCGAGGCATAGTCGATGTCGAAACGCGGCAGCAGGATACCGTCGATGATCTTGATGAGCTTGTCGTGATCGCTCTTCAACTCGGACTGATGGCCTTCGATCGCCTTGCCGAGGTCGTCGGCAATGCCCTGCACGACCTGGTCGGGAGTCTGGGTGTCGGCATGCGCCGGCGCGATGGCTGCAGCGCCGAGCAACAGGGCGAACGCGAGGCCGAGGGTGCGCAACATGGATGGGCTCCTAATGCTTGTTGGTGTCGGTAGGCGGCGCGGCGGGTTTGCCGGCATCCGCTGCGGGCGGGGCGTCGCCGTTCGCAGGTTTCTGCGGCGGCGAGCCATTGACCAGGAATTTGCCGATCAGATCCTCGAGCTGCATCGACGACTGCGTCAGCACGAATTCTTCGCCGTCCTTGAACATGTCGGGCGAACCGCCCGGCTGGATGCCAACGTACTGATCTCCCAGTAAACCGCTGGTGAATATCGCAGCCGAAGAATCGTCCGGCAGGTCGTGATAGCGCTTGTCGATCGAAATCTGCACCTGCGCTTCCAGCTTGGTCGGATCCAGCGCGATCGACTCCACCGAACCGATGCGCACGCCCGCCAGCTTCACCGGCGCGCGCAGTTTCAACTGGCCGATGTTGGTGAAGCGCGCCTTCAACAGGTAGCTGTCGCCCTGGCTGAAATTCGCCACCGACGTCGTCTGCGTCGCCAGATACGCGAGCGCGGCGAAACCGAGCAGGATGAACAGGCCGGTGCCGACCTGATAGGAACGTCGTTGGGTCACGTCTGGAGCCTCACATCAAGAATGCCGTCATCACGAAATCGAGCGCCAGCACGACGATCGAGGAAAAAACGACCGTACGCGTGGTCGCATAGGCGACGCCCTCGCTGGTCGGCGGCGTCGTATAACCCTGGAACACCGCGATCAGCGTGACCACCGCGCCGAACGCGGTGCTTTTGTAGACCCCGTTGAAGACGTCCTTCCAGACGTCGACGCTCGAGGTCATGTTCGACCAGAACGTGCCGTTGTCGAGACCGAGCCAGCTCACGCCGACGAGGTGCGCGCCGAGGATGCCGAGCGCGTTGAACACGCACGCCAGCAACGGCATCGCGACGATGCCGGCGAGAAAGCGCGGCGCGGCGACGTAAGCAAGCGGATCGACCGCCATCATCTCCATCGCGGACAGCTGATCGGTCGCGCGCATCAGGCCGATCTCGGCCGTGATCGAGGTGCCGGCGCGCCCGGCGAACAGCAGCGCGGTGACCACCGGGCCGAGTTCGCGATACAGCGAGAGCGACACCACCGTGCCGAGCGCGGCGGTGCCGCCGAAGACTGACAGCACGTAATACAGCTGCAGGCCGAGCACCATGCCGACGAACAGGCCGCAGGTCATGATGATGACCAGGCTCATCGCGCCGACGAACCAGATCTGCCGCAGCGTCTCTTTGATGTGGCGCAGGCTTTTCGGAATCGCGCCGAGGATCTGAAACAGGAACAGGCCGCAGGCGCCGACCTGCGCCAACGCATCGGCAATGCGCGAAGGTTCCTTGCGCACGGCGCTCATGCGGCGCGCCCGGCGCGCGTCGGCGATGGGAATCCGAGATCGCTCGCGTAGTCGCGCGCCGGGTATTGAAAGGGCACCGGACCATCGGCGTCGCCGCCGAAGAACTGCTTGGTCCAGGCCGAATCGGCGCGCGTCAGCTCGTCCGGCGAGCCGCGCGCGACGACCTTGCCGCCGGCGATCAGATAGACCAGATCGGCCGCGCGTGCGACGGCGGCGAACTCGTGCGCGACGAGGATACTGGTCAGGCCGAGCGTGTCGTTCAAGGTGCGGATCAATTTCAATACCTGATTCAACGCAATCGGATCGAGGCCGACGAAGGGTTCGTCATACAGAATCAGCATCGGATCGCGGATCATCGCGCGCGCCAGGGCGACGCGGCGCGCCATGCCGCCGGAAAGTTCGCTCGGCATCAGCTCGGCCGCACCGCGCAGACCGACCGCCTGCAGCTTGGTCAGCACGATGTTGCGCACGATTTCCTCCGGCAGCCGCAGATGCTGGCGCAGCGGAAACGCGACGTTCTCGAACACGCTGAAATCGGTCAGCAGGGCCGAATTCTGGAACAGGAAACCGATTCTCTCGCGCAGGTCGAACAGCGCGTTGCGCGACAGCGTCGGCACATCGATGCCATCGACGCGGATTTCGCCGGCGTCCGGCGTCAGCTGACCGGTGATATGGCGCAGCAGTGTCGTCTTGCCGGTGCCGCTCGGCCCCATGATCGCGGTGATCTTGCCACGCGGGATATCCAGATTCATGCCGTCGAAAATGATCTTGCCGTTCAGAACGGTGCGCAGACCACGCACCTGCACCAGGGCAGCGTCGCTTTGTGCAGCACGAACGGTGGCGCGGGCGTCGGTCACTCGATTCGATTCCATGCGAGGAGTACAGCCGCCCGGGATGCGCGCGGCGCGGCTACCTTAGCCGATGCGAGCACGCCGCCGCCAGCGGCGCCGCCCTGCGTTTCATTTCTTCTTCAACAAGTCGTCGAGCAGGGCCGCGTGACGCAAGCGCTGCGCGCTGCTGCGCAGACGCTGGCAGGTCACGATCGCGCGCAGCTCGGCGAGTGCGTCGGCAAACTGGTCGTTGACGACGATGTAGTCGAAATCCTCCGCGTGCGCGATTTCCTCGCGCGAGTCGGCCAGTCGGCGCGCAATCGACTCGGCGTTGTCGGAAGCGCGCGTGCGCAGACGCCGTTCGAGCTCGGCACGCGACGGCGGCAGGATGAAGACGCTGACGCAGTCCGGCCGCGCGGCACGGACTTGAAGCGCGCCCTGCCAGTCGATTTCGAGCAGAACGTCGCGCCCACTTGCGAGCAGCGGCTCGACGGCGTCGCGCGCAGTGCCTTTGAGGTCGCCATGCACGTTGGCGTATTCGTAGAACGCTCCGGCCGCGGCCATGCGTTCGAACACGTCGCGCGAGACGAAATGATAGTGACGGCCTTCGACTTCGCCCGCACGCGGCAAGCGTGACGTATACGACACCGACAGGCTGATGCCCGGTTCGCGCTCCAGCAACGCGTTGACCAGGCTCGATTTGCCTGTCCCGGACGGCGCCGCAACGATGAACAAGGTTCCGCTCATTCGAGGTTCTGCACCTGCTCGCGCATCTGCTCGATCAGCACCTTGAGTTCGACCGCCGCGTTGGTCGTACGCGGATCGGCCGCTTTCGAGCCGAGTGTGTTCGCCTCGCGGTTGAATTCCTGCATCAGGAAGTCCAGGCGGCGGCCGACCGCCTCCTGCAGGCCGAAGATGCGGCGCGCCTCGGCGACATGCGCACTCAGGCGATCGAGCTCTTCGTCGACATCGATGCGCTGCAGCTGCAGTACGACCTCCTGCTCGATGCGACCGGGTTCCAGCGGCTGCTTGAGTTCGGCCAATCGGGTGTCGAAGCGCGCGCGCAAGGCGACCCGCACTTCGGGCAGGTGCGCGCGAACTTCGCTGACGATGCGCTCGATGCCGTCGAGACGCTCGCGCATGAAGCCGCCGAGGCGGTCGCCTTCGCGCCCGCGTGCGGCGAGCATATCGGCGAGCGCGGCGTCGACCACGCCAAGCGCCGCCTCGCGCAGCGATTCGATATCCGATTGCCGATCGAGCAGCACGCCGGGCCAGCCGAGCAGCGCGGTGAATTCGACGTGCATCTGCGGGAAGCGCGCTGCCAGAGCCTGCGCGGTATCGGCAAGACGCGCGACCAGGGCTTCGTCGACGGCGATCGCCGCGGCATCGGCGACGGCCGGCTTCCAGCGCAGGCCGAGGTCGACCTTGCCGCGCGACAGCTTCGCCGCGACGCGCTCGCGCACGACCGGCTCGAGCGAGCGCAGCTCGTCCGGCAGGCGCAGACCGAGTTCCAGATAGCGGTGGTTGACCGAGCGCAGCTCGATCGCCAGCGTGCCATGGCCGGTATCGGCTTCGGCGCTGGCAAAGGCGGTCATGCTACGCAGCATCGGCGCATCCGGGGGAAGGAGGGGGCGCAATGGTAAACTCCGCGGCCCAATTGCCAAAGCGCTCTCTCGCATGAGCTTCGCACGTCCGTCCGGCCGCAACGCCGATCAATTGCGCCCCGTCAGCATCGAACGCCACTACACGCGCCACGCCGAGGGCTCGGTTCTGGTCGCTTTCGGCGACACGCGCGTGCTGTGCACCGCCAGCATCGAAGAGAAAGTCCCGCCGTTCCTGCGCGGCAAAGGCGAAGGCTGGGTCACCGCCGAATACGGCATGCTGCCGCGCGCAACCGGCACGCGCACGCAGCGCGAGGCCGCCCGCGGCGGCCAGGGTGGCCGTACGATGGAAATCCAGCGCCTGATCGGGCGCAGCCTGCGTGCCTGCATCGATCGCCAGGCCCTGGGCGAGCGCACGATCACGCTCGACTGCGACGTGATCCAGGCCGACGGCGGCACGCGCACCGCTGCGATCACCGGGGCCTATGTCGCCTTGGTCGATGCGATCCGCTGGCTGAAAGCGCGCAACACGATCAAGCGCGACCCGATCTTCGGCGCGGTCGCCGCCGTGTCGGTCGGCATCGTGCAAGGCACGCCGGTGCTCGATCTCGACTATGCCGAGGACTCCGCCTGCGACACCGACATGAACGTGGTGATGAATGACGGCGGCGGCTTCATCGAATTGCAGGGCACCGCCGAAGGCCACGCGTTTCGACGCGAGGAACTCGATGCACTGCTCGCGCTGGCGACGCGAGGCGTCACCGAGCTGTGCGCCAAGCAGCGTGCCGCACTAGACGGCTGATCGAGGTCGCGCGCGACGGAGAAACTTTCGTTCGCGCGCGACGCCAGTGGCCGCTCCGCGCCTTCCGCCGCACCTTGAATTCCACGGGCATGCAAACCATCGTCCTCGCCAGCAGCAATCACGGCAAGCTCACCGAAATGCGCGAAATCTTCGCCGGCAGCGGCATCGAGCTGGTGGCGCAGTCTTCGCTCGGCATCGACGATGCCGAGGAGACCGCGACGACGTTCGTCGAGAATGCGCTGCTGAAGGCGAGACACGCGGCACGCGCGTCCGGGTTGCCGGCGCTGGGCGATGATTCCGGTCTTTGCGTCGATGCGCTCGACGGCGCGCCCGGATTGTATTCAGCGCGCTATGCCGGCGTGCACGGCGACACCGCCGCGAATATCGCCAAGCTGTTGCACGCGCTCGCCGACGTCGAAGACGCGCGGCGCGGCGCGCATTTCCATTGCTCGATCGCGCTGCTGCGCACGGCGGACGATCCGGCGCCGCTGATCGTCGAGGGGCGCTGGCCCGGGCGTATCCTGCGCGAACAGCGCGGCAGCAACGGCTTCGGCTACAACCCGGTGTTCTTCGATCCGTTGTTCGGCCAGACCGCGGCGGAAATGGATGCCGCGACGAAGAACCGCGTCAGTCATCGTGGCCAGGCGCTGCGCGCACTTCAAGCCGCGCTCGCGCCCTCAGTACCGCGGTGAGCCGGCGGCGCCGCCGCACGCGGCCTACAATCGTGCGATGACGATACTGAGCCCGCCGCTCTCGCTGTATCTGCACATCCCGTGGTGCGTGAAGAAGTGCCCTTACTGCGATTTCAATTCGCACGCGCAGAACGGCGCGCTGCCGGTCGATGCGTACATCGCCGCGCTGCTGGCGGATCTGGACCGCGACCTGCGCGACTTCGGCACGGCCATCGGCGCGCGGCCGCTGCACAGCGTCTTCTTCGGCGGCGGCACACCGAGCCTGTTTGCACCGGAGGCGATCGCGCGCATCCTCGACGGCGTGGCCGCGCGCATCGCTTTGCCAGACGGCATCGAGGTCACTCTGGAAACCAATCCGGGCACGGTCGAGCACGGCCGTTTCGACGATTACCTGCGCGCTGGTGTCAATCGCTTCAGCTTCGGCGTGCAGAGCTTCGACGACGACAAGCTGCGCCGCCTCGGCCGTATCCATTCGGCCGCCGAGGCCGAGCGCGCGATCCGGCTGGCACGCGATGCCGGCGTCGACAACTTCAATCTCGATTTGATGTATGCCTTGCCGGAGCAGACGCTGGCCGACGCCATCGCCGACATCGACCACGCGATCGCGCTGCGGCCGACGCATGTCTCGCACTATCAGCTGACGCTGGAACCGAACACCTTGTTCGCCGCGAAGCCGCCGCCCCTGCCGGACGAGGACAGCGCCTGGGACATGCAGGAAGCCTGTCAGGCTCGTCTGGCCGGCGCCGGCTACGCGCAATATGAGGTTTCCGCGTACGCGCAAGATGGGCGGCAATGCGTGCACAACCTCAACTATTGGCACTTCGGCGACTACCTCGGCATCGGCGCCGGTGCGCACGGCAAGCTCAGCGCCGCCGACGGCGGGCACATCGAGCGTACCGCCAAACTCAAGCTGCCACGCAGCTACCTCGAGCACGGCGAACGCGGCGAGTCATTCGGCAGCAGCGCGGAGGTTCCGCCAGCGCAGCGGCCGTTCGAGTTCATGCTGAACGCATTGCGCCTGAATGCCGGCGTCGAGTGGCGCGTCTTCGAGCAGCACACCGGCTTGCAGCGCGCCGCGCTCGATGCTCCGGTGGCGGCCGCGCGCGCGCGCGGCTGGCTGCTCGATGACGAAATACGCCTGCAGCCGAGCGAGAACGGCCGGCGCCTGCTCAACGATCTGATTGCCCTGTTCATGGCCGAGGACTGAAACGATGATCGAATGGATCACGCTGACCTGTCCGTACTGCGGCGAAAGCTTCACCACGCAGGCCGATGTTTCCGGCGGTGCGCAGTGCTACGTCGAGGACTGCGCGGTCTGCTGCCGCCCGATCGAGGTCTCGCTGGCAGTCGACGACGACGGCGAACTGCGCGACGTGCGCGTCGCCACCGATCGCGACTGATGAGTGCGGCTGGGCCGCTGGCGGCCACGGCGCATGGCCACTGGCGCGTATTGTGCATTGCACCTGTTCGGGTTCGAGGCTACGTGCCAGAATCAGACTCCGACCGACCGCCAGGATTTGATGGCGCCGGCCGGTATCAAGGGGGAAGTGCCGTGTTGTCGCGCCGTCAGGATGCGGGCGACGCGGTTGCGCGGGAGAAGCCACGATGACCGTCGACGTCCTCGCGCCGTCGATTCGCGGCGCAGCAGGAGACAGGGCCATCCGCCACGGCGACAGTGCCAGGCTTACCACGCTCGCGCAGCGGTCCGATTTGCCGCCGCGTGTGCACGCGCTGCTGTCGGGCTTGCTCGAACGCACACGTTCGCACTTTCTCGGCGCCCTGCCGCGCGCACTGGACGAGATCGAAAGCGCACTGTTCAAGCTGGCCGAGCGCGCGAGCAGTAATTCGCTGCAACAGGAGCGCTTTGCCAGCCTGCGCGAGATCAAACCGAATCATGCGCTGATCGCCGCGCGCTTTCTCGCGCACGTCGAGTCATCCCTGGCGCTGATTCGCGCGCCGCAGGAGCCGGCGACGCCGACGCAGGCCTCGATCGCGGCGCGCGCAGAACTCGAACTGGTCGACTCTTCGGTGCTGGAGGAAGATCTCGCTCTGCAGGAGATCGCCAGCAAATCCGAAATCCGCAATTCGCAGGCGCTGTATACGCTGTCGCATCGGCTTGGCGTGATCGCCGGCAGTCCGGCCCCGACCAACGAAACCCTTGCGCTCGGGCCGGTGCAACTGGTCGAGGCCTTCCGCGAAGCGCTTCGCGGCATCGACCTCGGCGTCGAGTCGCGTGTGCTCGCTTACCGTCAGTTCGATCGCGTCGCCCTGCTGCCGATCCCGGTCTTCTATCAGGCGCTGAACACCTGGCTGGCCGAGCAGCGCGTTCTGCCGAACTTGCAATGGCAGGCCGCCGGCAAGCCGCGACCCGGCGATGGCGGACGCGAGCCGCTGATCAATCAAGTGGCGCAGGAGGCGCTCGAGCAGCAGGCGACGGGCTCACCGCCCGCAGGCTCGACGCCCGCACTGGAGGCACATGAGGTCGGCGACGCCGAACTGTTCGGAACCTTGCGTCATCTGCTGGCCGATCGCCGCCGCAGCGCCGGCATCGAACAGTCGCGCGGCAGCATGGCCGCGCAGGCGAGCCGCGACGACCTGCAGTCGGTGCTCAGTCTGTTGCAGCGCAATCCCGACGCGCGCGCGAAGTCGGCCAGCTCGTTCTACGACAGCGGCCACTTCCGCGAGGATCTGCTCGCCCAACTGCGTCGCGCCGGGCCGCATGGCGATGCCCTGCAGCTGGCCGAGGAAGATGCCGACACGGTCGATCTGATCGGCATGCTGTTCGACTACATCACGACGAATGTGCGCGAAGGCAGCGGCGCGCGTTCACTGTTGAGCCGGTTGCGTGTACCGGTGCTGCGCGTCGCATTCGGTGACAAGACCTTCTTCACGCGGCGCAACCATCCCGCCCGCGAGCTGCTGAGTACCATTGCCGAAACCGGCGCACGCTGGTTCGACGAGACCGATGCGGACACCGACCTGTCGCGCAGGATGCAGCTCGTCGTCGACAACGTCGGCGATGACTTCGATGGCGACCTGTCAGTCTTCGAGAATCTGCTCGACGATCTCGGCAAGCACATGGAGCTGCTCGCGCGCCGCGCCGAAGTAGCCGAGCGCCGCCATATCGATGCGGCCAAGGGCCGCGACAAGCTGGACGTCGCGCGCGACACCGCGCGCGCGGCGATCACGCGCGTGATCCAGGGCGGTGCGCCGTCGCCATTGGTGCGCGCACTGCTCGAACAAGCGTGGACCGATGCGCTGGCGCTGAGCGCGCTGCGGCACGGCGCCGATGGCGTCGAGTTCAAGCGCCGCCTCGGGGTCGCCATCAAGCTGGCACGGCACGATGTCGCCAGCTCCGCGGCAGCCGATACGACGCTGCGCCAGGAGCTGGACACCGGCCTGCGCCAGGTCGGCCTGCATGCCGAAGACATCGAGGGTGTGATTGCCGGCGTATTCGCGCAGCCGGGTTCGGTCGATGCGGCGGCAGCCCAGCAGGCCGATCATGTCGACAATCTGCTCAAGGACAAGGTGCGGCTCGGCGGCGAGACGGCCGCTCCTGCACCGGCAGCCACACCGCCGGCACCGCTCAGCGCAGAGGAAAAAGCGATGCTCGATCGCATGCGCACGATTCCTTTCGGCACCTGGTTCGATTTCGTACAGAACCAGCAAGGTGCCTCGGTGCGGCGCAAGCTGGCCTGGTTCTCGACCATCACCGGCCGCTGCCTGTTCGTCAATCAGCGCGGCGTGCGCAGCGAAGACCGCACGCTCGAACAACTCGCGCGCGACATGGTGCGTGGCCAGGTCCGCATGGTCGTCGCGGCGGACTCCTCGCTGATCGACCGCGCGTGGAAAGCCATCCTGGATACCCTGCGCCTGGGCGGCGCAGAGGAAGCGACGGCATGAACAGCCGCGACGCAACCGAACGCAGCATGATCGAAAAACGCCGCGGGCCACGCAAACGCCTCGATATCCCGCTGCAGGTCAGCGATGCGATGACCGGCACGATGGTCGGCCAGCTCAGCAATATCTCGCTGGAAGGCATGATGCTGGTGGCGACCACGTCGATCGTCGACGATGCGCTGTATCAGTTCGTATTCCAATTGCCCGATGGCCATGGGCAACTGCGCCCGATCGAAGTCGGCGCGCACGAGCTGTGGAGCGAACGCACCAATATGCAGGGCCGCACCTGGGCGGGATTCCGCTTCATCGATATCAGCACAAGCGATCTGGCCGTGCTGCGCGAATGGATGACGCGTACGGACGCTTTTGCCCGCTGACGATTCCTAAACCGGAATCCGTCTACAGATCGACTGCCGCTACGCGCGCCGGACACGGCGAGTACGCACGCAAAAAGAATTCGACCGTCGCTCGTACGTGCGCCTCGATGTCGCGTTCTGACATCGGCGTCGAACAACCGCAGAGCAGGCGCGCATGCAATTCGCCCTTCAATAGTGCAAAGAATTGTGACGCAGCGCGCGCGAGATCGACGATCTCCAACTGCCCCGCTTCGACTTCCTTGCGCAGGAATTGCTGAAAACCGGCTTGCACCAATTGCGGCCCGGCATCCCAGAAAAGCTGGGTCAGTTTGGTCGCACTTCCATTGCCCGAGGTCAGCAGCCGGTGCAGTGCGATCGACTCCGGCGCCGTGACGAGCGCGAAGAACGCGCGTGCGATCGCTTCGAGCTGGCCGCGCACCGGACCCTTCACGTCCACATCGAACAGCGTCGACGGCATCTGCTGCTCGCAACGCTCGCGGATCGCCGCAAAAAACAGCGTTTCCTTGTCGGTGAAATGGCTGTAGACGGTCAGCTTGGAGACGCCCGCCTCATTGGCGATCGCGTCCATGCTGGTGCCTTCAAAGCCCGATCGCGGGAACAAACGCTTGGCGGCATCGAGAATCGCAGCGCGCTTCTCGAGGTCCTTGGGACGGCCGGGGCCGCACGACTTGGCGATGGCTAAGCTCATGGCGCACATACTACTGGACTGCTCGGTTCATTTATTATACTATACCGACCGGTACATGAATGGAACCGGTGGTGGTTTTCCCTATGTTTCCTGCGTGCGGCGCGTTTTCCGCTGTGACAGGTCTTCGGATTATGCGCCCTGAAAAAGCCGCCGCACTGGAACTTCACGCCCGCTAAATGGGCCCTCTTGCTACCCCGTTTCAAGTCTCTCGCCGCGCCGCCCGGGAAATCTCCCCCTCCCCGCACCCGGGCGGCGAGGGCGGGAGCATTCGTTCAAGTCGGCCATTGTTGCGGGCGCCCGCGCACGATGAAGCGTCGAACTGATGGGTGATGTCCGCGGAGACGTTTCCGCTATGGCTCATGTATTGCTAGGAACGACGTCATGCAACCTTGTCCGCCCACTCTGCATCTGACCAACACACGCGGCGATCAGGCAGGCCGTGGAGTCGTCCGATGACCACGCCGGCACTTGCCCGAAACCAGGAAAACCCCAGCAGCGACGCGGGCCAGCCGTTGCGTTTCGCGCAACGCGCCGTCGCCGCGCTGATCGAAGAAACCGTCGCGGACGCCACCGGCAACATCGGCGCCTTGTGTGCGACGCAACGGCGCGGAGCAGCGCGGCGGACATTGTCCGCGCCGTCCGCGGACGATCAGGTCCGCCTGCAGTGTCGGGGCGCTTTGCAATGGGCGAGCCATGACCTGCAGGACGGCGGCGTATTGCGCAATCCATTGTCGCGCGTCGACGCGATGCTGGCCGCGAAGGTCGGCAGCGCGCTGGCGCGGACGCACGAAGAGCGGTCGGCACGCGGCGGAAATGCCGTCGCTGCGTGAGCGGCGCGGTGGCTGCGCGGTGACTTCCGGCACTTCGGCGCCGTACCGTGCACCGCCAAGGTGGGATTTGCCGCGACCCCGGCGAGTATCTATGCTTCTGGTTCTTTGATTTTGCAACGGTAAGGGATCACCGATGTCGATGAACACCGAGCTGGCAAGACAGAACATGGTCGAGAATCAGGTACGTACCTGGGAAGTCCTCGACCCGCGCGTGCTCGATGTACTGCGCTCGGTGAAGCGCGAGGCGTTCGTGCCGGCGCGTCACCGTGAACTTGCTTTCGCCGATCTCGCCGTACCGATCGGACATGGCGAAACCATGCTGAAGCCGGTCGTCGAAGGTCGTATCCTGCAGGCGCTCGCGCTGGGGCCGGACGAACGCGTGCTCGAAATCGGCACCGGCAGCGGTTTCCTGACTGCGTGCATGGCACGCCTTTCAGCCGGCGTGACCAGCGTCGAATGGCATGCGGATCTCGCCGCCGGCGCGCGCACGCAACTGGCCGCTGCGCAAGTGCGCAACGTGCACCTTGAAATCGCCGATGCCGTGCGCGATTTCTCGACCAACGATCGCTTCGATGCGGTCGTGGTCGGTGGTGCGGTACATGCCTTGCCCGAGCGTTTCCGTGCCTGGGTGAAGCCAGGGGGCCGTCTGTTCGCGATCGTCGGGAATTCTCCTGCGATGCAGGCCACGCTGTACACGCGCGCCGACGAAACGCACTGGACGTCGGAAAGCCTTTTCGAAACCGACGTTGCCTATCTAAAGAATGCCGAACCGCCGCGCCGCTTCACGTTGTAGTCGTAGGCGCGACGGAAGAAAAAACCTTACATCTTTCGAGGATGATTCGATGATCCGCATCAGCACCCTGTCGCTGGCCGTGATGCTCGCCTGCGGCGCCACCGCCGTCCGCGCCGACGACCTCGTCCAGGTCTATCAGGAAGCGCGCGCGTCCGATCCGACCCTGGCCGGCGCCGAAGCGACCAAGTTGTCGACTGACGAGAATATCGATCAGGCGCGGTCGCAGCTGTTGCCGCAGATTTCGGCGGCGCTGGATTTCACGCGGTCGCGTGGTGGCGACAGCGGCCAGTCATTCGTGCAGGACCCCGCCGACCCGAACTCCGTCATTCCGGTCAACGGCTATACCCGCACCGACTATCAACGCTCGCTGGGTGCAACGCTGAACCAGAGCATCCTCGACATCAGTAAGTGGACCGCGCTGAAGGCCAGCAGATATTCCGCCCAGGCCGGCGCCGCCACGTACGACGCCGCGCAGCAGCAGTTGATCATCAACGCTGCCCAAGTCTACTTCGGCGTGCTCACCGCGCTCGACGCACTCAAGTTCGCCGACGCGAACGAGAAGGCGCTCGGCCGCCAGCTCGAACAGGCACAGCAGCGCTTCGATGTCGGCCTCGCCGCGATCACCGACGTCAACGATGCGAAGGCGCAGCACGATCAGGCGGTCGCGACCGTCATCAGCGACCAGAACGCGGTCGATACCGCACGCGAAAGCGTGCGCCAGCTCACCAACAAGGTGCCGGGCGAATTCAAGAAACTGCGCGAAAACCTGCCGCTCGATCATCCGAATCCGGATGACCCGAAGGCGTGGGTTGACGTCGCGCTGAAACAGAATCCGTCGCTTTCGGCTTCGGCGCTCAACGTCGATGTCGCCAACGCGAACATCAATACCGCGCGTGCCGGGCATTTGCCGACGATTACGGCGCAGGTCGGCTACACGCGCGCGCCATCGTGGGGGCATATCGATGCGGGAGGATCGAACTTCCCGGAGTTCAGCGGCGACCCCAAATGGGGGAGCTCGATCACGTTCGCCTTGAACGTACCGATCTTCACTGGAGGCTATACACAGTCGCGCGTGCGCCAAGCGATCTACCAGCGTGATTTCAGCCAGGACCAGTACGAATTCAACCGTCGCCAGGTCGAAGCCGCCACGCGCAACAACTACCGTTCGGTGATTGCCGGCGCCAGCGAAGTCGAAGCGACCAAGGCTGCGGTGATCTCCGCGCAGAGCTCGGTCGAGGCGACGCAGGCCGGCTACGAAGTCGGCACCCGCACGATCGTCGACGTGCTGATCAGCCAGCAGACGCTGCTGTCGGCGCAGAGCCAGTACTCGTCCGCGCGCCACACGTTCGTGTTGAACGGTCTGCTGCTGAAGCAGGCGGCCGGCGTGATCGAGCTGAAGGATCTCGAAGCGATCAATGCGCTGCTGGAATAGGCAGCGCCGTAGCATGTACCAAAAAAGGCGGCCCAAGGGCCGCTTTTTTTGTTGCTGCCGCTGCGTACGCAACGCGCGATCGATCAGGTCGCCGTCCGCACAGTCGGTTCCACCGTCACCGGCACACCGGCGAGCACCTGTTCGACGATCGCCATCGTGCGCGCCACTGCGCCGCGCTCGCGTTCCATCACCGCGTGCGCGGCATCGCCCATGGAGCGCCGCTCCACTTCGCGCGAGAGCAGGCGTACGACGGCCGGGCCGAGCGCGTCGCCTTCCATGATGCGCATCGCGGCGCCGGCGGCGATCAGGTCCTCGGTGACTTCGGCGAAATTGAATGTCTGCGGGCCGACGATGACCGGCCGCGCGAGCGCTGCAGGTTCGAGCAAGTTGTGGCCGCCGACCGGCACCAGGCTGCCGCCGACGAAGGCGACATCGGCAGCTGCGTAGAACGCCAGCAGTTCGCCCATCGAGTCGATCACGAAACATTGGCAGGCCGGATCGGCGGCGCCTTGCTCGCTGCGCGTGGCCGTGCGGAACCCATATGCGCGGCACGCTGCGGCGATCGGCTTGAAGCGTTCGGGATGGCGCGGCGCGATCAGCAGCAAGGCGTCCGGAAAACGCCGCAGCACGGCCGCCTGCGCCTTCAGCACGATCATCTCTTCGCCTTCGTGCGTGCTCGCGGCGATCCACACCGGCCGCGCGCCACCGGCGGCGCGGCGGAATGCGACACCGTGTTCGCGCACATCGTCCGGTACGTTCATGTCGAACTTCAGGTTGCCGACGACGGCGAGCTTCGGCTCGGCCGCGCCGAGCAGGCGCAATCGCACTTCGTCGGACATGGACTGTGCTGCAACGAAGCTCGCACAGCGGATCGCGCGCCGCACCAAGGGCTGGATCGGCCAGTAGCCGCGCAGGGATTTTTCCGACAGCCGCGCGTTCGCGACGACGATCGAGATATCGCGCTCGGCGCAGGTCATGAACAGATTCGGCCAGATTTCGGTTTCCATGATCACCGCCAGGCGCGGGCGAACGCGATCGAGGAAACGCCGCACGGCCGTGGTCAGATCGTACGGCAAATAGACATGGAACACGCGGTCGCCGAACAGCTGCACCACGCGATCCGAGCCGGTCGGAGTGACCGTCGTAATGACGAACTGCGAATCGCCGAAGCGGCGCATCAAGGCCTCGATCAGCGGCACTGCCGCGTTGACCTCGCCGAGCGACACCGCATGGATCCAGATGCTGTTCTGGATGCCCGGGTCCACGAAGAAACCGAAGCGTTCGCGCCAGCGCGCGAAGTAGCCGTGGTACTTGAATCCGCGTGCAGCCAGTCGATAGACGACGAACGGCGTCAGCAGATACAGCGTGAGGGTGTAGATGAAGCGCTGGAACACGGTTCGGATCGACGATGACGGCGCCGCAGTATAGCGACGCCACGCCGGCTGGCATCGCGCGGCGACGGCTGCCACTACAATTGCAGAGATGCCACACACCGCGCCGCCGTTTCGATCCGCCCTGCTCGCCCCCCGCCACTGGCCCGCCTGGATCGGCCTCGGCTGCATCTGGCTGACTGCGCGGCTGCCTTATGCCTTGCTGCTGCGCATCGGCCGCGGCCTCGGCCGGCTGTCGGCGCGCCTGCTGCGCGAACGCCGCCATGTCGCCGCGCGCAACATCGCGTTGTGCTTCACCGAACTCGGTGCAGTGGAACGCGCCGCGATGCTGCAGGAAAACCTCATCGATGGCGGCGTCATGCTGATCGAATTCGCGCTCGCGTGGATGGGCTCGCCGCGTGCGCTCGCACGCGTGCCGCTCACGCTCGACGGCATCGGACATCTGGACGCGGCCTTGAAATCCGGCCGCGGCGTTCTCCTCGTCGGCGCGCATTTTTCACATCTGGAATTGTGTGCACGCCTCGTGTCGCAGCGCATCCGCATCGGCGGCATGTACCGCGAGCATGACGACGACGCGTTCGAATGGGCGATCAAATGCGCGCGCCTGCGCTATGCCGACGCGATGTTCAGCAAAGACGCGTTGCGTCAGAGCGTGCGCTACCTGAAAAGCGGTCACACGATCTGGTACGCGCCCGATCAGGACATGCGCGGCAAGGACGCCGTGTTCGCGCCGTTCTTCGGAGTACCGGCATCGACGATCACCGCCACGCATCACCTCGCCCGTCTGTCCGGCGCGTGCGTGATCCCGTTCTTTCACCGTCGCCTCGACGGCGGCGGCTACGCGATCCGCCTGGAAGCACCGCTGCAGAACTTCCCCACATCCGACGCCGTCGCCGACACCGCGCGCGTGAACGCCAGCATCGAACGCATGGTGCGCGAGGCGCCGACGCAGTACCTTTGGATGCACAAGCGCTTCAAGACGCGACCGCCGGGGGCAGCGGACGTCTATTGACGACGGCGCTTCGATCCGCGGACTGGGGGAGCGCATGGCTTTTCTGATCGTCGTCGTCAGCTGCATCGTCGGGCTCGCCATCGGTGGCACGGTCGGCAACGACGCCACCGCCGCGCTGGGGTTCTTCGGCGGCCTGGCCATCGGGCTCGTGCTGGTGCGCCTGCGCAGCTTGGGCGCACACGTCAGAGCGCTGCAGAACAGACTGGAGGAATTGGCGAACGCGCAACGCGAGCAGGCTCCGGCGCAGGCCAGGGTCAGCGGCGCGAGCGCGCCGACGGCAGCGGCGGCGGAAATCCGCCTGCCGCCGACGCATGCGGCAACGTCGCCTTCGCTTGGCGCGCACGAGAGTCGGGCCGACGAAGCGTCGGGCACGGTCGACCCGGCCGCCTACTCGCCGCCGCCGATTCCAGCGCCGCTTCGCGTGCCCTCGCCGCATCCGGCGCCGGCGCGGACTCCTGCACCGCCCGATCCCATCGAGCGACTGCTCGGTTGGACCAAACGCTGGTTCAGCGAGGGCAACGTGCCGGTCAAGGTCGGCATGCTG
>Ga0247776_10000106_pt1 | contig 20856 bp, 21 predicted proteins | sample UWRJL199509C5_FD_179912 | JGI IMG/M metagenome (GOLD analysis project Ga0247776, IMG submission 179912) | Plant litter microbial communities from Arlington Agricultural Research Station in Wisconsin, United States - UWRJ-L199-509C-5 | ecosystem: Environmental > Terrestrial > Plant litter >...
CCGGTGGCCGGTCGGGATCGACGCGCTGAACGAGCGGCTGCAGGCCGAGCTCAACCCCGACGGCAAGCGCGCCCTCGGCGACCGCTTCCGGATCGGCGACCGGCTGATCCAGACCCGCAACTCGCACGAGCTGGGGCTGATGAACGGCTCGATCATCTTCCTCCGCGGCGACGACCCCGAAGAGGAGACGATCGTCGTCGACACCGACGACGGCGGCAGCCTCGTCATCCCCTACGGCGAAACGGCGACCCTGCGCCTCGCCTACGCGATCTCGGTCCACAAGGCGCAGGGCTGCGAGGTGCCGGTAGTGGTCGGCGTCTGCCAGCGCTCGCACTCGCGGATGCTGACCCGCCCCCTCCTCTACACGGCGATCACCCGCGCCCGCAACAGCTGCGTCCTGGTCGGCGACCGGGCATCGCTCGCCTCGGCGGTGAGTCGCGACGACAGCGGCGGCCGCCACTCCGGTCTGGCCGAGCGCCTGCGCGGCTGAAGCTCCGGCCACGACGGTCCAAATAGCCTAAGCGGGTGGAGAGCAAGCGCCTGCCCTGGGCCGAGATCGGGATCACCCTCGCCGGAATCGCCCTGCTGGGCGCGATCGTCGTCGCCGTCGACCCTCTGCGCGAGGCGGTCAGCGCCCTGGTCCAAGGCGACCACGACGAGGTGCGTGAGCAGATCGACCGCCTCGGCATCGGCGGGCCGCTGCTGATCCTCGCCCTCGCCCTGCTCCACTGCGTCGTCTTCTACCCGGCCGAGATCGTCGACGCGGCGGCGGGCTACGCCTACGGCTTCTTCCCGGCGATGGCGCTGGTGATGACAGGCTGGCTGCTCAACGGCCTCGTCTGCTGGGTGATCGGCCACCGGGTCGCGCGGCCGCTGCTCGACCGCTGGTTCGGCGAGGAGCGCTTCGAGCGGGCCGAGGCGGCAATCGAACGCGGCGGGGCGACCCTGCTGATCGCGATGCGCCTGATCCCGATCCTCCCCTTCAGCATCGTCTCTTACGCCGCCGGCGCGGCCCGGGTCCCTCTCTGGCGCTTCGTCTGGACCACGCTGGTCGGCTACCTGCCGATCACCGCGATCTCGGTCTACTTCGGCACCCGCCTCGAAGGCCTCTCCCTGACCGACCCGCTGGTCCTCGGCAGCGCCCTGGCACTGCTGGTGCTGCTCTGGGCAGGCCACTGGGTGATGCGACGCCAGGCGCGCTCCTCGGCCTGAGGCGCTAGCCGAGCCGGTAGAGGGTGCCGGTGTCCCTCTCCGGAATTGACCTCCCCTCCGCTTCGCTGCGGGGAGAACATGCTGCGCGCTTCGCGCGCAGAAGACAGATTGCATATCGCCGAACATTCCTCCGAGGGACACCGGCACCCTCCTCCGACAGTTTCGTCTGACGCCGATTCGCGAGTCCGCGTCAGTGCCCCGTATAGGTGCACTGACGCGGACTCGTGGATCAGCTGTATCTCCGACCGCTGTCGCTTGGAGGGCGCCTGAACTACGTCTTAGCCGGCGACCACGCGGAAGCGGAACACGGCCGGCGTCTGGTCGACCAGGCCGGTAGCACCGCGGGCCCTGACCTTGACCGCGTGGGGACCGATCGTGAAACGGCGGACCAGCTTCGGCCCGCAGAAGGCGAACGGCGCCTTGTCGACCTTGCAGAGGAAGGAGGCGTCGGGCTGGTCGGAGCGGAAGCGGAAGGTGACCTTGGCACTGGGCCCCGAAGTCTTCACGGTGGCTCGCGGGTGTTTGGAGAACGAGGTTGACGGAGCCACCCGCGTTTCAGGAGGCAGCGGGCCCGGCTGTGGCGCCAGTGGAGGCGAGGGCGGATTGACCGGCGGCGCGGGCGGCACTTCTGAGCCCCAGTTGCCGGGCGCGACGAAGACCGCGCCGGAGGCATCGGGCGGTTCGCACGTCTCCGCCGACGGGAAGGCCGTGCCTTCGATCGCTTCCAGCGCCCCCACCGCTTCGATCAGCCCGCCGCCGACCGCGCAGGGGCCGAAGGAGCCGACCGCGGACGCGCTGACGGCGAGCGCTTCGCGCACTTCCTCAGGCGTGGCCCCCGGTTCGTCCTCGAGCAGCAGGGCGGCGACACCGGCGGCGTGCGGGGCGGCAGCGGAGGTGCCGCAGAAGCGCCAGACCCCGGGTTCGGATTTCGGTTGGCGGGCGAAGAAGGTGGTCGCGCCGCAATCGGTCGCGGCGACCTCGGGCTTGGAGAGCTCTTCCGGCGTTAGAAGCTGCGGGGCGGGGGTCGCGCCTTCGACCGGGCCGAAGTAGTGCGTCACCGGCCCGCGCGAGGAGTAGAACTCGGGTTCGCTGCTGTCGTCGAACGGGACCGCTGCGACGGCGATCGCGCCGGCAGCTCCGGCATGCCCGTAGATGCTCGGTCCGACCACGTCGCCGCCGCCCGACTTGGGGTACTCGATCCCGCTGACGCCGCCACCGTTCTGCTGGAAGATGAACTTGAGCCGTGGGTCGGCGCTGCCCTCGAACCTGTTGATCACCAGCTGGACGGTCTGGTCCGCTTCGCTTTCGTTCGCCCACTGGACGATCTCCAGCGGCTGCTGCGTGTCGGCGACGTTTTCTTCGACCGAGCCGGTGAGCACTTCCCCGTCGGCGTTGAGCAGGAGCGCGTCGAGGTCGGTCTGGACGCCTTCCCACGGTTCGGCCCACTGCAGATCGATGCTGAGGACTTCTTCCGGTTCGACCTCGATCCCGAAGGTGCGGTCGGTCGCCGCCCCGGGGTTGAAGTCGATGCAGTGGCCGGCGTTGAATCCCGGGAGGGCGGCTACCTCCGGCGGACAGGCGCCCGAGTCGCGGTACTCCGGCGCTTCCCAGGAGGCGATTTCGTTGCCTTCTTCGTCGAAGAGGTTGTCGTTTCCGGCTGAGGAGAGATAGACGTGTCCTTCTTCGTTGACGGTGTTGACCGCCGCGGCCACCGGCCCGTCTTGGAAGAACGGCTCTTCGAAGTAGCCGACGTCGTCGACGATCACGTCGGCGCCCGCCGCGGCGAGGTCTTCGATCCCTTCGGCGAAGTCGAGTTCTCCGTTGAAAGCGCTGTGGAAGGCCAGGTCCGCCTGGGGCGCGATGTCGTGGACGATCTGCAGCATCGCCCGCCCCTCGTCGAAGGACGGTTCTTCGTCGAAGAATTCGTAGGGCTGAAGTTCGTCGACCGCGGTTTTCTGCCCGACGCAGTTGTTTTTCGGTCCCGGCAGGTCCTCGGTTTCTTCGTCCTCTTTGGCGTCGGCCGCAAGCGGGCCGCCGGGCACCGCTTCGGTCGCCTGGTCGAAGGAGTCGGAGAGGACGCCGACCGTCATCCCACCGCCGTCGACCGAGAATTCTTCCCGCGCCGCGGCGACGTTGAGCTGGGCGACGCCCTCGGAAATCACCGACCCGCCGTCGCATTCGGCGCGCAGGATCGGGGCGCGGACCTGGGCCACCGAGACGACTCCGGGCGCCTGGGCGATCGAACGCAGGTCGGCCGGCGAGACGGCCACGGTGGCGGTCCGGTAGCGACGGCTGTCGGCGATGACCCGCGCGCCCCCGCGGCGCAGGCCCGGCAAGGTGCCGACACCCGTCTGGTGGCGGACGTAGACGAGGACGCGGTTGCCACGGCGAATCAGGCTTCCCGGACCGCTGGGCGCGACGCCGAGGACGCGGGCCTGCTTCGCCGGAGGCAGGGAGCGAACCGCCGGCTTGGCGAGGGCCGCCAGCGCAGGCGAGAGCGGGCCGCGCTGCTTCACCGGGACGGCGGCGCCCGCCGCCCCCGGCAGGAAGACCAGGGAAAGCGTCGCCACCGCGGCCCAGGCGGCGTGGCAAGTTCCTCGAACCACCAGCATCGTCTTCAAGGTATCGACCGTTTCCCGGGAAAGCTGAACGACCCGCACCGCCGGAAGATCCTGCTACGGTCCCCACCGTTAGGGCCGGTAGATACCGGCGAAAGTTGTGCGTAGCGCTCGCAGTCGTTGCTTCACCGCATCCTCCGCGTTCGCAGCACATGAAGTGGAGGCAATGCATGCCGACTGGAACTGTCAAGTGGTTCAGCGACGACAAGGGCTACGGGTTCATCACGCCCGACGACGGCTCGAAGGACGTCTTCGTCCATCACACCGCGATCATGGGCGAGGGCTTCCGTTCCCTCACCGAGGGCGCGAAAGTGAGCTACGAGTCCGAAGAAGGCCCGAAAGGTCCGGCCGCAGCGAGCGTTCAGCAGACCTAGCTTCTCCGAACGCTTAAGCAGTCCCGAAGCCCGCCGCAAGGCGGGCTTCGTTTTGCCTGAAGCCGGCGTTCCCTACTCTCCCCTGCTCCCATGAACACGACCCGAGACGACCTCCGCAACGTGGCGATCATCGCCCACGTCGACCATGGCAAGACGACCCTGGTCGACGCGATGCTGTGGCAGACCGGCACCTTCCGCAAGGGCCAGGACGTCGCCGAGCGGGTGATGGACTCGATGGACCTCGAGCGCGAGAAGGGGATCACGATCCTCGCCAAGAACACCGCGGTGACCCGGGGCGACGTCAAGTTCAACATCGTCGACACGCCCGGCCACGCCGACTTCGGCGGCGAGGTCGAGCGCGCCCTGACGATGGTCGACGGCGTCCTGCTCCTGGTCGACGCCTCCGAGGGGCCGCTGCCGCAGACCCGCTTCGTACTGCGCAAGGCGCTGGAGTCGAAGCTGCCGGTGATCCTGGTCGTCAACAAGGTCGACCGCCCGGACGCGCGCATCGCCGAGGTCGTCGAGGAGGTCTACGAGCTGTTCATCGACCTCGATGCCGACTCCGACCAGATCGACTTCCCGATCGTCTACACCAACGCCAAAGCCGGCTGGGCCTCGCTCGAGGAGGGGGTCGAGGGAACCGACCTCTCCCCCCTGCTCGACCTGATGCTGGAGAAGATCCCGGCGCCCGAGTACGACCCCGAGGCGCCGCTGCAGGCGCACGTGACCAACCTCGACGCATCCCCCTATGTCGGGCGGCTGGCGATCTGCCGCGTCCGCCAGGGGAACATCCGCTCCGGGCAGCAGATCGCCTGGTGCCGGGCCGACGGCAGCGTCGCCCGGGCCGCGGTCTCCGAGCTCTACGTGACGCAGGGGCTGGAGCGGGTCGCCGCCGCGGAAGCGGGGCCGGGAGAAATCATCGCCGTCGCCGGGATCGAAGAGGTGACGATCGGCGAGACGCTGGCCGACCCCGAGGACCCGCGGGCGCTGCCGGTGATCACCGTCGACGAGCCCTCGCTCTCGGTCGTGATCGGGATCAACACCTCGCCCCTGGCGGGCACCCAGGGCGGCGACAAGCTGACCGCCCGCCAGATCCGCTCGCGCCTCGACGCCGAGCTGATCGGCAACGTCTCGCTGCGGGTAAACGACACCGAACGCCCCGACGCCTGGGAGGTCCAGGGCCGCGGCGAGCTGCAGCTCGTCGTCCTGCTGGAGATCATGCGGCGCGAGGGCTACGAGCTGACCGCCGGGCAGCCCCAGGTGGTGACCAGGGAGATCGACGGCAAGATCCACGAGCCGGTCGAGCGGCTGGCGATCGACGTCCCCGAGGAGCACGTCGGCGACGTCACCCAGATGCTCGCCGGCCGCAAGGGGCGGCTCGAGCAGATGGTCAACCACTCGACCGGGTGGGTGCGGATGGAGTACCTGGTCCCGGCCCGCGGCCTGATCGGGTTCCGCACCGAGTTCCTCACCGCGACCCGCGGCAGCGGCCTCCTGCACCACGTCTTCGACCGCTGGGAGCCCTGGGCAGGCGAACTGCGGACGCGGCAGACCGGGTCCCTGGTCGCCGATCGGCGCGGCCAGTCGGCGGGCTACTCGCTGATGAGCCTCCAGGACAGGGGCAGGCTCTTCGTCGGCTCCGGCGAGGAAGTCTACGAAGGGATGATCGTCGGTGAGAACGCTCGCTCCGACGACCTCGACGTCAACCCCACCAAGGCCAAACAGCAGACCAACATGCGCGCCGCCAGCGCCGACGTGCTGGTCCGGCTGGCACCCGCGACCCGACTCTCACTGGAAGGCTCGCTCGAGTTCGTCCGCGAGGACGAGTGCGTCGAAATCACTCCCGACGCGATCCGCCTCCGCAAGGTCGAGCTGGACAAAAACAGGCGCCTGAAGGCGTCGAAGAACCGCGACACCGCCCCCGCGCGCTAGCTAGCAGCACGAAAAAGCCGCCGACCCTGAGGCCGGCGGCTTGGTGAAACTTCGCTGCGCTTGGGGCTAGACCGTGGCGGCTGCCTGGTCGGACTGGCTCTGCTCGGAGGCCTGGGCCTTGGCGTCCGGGGCGGGCACGTCTTCGACCGGGCGCGGCAGCAGCACTTCTTTGGCGATGACCAGGCGCTGGATCTGGCTGGTCCCCTCGTAGAGCTGCATGATCTTCGCGTCGCGCATCAGTTTCTCGACCGGGTACTCCTTGATGAAGCCGTAGCCGCCGTAGACCTGGACGGCGTCGGTGGTGACCTCCATCGCCGAGTCGGCGGCGAAGCGCTTGGCCATCGAGGAGACCTTCGAGTTGCGGACGCCCTGGTCGAGCAGGAACGCCGAGTTCCAGGTCAGCAGGCGGGCCGCCTCGACCTTGGTCGCCATGTCGGCGATCATGAACTGGATCGCCTGGTGCATCGCGATCGGGACGCCGAACTGAACCCGTTCCTTCGAGTAGTCCGTGGCGTACTCGAGGGCGGCGCGGGCGATGCCGACAGCCATCGCCGAGACGCCGGGACGGGTCCGGTCGAGGGTCATCATCGCCAGTTTGAAGCCCTTGTTTTCCTCGGCCAGGAGGTTCTCGGCCGGGATCTCGACTTCGTCGAAGGAGATGGTCGCGGTGTTGGAGGCCCGCTGACCCATCTTGTCCTCCTTCTTGTCGACGGAGACCCCGGGGAGGTCGGCGTCGACGACGAAGGCGCTGATGCCGCGGTGACCGGCCTCAGGGTCGGTCTTGGCGAAGACGGTGAAGTAGTCGGCGTAGGTGCCGTTGGTGATGAAGCACTTGGAGCCGCTGACGACGTACTTGTCGCCCTTCTTCACGGCCTTGGTCTTCATCCCGCTGACGTCGGAGCCGGCGTCCGGCTCGGTCAGGCCGAAGGAGCAGAGCTTGGGGGCTTCGGTCAGCATCCCCAGGTACTTCTTCTTCGTCTCCTCGGAGCCGCCGAGGGTGATCGGGGCGGAGGCGAGGCCGTTGGCGGCCAGCGAGGTGCCGATGCCGGAACAGCCCCAGCCGAACTCCTCCTCGATCAGGCAGCCGGAGAGGTAGTCGAGGCCGGGACCGCCGTAGGCCTCGGGGATGTGGGTGTTCATCAACCCGACCTCCCAGGCCTTGTCGATCACGTCCTGCGGCCAGGTGCCGTCAACGTCGTACTCCCAGGCGACCTTGCGCATGTCTTTCTCGGCGAAGCTGTGTGCCAGCTCGCGCAGGTCCTTCTGCTCGTCGGTAAGGGTGAAGTCGACCACCGGTCGGTGCTCCTTTTCTTCGCGGTTCTCTGAAGTCTGCGGGAGCGCCGCCGGGAGGCTGACGTTCCACCGATTGACTGATCAGTCAATCGGTCCACAAGGTTAGCGGACAATCAGGTCTCCAGCGGATTCTGGCCGCAGGTTCTACCCTTGGCCGATGGAGCTGGCACTTGCTCTTACGGCTACCCAGAAGGGCGCGATTCTGCTGGCGATCTCCGGCATCGCGGCCCCGATCGCCGGCTACTTCTTCCATCTCTCGGCCGCTTCCTGGCGCTCCTTCGGCCAGGGGCCGTTCGCGATCCACTCCGAGGTGCTGCCGTCTCCGAAGGGAGCGCCGGCCCCGATCGACCCCGCCATGCAGGCGGCCGAGGTGCGGCAGATGCTGGCCGCCAAAGCCGAACGGCAGCGGCAGCGCGGCGAGCAGCCGCTGGACGTCGAGACCGAGGCCGAGCGCCTGCTGGCGAGCGCCGAGCGCCCGCGCGGGAGAGACGCGATCGACGCCGAGCTGCGGTCCGAGGTGCGGCAGCTGGTCGTCGCCCGCAACGAACGCCGCATGCGGGAAGGACGGCAGCCGCTCGACGTCGAGGCCGAGACCGAAAAGCAGCTTGCCGATTTCATAGGATCGAGCTGATGACCCCCCAGGAGAACCTCTACGAGGTCGAGGAGATGCTGAACCAGCCGGGGACCTACTTCAATCCCCAGACCGAGGTCGTCGTCATCGTCGACGACTCCGCCTCGCCCGACCAGGAGGTCTTCAACAACCTCGAGGGCTACGAAGGCGCCGACTGGGTCCGGGTCTCCGACGACGTCCCGGTCGACGAGGATGGGCGCGACCAGGCGCTGGAGCGGTTCGAGACCAGCAACCAAGGCGATGCGCTCGTCGCCGACGCGCTGGAGCCGAGCGACGACGACTTCGAAGAAGAGGACGAGCGGCCCGAACCGGACCCCGAGCCGGAGGAGTAACGATGCTCGCCGAGGGAGACAAGGCCCCCGACTTTTCCCTGCCCGATCAGCACGGCGAGACGGTCAAGCTGAAGGACCTGCGCGGCGAGACCGTCGTCCTCTACTTCTACCCCAAGGCGAATACCTCGGGATGCACCGTCCAGGCCTGCGGGGTCCGCGACCGCAAGGGCGACTACGCCGCCGCCGGTGCCCGGGTGATCGGGGTCTCGCCGGACGAGGTCAAGGACGTCGACAAGTTCGCCGGCAAGTACGACCTCGAGTTCACCCTCCTCGCCGACGCCGACCACGCGGTCGCCGAGAAGTACGGCACCTGGGTCGAGAAGTCGATGTACGGCAACAAGTACATGGGCGTGCAGCGGGCGACCTTCATCATCGACGCCGAGGGCAAGATCGCCCGGGTCTTCCCCAAAGTCCAGCCGAAAAAGCACGACGATCTCGTGCTCAAGGCGCTGGGCGAGCTCGCCGCCTGAGCTAGGCGCTGATCGCTACGGCGAAGATGAAGCTCGCGTAGAGCACGAACCAGCCGACCACGGCCGGCAGCTTGAAGCGGCCCGAGATGTGCAGGCTCTCGTAGGCGAGCAGGCCGCCGGCGATGCCGAGGCCGATCGAGAGGACCGCGGTCCAGGTCAGGTCCCAGTCGGTGAAGATCAGGCCGATCCCGACCGGGATCATCGACTGGAAGACCATCGCCCCGGTGATGTTGCCGAGCGCCAGCGCGTCCTTGCCTTCCCGCACCCAGAAGAAGCTGTTGACCTTCTCCGGCAGCTCGGTCGCCAGCGGCGCCAGGATCAGCGCCAGGACCAGCGCCTCGACGCCGAGGCTCTCGGCGATGTGGAGCAGCTCCTCGACGAAGAGGTGGGCGCCGCCGACCATCGCCCCCAGCCCGACCAGCAGCTGGATCACGCATAGCGCCAGGGCCGGGTCTTCGCGCCGGTCGCCGCGGCGCTCGAAGATCAGCGGGTTGAGGCTCTCTTCCTCCTGGACTTCGCCGCCGCCGCGCAGGGTGAGGGCGATGTAGAAGAAGTAGGCGAGGATGAAGGCGATCCCGACGGCGATCCGCAGCGGCGCCGGCGGCCCCCAGGCGAGCAGGCCGCCGATCGCGAAGAGGATGAGGAAGAAGACCAGATCGCGCTCCAGCGTCGGCTTGTGGGCGCGCAGCTCCACCCCCTGCTCGCGTTTGTCGCGGTAGAGGTAGGCGAAGAGGCCGACCAGGCCCATCGCCAGGGTGCCGAGCAGGAAGGGAGCGCCGACGATCGCCCCGATCGCGATGTCTTCGGATCCCTCCGCCGCCCCCAGCAGGGCGACGATCGCGATCAACGTCTCCGGCATCGCCGTCCCGACCGCGGCGAGGATGCTGCCGACCGCGCCCTCGCCGACGTTCAACTTGTGGCCGATCCACTCGACCGCGTTGGTGAACAGCAGCGCCCCGGCGAGGACGACGGCGAAGCTGAAGAGGAGCAGTAGGGCTTCCATCAGGCGAAGTAGAAGGCTAGGCCGAAGACGAAGTAGAGGGCGAGGAGCTGGACGCCCTCGAACCAGTTCGACTCGCCGTCGGCGGTGACGTGCATCCCGGCCATGATCGCGAGCAGGATCGCCCCCAGCTCAAAGCCGTTGAAGACCAGCGCCAGCGGATACGGGCCGAGGAAGAAGGAGGCGAGGACCAGGACCGGGGCGACGAAGAGCGCCACCTGGGCGCTGGAGCCGATCGCGATGTTGACCGCCAGGTCCATCTTGTCTTTGGTCGCGACGAGGACCGCGACCCAGTGCTCGGCGGCGTTGCCGACGATCGCCACCACGATCGCGCCGATGAAGAACTCGGAGAGGCCGATCGACTCCGACGCCTCGGTGATCGAGCCGACCAGGACCTCGGACATCAACCCGACCAGGACGCCGGCGATCGCCAGCGCGATCACCGAGGTGCGGACCGACCAGCCCCAGGTGTCCTCCTCCTCGTACTCGGGGTTGAACAGCGCCCGGTGGGTTTTCATCGAGAAGAAGAGGCCGATCACGTAGGTGGCCATGAGGACGACGGCGACGGCCAGCGAGAGGTGCTCGACGGTGCCGCCGTAGTTGATCGCCTCGGCGCCGGGCGCCGGCAGGCCCTTGCCCTCGACCAGCTCGAAGATCGCCGGCATCACCAGGGCGCCGCCGGCCAGCATCAGCATCGTCATCTGCACGCTGGCGCTGGTCCGGTTGAAGGTCTGCTTGTCGCGGCGGAAGCCGCCGGCCAGCATCGCCGCGCCGAGCACCAGCAGCATGTTGCCGAGGATCGAGCCGACGATCGAGGCCTTGACCACCTCCTGCAGCCCCTGGCTGAGGGCGAAGAGGGCGATGATCAGCTCCGGCGCGTTGCCGAAGGTGACGTTGAGGAAGCCGCCGATCCCCGGGCCGGAGCGGGCGGCGAGCTCCTCGGTCGCCCGTCCCATCAACGCCGCCGTGGGGATGATCCCCAGCGCCGAGACGGCGAAGACGACGGTCGCCGGCGCGTGGGCGAGCTCGAGCGCGACCGCAACCGGGATCAGCGGCGCCAGCAGGTAGGGCCAGCCCTGCGCCGTGCGCAGGAAAGACAGCCCGAGGCGCGTGCCGCTCGGGTTCACCTAATGGGCGCCGACCCGCTCATCAATTGAGCAGGTTGGCGCATTTCTGCACGCCGGTCGCCGTCTTCGTGGCTTCCCGCAGGCATTCCGCGTACGCGGCGTCGTTGGAGCCGCCTCCCGAAGAAGACCCGCCGGTCGATCCGCCGGTAATCCCTTCCAGCAGGCCACCGAGGCCGCCGCCCTGCCCGGCTTCGAGCAGCTCGAGCGGGTTGACGCCGAGTTCCTGGAACAGGTCTTCGAGCGGCTTCGCGCCGGAGGGCGAGGAGAAGCTCTGCTCCTCGTTGACCCCGCTGAGGGTCAGCTCCAGCTGCAGCTCGACCTTTTCGTCGGCCGCTTCGGGCGGCGCGATGGTCAGTTCGGCGTCGACCTTGCGGACGATGTCGTCGTCGCCGACGTAGAGGTCGACGTGGGCTTTTTCGATCGCCTTCGAGAGTTCGCCCTTGGCTTCTTCGAGTTCGCCGATCGGCAGCGGCCCGGCTGCTTCCAGCTGCGAGCTGCAGGCGGGGTCTTCGGTCAGCTTGATCACCGCGTCGACCGCCCCGTCGACGCTGAGGTCGCCGCTGACTTTGGTCGTCGAGGTGCCGTCGACGTCGGCGCTGCCGTCGTTGACGAGGTTGTCGGCGAACTGGCTGAACTTGATCCCTTCCGCCGCCTCCTGGCAGGCGGTGATGTCCTGTTCCCCGCTCTGCTGCTGGGAGCGTTCGAAGGCCGACTTGAGGAAGCTGAAGGTGGTCGGGTCGACTTCGTAGTCGGTGCCCTTGTAGGCGACGAAGGCACGGTCGGTGAGCAGGGTCAGCCCACCTTCGAATTCGATGTCTTCGCCGCCGGCGTTGCCGCTGACTTCGGCGTTCATTTCCAGCTGGGGAAGTTCTTCCTTGCCGCCGGTTTCGAAGGGCCCGGAGAGGTTGACGTCGACTTCTCCCCCTTCGTCGCCCGAAGCGTCGACATGCAGGGCGAGGTCGAGTTCACCGCTCTTGACGCCTTCGAGGCTGGCGCTTTCGACGACCTTCTGCGGGTCGTCCCCACTGCTGCTGCCACTGCTGTCGTCGCTGCTGCCGCAGGCGGCAAGGACGGTGGCCAGGGTTGCCAGGATCGCGAGCAGAGCGAGAATTCGGAAACGACTCAAGAGACGGGCTCCTCGGGGTTCGGAGAACAGGGCCGGAGCGGGAGTTTACGGACGGGGCGGGGGATCCTGTCCCCAGCGCCGCATTCCCGCTTCGATCGCCTCGTTGACGAGGCGCATCGCCTCCACCCGGGCGAAGCGCTTCGACTCGGCCGGGACGACGTGCCAGGGGGCGTGCGGGCAGCCGGTGCGCTCCAGCATCTCCTCCACCGCCGCCTCGTACTGCGGTCGCTTCTCGCGGTTGCGCCAGTCCTCGTCGGTCAGCTTCCACGATTTCAGCGGGTTCTCCGCCCGGGCTTCGAACCGCTTCAGCTGCTCGGTGGAGGAGATCTGCAGCCAGAGCTTGACGATGATCGTCCCCTCCTCGGCGAGGCTGCGCTCGAAGCCCTCGATCTCCTCGTAGGCCCGGGTCCACTGCTCCTCGGTCGCGAACTCCTCGACCCGCTCGACCAGCACCCGTCCGTACCAGGAGCGGTCGAAGACGGTCATCCCGCCCCACCCCGGCAGCGCCGGCCAGAAGCGGCCGAGGAAGTGATGCCGCTTCTCGTCCTCGCTCGGGGCGGCGAACTGGGCGACGCGCACGTGGCGAGGGTCCAGCGGCGCGACCAGGCGCTTGATCGCCCCGCCCTTGCCGGAGGCGTCCCAGCCCTCGAAGGCAACGGCCAGCGGCGGCCCCAGGCGTTGCTCGCCGATCAGCCCGCCCAGGGTCAGCCGCAGCTGCGCCAGGCGCTCGCCTTCCCGCTTCAGCCCCTCCGCCTCCTCCTCCTTGGTGAGGCTGAGCGTCAGATCGGCTTCGTCGAGACGTCCCATCCCCGGATGATCCCTATTCGCCGCTGTCGCCGCGCGATTCCTCGATCGGCGGCGGCCGGTCTTCGCTGGTCAGGTTGGCAACGAGGGGGAGCAGCAGGGCGCCGAGGAAGATCAGGATCACCCCGGCGGCGACCAGCCAGCGGGCACGGGTGAGGTGGCCGAGGATGCCGACGACGAAGCCCGCCAGCATCAGCGTTATGTAGGGCGTCGGGCTGTGTGGGAGCAGCGCGAGCAGTGGCGGCGCGAGGTCGAGCACGAGCCGGGATTATCATCGGCGGCCATGGCCGATGCCTCCGTCGCAGATGTGAAGCGCTCGCTGGCCGAGGTCGGCTACCTAGCCGACGAGCCCGCGGCACTGGTTTCCTTCCTCGCCCAGAAGCTGGGCAAGCCGGTCCTGGTCGAGGGCCCGGCGGGGGTCGGCAAGACCGAGTTGGCCAAGGCGCTCTCCCGCGCCAGCGGCCGCGAGCTGGTGCGGTTGCAGTGCTACGAGGGCCTCGACGAGGCGAAGGCGATGTACGAGTGGAACTACCGCAAGCAGCTGCTGCGGATCCAGGCCGGCGGCGAGTCCGGCTGGAGCGACGTCCAGGAGGACATCTTCAGCGCCGAGTTCCTGCTCGAGCGGCCGCTGATGCAGGCGATCGCCAGCCCCGAGCCGGTGGTCCTGCTGATCGACGAGATCGACAAGACCGACCAGGAGTTCGAGGCGATGCTGCTCGAGCTGCTCTCCGACTTCCAGATGACGATCCCCGAGCTGGGCCGGATCGAGGCGACGACGATGCCGATCGTCGTCCTCACCTCGAACGACTCGCGCGAGCTGACCGAGGCGCTGAAGCGCCGCTGCCTCTACCTCTGGCTCGACTACCCCGAGCTGGAGCGGGAGATGGAAATCGTCCGCCTCCACACCCCCGAGCTTTCCGAGACGCTGACGCGGAAGCTGGTCGAGGTGATCCGCATGGTCCGCTCGCTGGACCTGAAGAAGCCGCCCTCGATCGCCGAGTCGATCGACTGGGCGCGGTCGCTGCTGCTGATGGGCGCCGAGGACATCGACCGCGAGACCTTCACCCAGTCGATGTCGATCATCGTCAAGCACCGGACCGACATCGATCTGGTCGCCGAGCGCGTCGGGGTGAAACTTGCCGACCCCCTACGGACCGAAGGCTGACGCCGGGCCGCCCGGGATGGCGGCGAAGCTGCTCGGCTTCTGCGAGGAGCTGCGCGGCGAGGGGGTCGCGGTCGGGACCTCGGAGCTGCTCGACGCCTTCGCGGCGCTAGGGCACGTCGACTGGACCTCGCGGGCCGACTTCCGCGAGGCGCTGGCGTCGACGATCGCCAAGTCCCAGGACGACCGCCGCGTCTTCGAGCTGCTCTTCGACCGCTACTTCTTCCGCACCGCCGAGGCCGAGGCGGTCCAGCGCGGGGTGACCGAGCACGCCGAGGGCGGCCCGCCGGCCGGCGACGGCGAGCGCTTCGACATGGACGAGCTGAGCGAAGCGATCCGCGAGGCGATGGAGGCCGGCGACGAAGACGCGATGCGCGACCTGGCGCGGCTGGCGATCGCCGCCTTCGGCCGGGCCGAGGGCTCGGGCGTGGTCGGCGTCGACGTGCAGCGGATCCGCCGCACCCTCGGCCTCACCGCCGGCCAGCAGCCGCCGACCGCCGAGGGCGGCGAGCGGCCGCCGATCGACCGCGACCAGCTGACCGGGTTCGAGCGCCACCTGCGGCGCGAGCTGGAGCGCGACCTGATCGAGCGGACCGAGACCCTGCCCCCCTCCCGCCCCCTGGCCGAGCTCGACCGGGCGCTGCCGACCAGCCCGACCCAGGACCTGGCCGCCGTCCACCGCGCCGTCTCGCAGATGAAGCGCCGGCTGGCGACCCTCGGCCACGAGCAGCGGGGGCGGAAAAAGGGCGGCCACGTCGACGTGCGGCGGACGATGCGCGCCTCGCTGGAGACCGGCGGCGTGCCGCTGCGCCTGCGCTACCGGCCGAAGCGACCGCGGCGGCCGGAGATCTACGTCCTCTGCGACGTCTCCACCTCGGTCACCTCGGCCAGCGTCTTCTTCCTCTCGGTCCTCCACGCGCTGCACGACAGCTTCCGCAAGCTGCGCAGCTTCGTCTTCATCGAGCGGATCTCGGAGGTGACCGAGGTCTTCGAGTCCGAGCGCGACTTCGCCGTCATCGCCCAGAAGATCTCCAGCGAGGGCGGCGTCGCCGACGTCTCCGGCTACACCGACTACGGCCGCGTCTGGCTCGAGTTCCTGACCGAGATCTCCGAAGACCTCGACCCGCGCTCGACCGTGATCGTGCTCGGCGATGCCCGCACCAACGGCCGCGAACCGCACGCCGAGGTCTTCGCCCAGATCGCCGAGAAAGCCGGGCGGCTGTTCTGGCTCAACCCCGAGCCGAAGCTCTACTGGAACTACGGCGACTCGGTGATGGCCGCCTACGAGCGCTACTGCGACGGCACCTTCGAGTGCTGGACGACGAGGCACTTAGAGAACTTTGTCGACGTCGTCGCCGGCGCCGCCCCCGCCGCCGAATGAGGGCGCTGCTGCTGCGCCACGGCGAGTCGGTCCACAACGCCGACCGCAGCGGCGAGCCGGTGGCCCACTCCGACGGGGACAAGCTGACCGCGAAGGGGATCGAGCAGGCCCACGCTGCGGGCGCCGGGCTTGCCGGGCTGGGGGTCACCCGCCTGCTGACGAGCCCGCTGCGACGAGCCCGCGAAACCGCCGAGTCGGTCGCCGCCCCGCTCGGCCTCGAGCCGGAGGAGATCGACTACGTCGGCGAGCTGACCTCGGCGGAAACGTTCGAGGGGGCGATCGAGCGGGTGCGCTGCCTCAAGGCAGAGCTGGAGGCGGGCGAGGCCGACGGGCTGCCGCTGCTCGTCACCCACGGCATCTTCATGCGCTTTTTCCTCCTCGACTCTGTCCTCGGCGACCGCTTCGAGGCGGAGATGGCGGCGGGGATCTGGAACCTCGGCTCGCACAACTGCGGCCTCTGCACCTTCGCCCACGGCGAGAGCCGCGACCCGCTCGGTCAGCCGATCGCCGGCTGGACCTGCCTCACCTGGATGGAGCGGCCGTGGAGCCGGCCTTGACGATCCGCACCGGGTCGTCGGGCGAAACCTGCCACTGCTCGCTGACGATCGCGCCCTCGGGCGGATCGACCGGGCCGTCGAGCAGCGGGTCCTCGGTCTCCCGCATCCAGGTCTCGAGCCGCTCCCGCAACTCCGCCAGCACCCCGGCGCGGGCCGGGTCGTCGGCCAGGTTGCGACCCTCCTGCGGGTCCAACACCAGGTCATAGAGCTGCTCCTCGGGCACCTCCTGCTCCCCCCACCCGGCGGCGACCAGGAGCTCCTTGCTGTCGCTGTCGTCGCAGTTAGCCAGCACCGGATGCGGGTATTCGTCAAACCTCCTTATGTACTTCCAACGATCGGTCCGGATCGCCCGGTGGGGCTGGTAGGCGGCGTGGTAGGTCGTCTCGGCGAAGATCGCCTCGTGGAGGGAGTCGACCTCCCCGCGCACCAGCGGCATCAGCGAGCTGCCCTGCAGCCATTCGGGGTGCTCGGCGCCGGAGAGGTCGCAGAGGGTCGGGAAGACATCGAGGTGGCTCACAGGGGCGTCGACCACCTTGCCGGCGGTGAAGCCGGGGCCGCGGACGATCATCATCACTCCGATCCCGCCGTCGAAGAGGGTCGCCTTGGCGCCGGGGAAGGCGACACCGTGGTCGGTGGTGCAGATGACGACGGTGTTCTCGACCAGGCCGAAGTCGTGCAGGGCGTGGAGGACGGCGCCGATCCCCTGGTCGAGCGAGCGGGCGCTGGCCTTGAACTCGGCCATGTCGCGGCGGGTCGCCACCGTGTCCGGCAGGTTCGCCGGCGGCAGCGAGTAGAGCGTGTCGCGGACCGACGTCGGGGCGGAGAATTCGCGGTGGGTCTCGAAGAAACCGACCGACATGAACCAGGGCTCGGCCGGCGCCTCGCGCAGGGTCTTGATCGTCAGCGGGGCGACGAACTGGGCGTTGTTCTGGTCGACCGGGACGACCTCGTCGTAGCCGATCACCCCGGGGTCGATGGAGATGTGCTGCTCGCCGATCAGGATCGAGCGGTAGCCCACCCCACGCAGGGTGTGGACCCAGTGCTGCTTGTAGTCGTTCAGCTTCCAGCCGCGGTGGGCGAGGCCGAACATGCCGTTGTTGTGGCAGTAGAGGCCGGTCAGCAGGCTGGCGCGGCTGCCGGAGCAGGTCGGCGCGGCGCAGAAGGCCTGGCGGAACAGCACCCCCTGGTCGGCCAGCATCTGGATGTTCGGGGTCGGGACCTGGAACCCGTAGGGCTGGACGTAGCGGCCGGTGTCGTGGGAGTGGATGTAGAGGATGTTCGGCTGCGGCACGAGCTTTCAGGTTATCGATCGCACCCTGTTTACTTGTTTCTTGATAAGGATAGTTAGGAAAGAGATGCAACCTGATCGCTCATATCTCGTCTGCGCCACCCCCCGTAGCGGCAGCACCCTGGTCTGCCACGCGCTGGAGGAAACCGGCGTCGCCGGCCGGCCCGAGGAGTACTTCGAGGCGCTCCGCCACAGCGGCCGCCCCCGCCGGCCGGAGGAATACTTCGTCGGCGTCGAGGACCCCTCGATCCGCGACCACCTCGGGGAGCGCAGCGTCGGCTCGGATCCCCAGCCCCGCTCCCCTCTCTGGAGCCGGGCCGCCTACGACCGCTACCTGGAGTGGGCCTTCGAGACCGGCACCACCGACAACGGCATCTTCGGGGCGAAGCTGATGTGGGGCTACTTCGGCGAGTTCGTCAGCCTCCTGCGCAACATCCCGCGCTGCCGCGACGTGCCGCTGGCGGAGCTGATGCCGACGGTCTTCCCCGACCTCACCTTCGTCCGCGTCGTCCGCGCCAACAAAGTCCGCCAGGCGGTCTCGCTGTGGAAGGCGGTGCAGACCGCGACCTGGCGAGAGGACCAGGCCAGCGCCAAGGCCGCCTCGGTCGAGGACGAGGGCTCTCCCCCCTACCGCAGCTTCATCGAGGAGCACCGGCCACAGTTGCGCTTCCACTATCGCGCGATCGACCACCTGCTCGAAGGGCTGATGATCGAAGAGGCCTCCTGGGACGCCTTCTTCGAGCACATCGGGGTCAAACCGATCCTCGTCCTCTACGAGAACTTCGCCGCCGACTACGAGACCAGCACCCTCAACCTGCTCGAGCGCCTTCACCTCTCACCCCCCGACGGCTTCGAGTTCGAACCGCGGATGAAGCGCCAGTCCGACCGCGTCAACGACGACTGGACCAAGCGCTACAGCGAGCTGCGATTGGGCCGGGACTTCGACCTCGACCCGGTTCCGGTCGAGGAGAAGCAGCGCTAGCGGGCGACCCAGGCGTCCGGGTCGGCGGCCAGCTCACGCACCGCGTCCGGCAGCTCGCCGGAGACCAGGTCGGCGAGGGTGACCTCCTCGAGCACGTGGCGGAGGCTGGCGCGGACCGCGATCCAGACCTCCTGCAGGTGCTCGGAGTGGCCGCGGTATTCGATCGCCTCCGGCGGGGTCGACTGCACGTGGGCGATCGGGCCCTCGACGGCGCGGACGATCTCGGCCACCGTCACCTCGTCGGCCGGGCGCGCCAGCCAGTAGCCGCCCTTGGCGCCGCGGCGGGCGCGGACGATGCCGTGGTGCTTCAGCTCCAGGAGGATGTGCTCGAGGAACTGCAGGGGGATGTCCTGGGCCTCGGCCAGGCGCTCGCCCTTGACCGGTGCCTCCTCCGCCTGGGCGGCGGCAAGCTCGGCAGCGGCCCGCACCGCGTAGTCGGCCTTCGCGGAAACTCGCATGTGTCTAGTTAATCAGTCGGCGGGGAGCGTCCGCGCCAGTGCCGCGGCTTGATCTGCCTCTTGCTGCAGCTGCTGCTCGCGGCGGCGGTTGATCCAGTGCGGCGCGTAGAGGATCGCGCCGAGGCCGATGGCGGCGACCGCGGCGGCGATCGGCCAGACGTCGGGATCGCCCTTCTGCACGGTGACGAAGCCGGAGCCGATCAGGACCAGGCCCAGCGAGGTGCGGAGGAAGCCCTGCGGCGCCTTGTCGGAGAGCGAGGCGCCGATCACCACGCCGGGGACGCTGCCGAGCAGGATGTTGGCGGCGAGGACGAAGTCGACGTTGCCGCCGACCCAGTGGGCGAGGCCGGCCGCCCAGAGCAGGATCGCAGCGTGGAAGACGTCGGTGCCGACCACCGTTTTCGGCGCCAGCCGGTAGACGGCGATCAGCAGGATCGCGATCACGGTGCCGGAGCCGGCCGAGGTGATCCCGATGACGAAGCCGGTGGTGGCGCCGATCACGATCGCCGCGACTTTGTGGCGCCGCTCGACGGCGAAGCGCTCGCGCTCGTCGATCAGGTTGCGGAGGATCAGCGCCCGGGTGAGGGTGATGACGCCGACCATCAGCAGGGTGCCGCCGAGGACGGCGTAGACCAGTTCCTCGAGCCGCGCTTCGCCGATCTTGGTCTGCAGCCAGGAGACGAGGAGGACGCCGCCGACGGCCGAGGGCACGCTGCCCATCGCCAGCCACTTGACCAGCTCCATGTTCACCGTCTTCATCTTCAGGTGGCGCCAGCCGCCGACGGTCTTGGTCACCGCCGCGTAGAAGATGTCGGTGCCGATCGCGGTCGTCGGCGAGATCCCGAAGATCAGGATCAGCAGCGGGGTCATCAGCGAGCCTCCGCCCATGCCGGTCATACCGACGAGTACGCCGATGCCCAATCCGAAGAGGACGATTGCCGGGTCCATGAAGATAAGTGCCGGGGCTCCGCACGCCCCCGATCTCGACTTTCCTGACCTTCTTGGTCAGAAGTGCGGAGTGCGCCAGGATACCAGGATGAGTCCCCAGGATGGGAAAACCAGGACCGTCGATCCGGCGCCGCTGCAGGCAGATACGACGGGCGACGGCATCCTCCTGCGATCGGTCAGCCACGCCTACGGCGAGCTGCGGACCCTGGACGGGATCGACCTCGAGGCGGCGCCCCACAGCGTCATCGGCCTGGTCGGCCCCTCCGGCTGCGGCAAGTCGACCCTGCTGGAGCTGCTCTGCGGGCTGCAGGAAGCGAGCGACGGCGCGGTCGCGGTCGCCGGCGCCGGCGAGCCCGAGGAGCGGCTCGCCCGCTGCGCCTTCATGCCCCAGCAGGACCTGCTCCTGCCCTGGTACTCGGCGATCGACAATGCCGCCCTGGCGCTGCGCAACCAGGGGATGGGACGGCGCGAGGCGCGCGAGGCCGCCGGCGCCCTCTTCGAGCGCTTCGGCCTCGCCGGCTTCGAAGCGGCGCGGCCGACGGAGCTCTCCGGCGGGATGCGGCAGCGGGTCGCCTTCCTCCGCACCCTCGTCGCCGGCAAGCCGGTGCTGGCCCTCGACGAGCCCTTCGCCTCGCTAGACGCGATCACCCGGGCCGAGATGCAGGAGTGGCTGGCGACCGCACTGCGCACCGACCCGCGCACCGTCGTCCTCGTCACCCACGACGTCGAGGAGGCGCTCTACCTCTGCGACCGGGTCGCCGTCCTCTCCGCCCGCCCGGCCCGGATCGTCGCCGAGCTGAGCGCCCCGGCACCGCGGGCGGAGGACCGCGACGCCGCCGTCACCGACCCGGCTTTCGTCGCCGCCCGTGAGGAAGCGATGCGGGCGCTGCGGGAGGGATCGGCGTGAGGCGATGGCTGCTGCCCTTCGGGCTGATCGCCCTCCTGCTCGGCCTCTGGCAGGTCGCAAGCTCGACCGGGGTGATCGCCGACGCGCTCAGCCTCGAAGACTTCCTCGTCCCCTCGCCGGTGGAAATCGCCGAATCGCTCTGGGAGAACCGCTCCCTCCTCGCCGAAAACGCCTGGGTGACCCTGCGCGAGATGCTGCTGGGGATCCTGGCGGCGCTGGTGGTGGGGATCGGGATGGCGATCCTGATGCACCGT
>Ga0247776_10000107_pt1 | contig 20623 bp, 10 predicted proteins | sample UWRJL199509C5_FD_179912 | JGI IMG/M metagenome (GOLD analysis project Ga0247776, IMG submission 179912) | Plant litter microbial communities from Arlington Agricultural Research Station in Wisconsin, United States - UWRJ-L199-509C-5 | ecosystem: Environmental > Terrestrial > Plant litter >...
CGCTGGATTTCTCTTCGTTGTCGATACCGAGCCCCTGCAGGTAGGCGACGATCGCTTCCATCTCGGTGTGCCCCGTCACCGCGGCGCCGGCACCGGCGATGTCGGCGTCGCTGTAGGGGTCGCCGAGAAGTTTGAGCGTGTGCATGCGCCGTTCGGTCTCGGCCGGGTCGACCAAGGTCTGCGACAGCCACAGATAACCCGGCATGTTGGAGTCGGGCACGACCGCGCGCGGATTCTTCAGATGGATGCGCTGCCACTCGTCGGTGTACTTGCCGCCGACGCGCGCCAAATCCGGCCCGGTGCGTTTGGACCCCCATTGGAACGGCCGGTCGTAGACCGATTCGCTGGCGACGGAGTAATGCCCGTAGCGCTCGGTCTCGGCACGCAGCGCGCGGATCATCTGCGAGTGGCACAGATAGCAGCCTTCGCGTACGTAGATGTCCCTGCCTGCGAGCCGCAGCGGCGCATACGGCTTGACGCCCGGCGGAGCCGCCACCGTGTGCGCCTGCATGAACAAGGGTGTGATCTCGGCGAGGCCGCCGAGCGACACCATGATCGCCGTCAGGATGCCGAGCAGTCCGGCATTTTTCTCGATGGCTTCGAAATAGCGATAGTTGCCGGCCATTGCGTTCTCCTCAACCCATTGCCGGCAGCGGACGCGGGACCTGCTGCGCGACCGGTTCCGGAATCGGAACCGGAATCGGCTTGATCAGACGCGCGCGCGCATCCGCGGCGGTGTGCCAGAGGTTCCACGCCATCACTACCATCCCGCCGAGCACCAGCACGCCGCCGAACCAGCGCACCGCGTAGAACGGCTTGATCGCGATCAGGCTGTCGATGAAGGCGTAGGTGAGGGAGCCGTCCGCATGGGTGGCGCGCCACATCACGCCTTCGGTGACGCCGGCCGCCCACATCGCGAGGATGTACAGCAGCAGGCCGATCGTGTGCATCCAGAAATGCAGCTCCATGGCGCGCGTGGAATACATCGCCGGCCGGCCCAGCGCGCGCGGCGCCATCGCATATAGCGAGCCGATCGTGATCATTGCGACCCAGCCGATCGATCCGGAGTGCACGTGCGCGATGGTCCAGTCGGTGTAGTGCGAGAGCGAATTGACGGTCTTGATCGCCATCATCGATCCCTCGAACGTCGCCGCGGCGTAGAAGACCAGCGCCAGCACCATGAACTTCGCGGCAGGGTCGGTTTTCAGTTTCGACCAGGAACCGTTGAACGTGAGCAGGCCGTTGGCGGCCGAGCCCCAGCTCGGCATCAGCAGGATCAGCGAGAACGCCATGCCGACCGACTGCACCCAGTCCGGCAGCGCCGTGTACAGCAGGTGATGCGAGCCGGCCCACATGTAGACCGAGATCAGCGCCCAGAAATTGACGATCGAAAAACGGTAGCTCCACAGCGGCTGCTGCGCCTGCCGCGGAACGAAGTAGTACATCATGCCGAGGAAGCCGGCGGTGAGGAAAAACGCCACCGCGTTGTGGCCGTACCACCATTCGACCATTGCGTCGACCGATCCGGAATAAATCGAATACGACTTCGTCAGCGAGACCGGAATGACCAGGTTATTGACGATATGCAGCAGGCCGACGGCGATGATGAAGGCGCCGTAGTACCAGTTCGCCACGTAGATGTGGCGGATGCGCCGGCGCGCGACGGTGGCGAAGAACACGACGCCGAAACTGACCCAGACCACGGCAATGAGAATGTCGATGAACCACTCCGGTTCGGCGTATTCCTTGCTCTGCGTGATGCCGAGCGGCATCGTCACCATCGCCAGCACGAGGATCAGCTGCCAACCCCAGAACGTGAAGTTGGCGAGCCGCGGCAGCGCGAGCCGCGTGTGTCCGGTGCGCTGCACGACGTAGTAGCAGGTACCCATCAGCGCCGAGCCGCCGAACGCGAAAATCACGCCGAACGTGTGGTCGGGACGCAGCCGGCTGAAGGCGAGCCAGGGAATGTCGAAGTTAAGCGCCGGCCAGGCGAGTTCGGCGGCGATGTAGACGCCGATCGCCATGCCGATGATGCCCCACACCGCAGCGGCGAGCAGGAACTGGCGCACGACCTGATCGTTGTAGGTCTCGGTTTTCGGCATGGGCATCCCCTGTCAGCAAGGGCAGCAAGTGTGAAGAGAGGCCCGTTTGCTGCAGTTGATCCAGATCAAGTCCGTGGATGTGATCGGCTAAATCATCGGCTCGACCCTTCGGCGTGCCGGCATGAACCCTGCCGGCGATGCGCGACGCGTGTACGAGCCGCTGGGTTGATCCACATCAAAACACCGCGAGCCGCGACTGATAACGTCAGCCCGGTGATGGGCGAGCGTGGCGAACGACGGCATCGTGACGCGAACCGGCCATGTGCCGAGACGCAGCTTGACTCTGGACCCGGGTCCAGGGTTTACCCTGCAGCGCTGCGGCCGTGTAGGAGAAGATCATGTCGGGCTTCACCATCGGCGAAATCGCCCGGCGTGCCGGCGTCGGGATCGACACGGTGCGCTATTACGAACGCAGCGAGCTGCTGCCGAAGCCGGCACGGCGCGCATCGGGCTACCGCGAATACGCAATTGCGGACGTGCGCCGCCTGCGCTTCATCCGGCGTGCGAAGGAGATCGGCTTTTCGCTCGATGAAATCCGCGAGCTGCTGGCGCTGTCCAGCGATCGCGAACTGGGTGTTCGTGGGATCAAGGCGCGCGCACAGGCCCGGTTGGAAGAAACCGAGTCGCGCATCCGCGAGCTGCAGCGCGTGCGCGCCGGATTGAAGGCGCTGATCGCGGCCTGTCCCGGCCACGGCTCGCTGGAGCGCTGTCCCATCCTGGCCGCGCTTGCCGGCGATGTGCTAGCGTGACGATGCAGCGTGATCCTCGCGCCGCCGGCACTGCGCATTCCGCCGGCTGCGCACCCGCGTCTGCCGCGTCGCCCTCCGAGCTGCCGGACTCCACGCGGCACGCCGCAGCCTCGTGTTGCGCACAGCACGCTGAGAGCGCCGCCGAGCACGGCCTGCGCGACCCTGTCTGCGGCATGCGCGTGGAGGCCGCGGCGAAGTACCGCGTCGACTATCGCGGACAGACCTATTACTTCTGCTGCGCACGCTGCCGCGACACGTTCGTTGTCGACCCCGAGCGCCATCTGCATGCACGCACGCCGCCTGTCGTTGCAAGCGGCGTGATCTATACGTGCCCGATGCATCCGGAAGTACAGCAGGCCGGTCCCGGCCATTGTCCCAAGTGCGGCATGGCGCTGGAGCCGATGCTGCCGAGTCTCGATGAGGACGACCAGGACGTGCGCAGCGTGCGCCGCCGGTTTTTCATCGCGGCTGCGCTCGCCGTGCCGCTGCTGCTGATCGCGATGGGGCCGCATGTGTTCGGCATGCCGGCGAACGGCGCGGCCGCGCAGGCATTGCGCTGGCTCGAGATGCTGCTGTCGGCACCGCTCGTCCTGTGGATTGGCGCACCGTACTACGTGCGTGGCTGGAACGGTGCCGTGTCGGGTTCACCCAACATGTACACGCTGATCGGACTGGGTGTGCTGGCCGCATTCGGTTTCAGTCTGGTGGCGACCTTGATGCCGTCGTCGTTCCCGGCCGCGATGCGCGACATGCACGGCAGGGTCGGCGTCTATTTCGAGGCGGCCGGCGTCATTGTCGCGCTGGTGCTGCTCGGCGAATGGCTGGAGCAGCGCGCGCGCGGCAAGACCTCGGCGGCGATCCGCGGCCTGTTGAATCTGACGCCGGCGATGGCGCGCCGTGTGCGCGCCGACGGCAGCGAAGAAGAGATCGAACTCGATGCGGTCCGCAGCGGCGATCTGCTGCGCATCCGGCCGGGCGGAAAAGTGCCGGTCGACGGCGTCGTGATCGACGGCGCCAGCAGCGTCGACGAGTCGATGCTGAGCGGCGAATCGATCCCGGTGGAGAAGCGCAGCGGCGATGCGCTGACCGCGGGCTCGGTCAATGGCAGCGGCAGCCTGACCCTGCGCGCGGAGCGCGTCGGGCGCGCGACGGTGCTGGCGCAGATCGTCGACCTGGTCGCCAAGGCGCAGCGTTCGAAGGCACCGCTGCAGCAGCTGGCCGACCGCGTCTCGCAGGTTTTCGTGCCGCTCGTCGTCGCGATCGCGCTGGCGACGTTCGGCATCTGGCTTGCGTGGGGACCCGAGCCGCGATTCGCCTATGCGCTGGTCAATGCGGTCGCCGTGCTCATCATTGCGTGCCCTTGCGCACTGGGCCTGGCGACTCCGATCTCGATCACCGTCGCGATGGGGCGCGCCGCGCAGGCGGGCGTGCTCTTTCGCAACGCGGCAGCGATCGAGGCGCTGGCCGCGGTCGATGTACTGGTGCTGGACAAAACCGGCACGCTGACCGAAGGCAAGCCCGTGCTGACGGACGTCGATGCCGTCGACGGCGTCCTCGACAGCGAGGTGATCGCGCTCGCCGCAGCGCTCGAGGCGGCCAGCGAACATCCGCTCGCGCGCGCGATTCTGGACGGTGCGACGCAGCGTGGAATCCTTGTCGAACGTGCCGGCGACTTTTTCGCCGTCGCCGGTCAGGGCGTACGCGGGCGTGTCGGAGCGGCGACGGTCGCGCTCGGCAATGCGACGTTGATGCGCGCAGCCGGCGCCGATTCCGCGCCGCTCGAAGCGCGTGCGCAAGCGCTGCGCAAAGAAGCGAAGACCGTGATGTTCCTCGCACGCGACGACCGGCTGCTCGGAGTGATCGCGGTGCAGGATCCCCTCAAGCGGGGCGCGCACACGGCGCTGCAAGCGCTGCGCGCCGAACGGCTGCGCATCGTGATGCTGAGCGGCGACAGCGAAGCGACGGCGCAGGCGGTCGCCGCCGCTCTCGGCATCGGCGAGGTGCATGCGAGCCAATCCCCGACCGACAAAGCCGCCTGGATCGCGGCGGCCAAGGCGGCCGGTGCGCATGTGGCGATGGCCGGCGACGGCATCAACGACGCGCCGGCGCTGGCGACCGCGGATGTCGGCATCGCCATGGGCAATGGCACCGATGTCGCGATGGAGAGTGCGCAAGTGACTCTGATCAAGGGTGAACTGGCAGGCATCGTGCGTGCGCGACGCCTGGCCGAGGCCGCGCGGCGCAATATCAACCAGAATCTCGCCTTCGCCTTTTTCTACAACGCCCTCGGCATACCGCTCGCGGCCGGCGTGCTGTATCCGTGGTTCGGGCTGCTGCTGAACCCGATCGTCGCCGCCGCCGCGATGAGCCTGTCGTCCGCGTCGGTGATTTCGAATGCGCTGCGCCTGCGTACGTTGCGCTTCTGAGGATTCCTGCGCACACGCCACGCGCTGCCTTGACGTATATCAAGACGACGGCCGATGCAGCACCGGATGATCGGTGCATGCATACCGACTCCTCCTCAGCCAAGGCGCTGTTCGATCGCGCGCTGATCGCCAAGTACGACGTCAGCGCGCCACGCTATACTTCGTATCCGACCGCGCCGCACTTCGGCACCGAATTCGGTGAGACGGATCTGCGCGAGACGATCGAGGCGTCGAACGACGCGGCGATCGCGCGCGACCTGTCGGCCTATATCCATCTTCCGTTCTGCGCATCGCCTTGCTTCTACTGCGGCTGCGCGCGCGTCGTCACGCGCGACCAGGGCAAGGCGGCCAGCTATCTGGCGCGGCTGTATCGTGAGATCGAAAGCGTAGCCGTCTTGTTCGATCGCGAGCGCGGCCTGGCCCAGCTGCATTTCGGCGGCGGTACGCCGAATTTCCTGAGCGCCGATGAGTTCGTCGAACTGATCGAGACGCTCGGCCGGCATTTCCGCTTCAGCCGGCGATCCGATCGTGAGTTCGGCGTCGAACTCGACCCGCGCTTCTGCGACGGCGGCTATGTGCGCCGAATCGCGGCGGCCGGCATCAATCGCATCTCCATCGGCGTGCAGGATTTCGATCCTTTCGTGCAGCAGGCCATCCATCGCATCCAGAGCGTGGAGCAGACCCGCGAGGTGCTGCAGGCGGCACGCGACGGAGGCGTCCGTTCGGTCAACCTCGACCTGATCTACGGGTTGCCGCGGCAGAGTCCGGCTTCGTTCGCGCGCACGCTCGAACACGTCGTCGAGTTGCGGCCCGAGCGCATCGCCGCGTACGGCTACGCGCACCTGCCCGAGCGCTTCCCGGCGCAGCGCCAGATCGACAAGTTCGCACTGCCGGACGCGGCGATGCGTATCGGCCTGCTGCAGCAGATCGTCGAATCCCTGACCGCCGCAGGCTACCGCTACATCGGCGTCGATCACTTCGCGCTGCCCGAAGACGACCTCGTGCACGCAGCCGATGCCGGCACCCTGCAGCGGAATTTCCAGGGCTATTCGACGCACGCGGCGTGCGACCTCATCGGCTTCGGCATGAGCGCGATCAGCCATGTCGGCGCTACGTTCAGCCAGAACGCGCGCGATCTCGCCGGCTACTGCGCAGCGATCGACGACGACCGGCTGCCGACGGCGCGCGGCGTTCGCCTGAGCGCAGACGATTCGCTGCGCGCCACGGTGATCCAGCAGTTGATGTGCAGAGGGACCCTCGACATCGGCGCGTTCGAAGCATCGCACTCGGTGGACTTCGCAGGCCATTTCCGCCGTTCGCTCGATCGCCTGCAGCGGCTCGAAGGCGATGGCCTGGTCACGTGCTCGCCGGAACGGATCACGGTCAGCGCACGCGGCCAGTTCCTGCTGCGCAATATCGCGATGTGCTTCGACGCCTATCTGGATGACTCGGTCGTGCGCTATTCGCGCGCCGTCTGAGTTGGAGCCGTCGACGCACTGATGCGCTTGCGTGCGCGAGCGCACGACTGGCTAGGGGCCCGAGCGGAGGCGTGTCATTGCCGCAGCTGTCGTTCGGACAAGCGCGAGACGATGGTTGTCGTCGCCTGTCGCAACGCACTGGCGTGCATCTGCGTGGTTCGATTGCCACTGTGACGAACGGCATTCCTGCGCAATCGGTGCGACGAATCCGGCATGCCTGAGGCGAGATGCCGCATCGCCGTGGCCAGTTGACGTTGATCAAGTCGGCTCATCGTCGCGGCGGAAAGAATCCATTCATCGTCCACGATGAAGAGAGCCATGATGAACGGGGTTTCTGCAACGCTCGGTTTCGCACTTGTTTTCGGCGCCTCGCTTGCTCATGCGGAGCAGGCTGGCGCAGAGCAGGACTGGGAAGTGAAGATCGGCGCGCATGTCGTCGATCCCAAGTCGGACAACGGCACGCTCGCCGCAGGAGCGCTGCGCACCAAGGTGGGAGACTCCTGGCGTCCGACCGTCACGCTCGAGTATCGCGCGACGCGCAATCTGGGCATCGAAATTCTGGCCGCGGCGCCGTTCGAACATGACGTCAAACTCAATGGAGCGGTCGCGGCCAAGGTCAAGCAGCTGCCGCCCACGCTCTCGCTGCAGTGGCACTTCCTGCCGGACCAGCGCTTCGATCCTTTCGTCGGCGTCGGGCTCAATTTCGCGCGTTTCTTCTCGATCGACGAGAAAGGCCCATTGGCGGGCACGCAACTCGAACTCGGCGACTCCTGGGGCGTCGCTGCACACGCGGGCGTCGAATACGCCATCGCCGACCGCTGGTCGCTGACCGTCGATGCGCGCTGGATCAAACTTTCGACGGATGCAAAGGTCAACGGCGCCAAGGTGGGCAGCGTCGATATCGATCCGCTGGTTTATGGATTCGCCATCGGCTACCGCTTCTGAAGATCGATGCGGACAGCGTCGCTGCCAGCGCGTGCAGGGTGCATCGTCTTCGATGCGCCAACAGCGTGGCGCTGGCGCGGCGGAATCGCGCCACTGTTCCGTCGCGACGCGCGGCCCGCCGGTGTCCGCCGCCGGCAGCCCGATCCGATCGCCGGGGGATTGCCGTCGCGACGGGTTCACACGCCCAGGGCGCGCTCGACCGACCAGGCGCTTCGGTCTTGCAGCGCGCACGCATAAGCAAAAGGGTCTATACGGGTGCATGGACGGTGCAGGCAGTGGGTCTCGTCATCGCAACGGCAAACATCGTCGTCATGATGGCCAGGCTCGCTGTCGCCTGTGTCAACAAGTCACTTGAAGGTCATGCGCGCCCGATCGTCGAGGGTGACGCGTGTCCTCTGCCTGCCACTTCCGCGTGCACCCCGGCGCGCGGCATCCGCAATACCAAATCGTCGTTATGCGAAAGGACACCGATGACTGCTCAATCTCCCGTGCACGCTGCCGACGAGGCCCTGTTGGAGCGCATCGACGCCTGGTGGCGCGCAGCCAACTACCTGTCGGTCGGTCAGATCTATCTCTGCGCCAATCCGCTGCTGCGCGAGCCGCTGACGCTCGCACACGTCAAACGCATGCTGCTCGGCCACTGGGGCACTACGCCGGGGCAGAACTTCATCTACGCGCATCTCAACCGGGCGATCAAGCAATACGACCTCGACATGATCTACCTGTCCGGGCCGGGTCACGGCGGCGCGGCGGTGGTCGCCAACGCCTATCTCGAAGGGACGTATAGCGAGGTCTATCCGCAGATCGGCCGCGACGTTACGGGTTTGCAGCGCCTGTTCAAGCAGTTCTCGTTTCCCGGCGGAATCGCCAGTCATGCGTCGCCGGAATGTCCCGGTTCGATCCATGAAGGTGGCGAACTCGGCTACTCGCTCAGCCACGCCTTCGGTGCGGTATTCGACAATCCCGACCTGATTGCCGCGTGTGTCGTCGGCGACGGCGAGGCGGAGACCGGGCCGCTGGCCACGGCCTGGCATTCGAACAAGTTTCTCGATCCGGTGCACGACGGGGCGGTGCTGCCGATCCTCCATCTGAACGGCTACAAGATCGCCAACCCGACCGTGCTGGCGCGGATTCCGCGCGAGGAGCTGGTGCAACTGCTGCGCGGCTACGGCTGGTTGCCGCATTTCATCGAGGGCAGCGATGCCGCGCCGATGCACGCGGCGATGGCCGCGGCGCTCGACGTCGTCGTCGAGCAGATTCGCAGCATCCAGCGCGATGCGCGTCGCGGCGGCGTCACGAGCAGGCCGATCTGGCCGCTGATCGTGCTCGTGTCGCCGAAGGGCTGGACGGGGCCGGCGGTCGTCGATGGCGTGCGCAACGAAGGCACCTTCCACGCCCACCAGGTGCCGCTGGCGGTGTCGGCGGCCGCGCCGCCGGAACATCTGCAGCAACTCGAGGCATGGCTGCGCAGCTACCGCCCGCAGGAACTTTTCGATGAGAGCGGACGCCTGCGCGCGGAGCTGGCCGCGCTGGCGCCGACCGGCACACGCCGCATGAGTGCGAATCCGCATGCGAACGGCGGCTTGTTGCTGCGCGATCTGCGCATGCCGGATTTCCGCGACTATGCGGTCGACGTGCCCGTGGCGGGAACGAAGCGCGGCGGCGATACGCGCGCGCTCGGACCGTTCCTGCGCGACGTGATCCGCCTGAACCAGGAACAGCGCAATTTTCGCCTGTTCGGCCCGGACGAAACCGTATCGAACGGATTGCAGGCGGTGTTCGAAGCGACGAATCGCCAATGGCAGGCGGCAGCGGCGCCCGACGACGAATTTCTCGCCGCCGACGGGCGCGTCATCGAAATGCTCAGCGAGCATCAATGCGAAGGATGGCTGGAGGGCTATCTGCTGACCGGCCGGCACGGCTTGTTCAACTGCTACGAAGCCTTCATCCACATCGTCGACTCGATGGTCAACCAGCACGCGAAGTGGTTGAAGATGACCGCCGACATTGCGTGGCGGCGGCCGATCGCTTCGCTCAATTATCTGCTCGCCTCGCATGTCTGGCGGCAGGACCACAACGGCTTCACGCACCAGGATCCGGGCTTCATCGATCACGTCGTCAACAAGAAGGCCGAGATCGTGCGCGTGTACCTGCCGCCGGATGCGAACTGTCTGCTCTCGGTCGTCGATCATTGCCTGCGCAGCCGCCATTACGTCAACGTGGTGATCGCCGGCAAGCATCCGGCACCGCAATGGCTGTCGATGGACGCCGCCGTCAAGCATTGCAGCCAGGGCATCGGCGTGTGGCCCTGGGCGAGCAGCGACCACGACGGCGAGCCCGACGTGGTAATGGCCTGCGCAGGCGACGTGCCTACGCTGGAAACGCTGGCTGCAGTATCGATCCTGCGCGAACACCTGCCGCAGCTGCGCGTGCGCGTCGTCAACGTCGTCGACCTGATGAAGCTGCAGTCGCCGAGCGAACATCCGCACGGCCTGAACGATCTGGACTTCGATCAGCTGTTCAGCGTGAATCGGCCGGTGATCTTCGCGTTTCACGGCTACCCCAGCTTGATCCACCGGCTGACCTACCGGCGCCGCAATCATGCCAACCTTCACGTGCACGGTTACCGCGAGGAAGGCACCATCACCACCGCGTTCGACATGACCGTGCTCAACCAGCTCGACCGCTACCACCTCGTCATCGACGTGGTCGATCGTCTGCCCGAGCTGGGCGAGCGGGGCGTTTATCTGAAGCAGCGGTTGCAGGATCTGCTGGTGGCGCACAAGCAGTACATCGACGAGAACGGCGAGGACATGCCGGAGATCCGCGATTGGGTCTGGCCTGCCGCCTGATCGTCCGGCGCTGCAAGTCGATGTGCAAAGCGCAGCCGGCGGAGTTGAGCTGGATCAACAGGGCAGCGATCCGGGGCGTCGACAATAGGCTGCGTTTTCACGGAGCCATCAGAGCATGTCCACGCAGCTGTTCCGGCAGGACGATCATCTTTGCGTCGCACTCACCGAACATGCTTGCGGCGGCGCCCGATTGCAGGCCACCCGCTTCCTCGTACTGGCTGGCGCTGCTACCGCGCTGATCGTTTCCGGCGGCACGCTGGGCTTCGAGGACCTGCGCCGCGCCATCTCGCCGTTCGTGCATCCCGACGATCTCGAACTGATCGTGTGCACACAGCCGATCGATGCGCAGGCGCAGCGTTTCCGGCCGTGGCTGCAGCGCACGTGCGTGACCTTCGTCGGTATCCACAGCGACCCGGCCGTTGCCGATAGGATGACGGCCAGCAGGAGGGTCGGTCGATTCGTGTACGTGCCCGAGGCAGGCGGACGCGTCGCCTTGTGCGAACGCTCGCTCACGCTGCTGCCGGCGGCCAGCGCCGGCGTGCGCAAGCTCCAGGTGTTCGATCCCTGCAGTCGATTGCTGTTCGACTGCGATGCCGGCGCACGCTACATGGACGCGCCTATTACCCAACAACGCGTCGCCTAGCGGCGAGCGCATCGAGAGAGCGCCAATGAAACCGAAGCATGGCGAACGACCTTCGAGCGGCTGGCTAGACGTCTTCGCGATGTGGGCCGTCCTGTGGGCGTTGGCAGGTGCCGTCGTTGCGCTGGCATCGTCGTTGACGGCGATGCTCGTCGACCGCATGCCTTGAAGACCCGGCGCAGCGTTCGCTACGAACTCCTACGCTCGGCTTGTCGGAAGGTCGACTGCGCCTGCGATTGCTGCAGCAGGCGCGCGACCTCGGCATGCCCGGCGATCGCCGCCTGCGCGAGAGGCATCCGGCCATGTGATTTTGCGACGGGTGCACACGCTTTGCTTCTGCAACCCGCGCTTGTTTGAAGCGTTACGAGGGGAAGCGCCCGCGACGAGTGGTCCCGTCGCGGGCCGATCCTCACTTTCCTTCGAAGCCGTCCGCAAAGATGCGATCGGCCGCTGCGTTGACCTGCACGTGCAACGGTATTTCGACGACCGCTTGCGTCGCGTCGTTGGTGGTCATGCACATCACCGCGTCGTGCGCGCCGACCGACAGCGCAGCGCCGTTGAACGCCAGCGTGATGTCGGTGCTGCCGGCATAGCCGACGGCGCCGGTCGCCGGCGTCGCGCCGAGCCATGGCATATCCGTCGCATCGGTGCACGCGGTCGGCAGCAGGACGTCCTGCACGTTGACGATCATGTTCAGATGGAAGTCCGGATAGCCGAGCGCCGAGACATCCACCGGCACATCCTGGCCGCACGTCGAGGCCGAGATGAAGGTCGGGTGAGTCTGCGGCGAGGTGTTGCCGCCGGGGAAGAATTCGCCGCCGGTCGAGCCCTCGATGTGATACTCGACGACGAGATCCTGGTTGACCGTGTCGCTGATCGTGCCGGCGACTGCAACCAGCACCTGCTGCAGCGTGCCGCCCAAGGTCGCGCTGCCGCTGCCGATCGGCGTCAGCTGGTCGAGGGGAATCGAATCCGGCCGCGCGCTGTGCGGGATCGCATAAAGATTGATTGTCACCGGCACGTCATCGGGGCCGCTCTCGACGGTGACGATGACCGAGTCGATGTTCGCGCTGGCGCCGATGCGGCTGTATTCGTCGAAGTAGAAACGACGCCACCAGCTGTTCGCATCGGTGCTGGTGCCGGGCGCTCCGCACGACAGTGCATTGCCGGCGGCCGGCGTATTGTCGCCCATCTGGGAAATGTCGATGCCAGCGCCGCCGCCGAGCACGACGTCGCGACCGCGCAGCCCCGCGGCAACGCGCCGGCCATGCGAGAAGGCGTGGCCGGCCAGCGTTGCCGACTCGACCGGCACCTGCGGCGGAGCAACGGTGGGGGCCGTGTCGTAGCCGGGGATGGCGTACGACAGCGTGCCGCCGCCGGCGTTGGCGACCGAGAGCAATGCGGTCGTGGTCGCGCCCTGGTCGAGCACGACATCGATGCTGCTCGGACTGATCACCGCGGCAGGCTGCGTCGGCAGCACGCGTGCGGCAAGAGCAACACTGTCGATCCACCAGCCGTTGTCGCCGTCGGCGGCGCCCGCGGCATTGCTGCCGAGACGCCAGCGGAAGGCGACCGGCTGGCCTGCGGCGGAGTCGGGCAGATCGATCGTCGTGGTGACGAAATCCAGTTGCTGGCCGGTCCACGCCGGTCGCACGCCGAGCGGATTGGCGGGGTCGCCGAGACTGCCGTTGTAGCCTGCCTCGACGAAGCTGCCGCCGGCGTCGACGATGTCGGCGAAGGCACCGCCGTTGATCGAGATTTCCACGACGCCGCCATCGAAACCCTGTTCGACGTTCCAGTGGTGGCGGAAGCTGAGCTGTCCACCGGCCGCGTCGACCGTCGCCGTGGCGCTGACGAGGTCGGACTCGGCCACCGTGGCCGCTTCGCTTGCGTGCGCGGCATTCGGCGCGGTGTCGGCGCTGTCGGTCTCGGTTTGCCACGCTGAGCCGTCGCCGCCGACCGTGCCCGACCAGCCGGTCGGCAACGCCGGGGCGACGACGCCGTCGAAGTTCCATGCCGACGCATCGGCGCAGCCGCCGGTGTCCGCATCGAGGATGCGGATGTCGTCGAAGTCGGCGGTGCTGCCGGCCGATCCGTCCGCCGTCGTCGACAGCATGCCGAACGAATCGATGAACGAAGTGGTGCCGTTGGTGGCCGCGATGTTGGTGCCGGTGAAGATGGACACGCCGTCGAGGCAGATCTCGATCGCCGCGTTGCCGCTGTTGTCGGCGATCACCTTGATCTGGTGATAGGCCTCGTCGGTGATCGTGCCGGTGGTCGGAAGGAACTGGCCGGGTTGCAGGGCCTGGATGCTGCCATCGGGGTGAAAGAAGACGCGCGTGACGGCAAGCGGACCGGACGGATCGTAATTGTTGGCGGCGGCGCTGAGTGGCGAGAACTCGGTATCCGAGCCGCTGCCGGACTGGTGCAGCGCGATCGCGGCGCTCGCGATCGAGAACGCATGCGTGCCGACGCCCATCGACACCGGGCTGAAGGCAGCCGTGCCGAAGTCGCTGCCGTCCGAGGTCAGGCGCATGTGCTGCGCTCCGGCATACGGATGGGCATCCGAGACCGCCCAGTAGCCATCGAAGTCGGTGGTCCAGCCCTGTTGGCCGTTGATATCGCCGATGCTGTAGTCGGGCGTCTCGAAGGTGTAGACGACGGCGGCGTCGCCGCCGCGTACGCCCGACGGCTTGCCCGCGTGGGCGGTGGCGGCCGCTGCAATGGCGCCCGCACTCAACGCGCAGGCGAGCAGGCCGCCGCGCGCGGCGTACAGGTTCAGGAAAACCGTCATCGAATCGTTCCTCAGTGAATGCCGTGCAGATGGGATGACCGGCGCGTGACCGGTCCTTGACGCAACCCTTTCGTCCGCCGAGCGACCCGGCGTGCCTGGTTCGGATTGTGTCGGGACGCCGTCATTTGGGGTGGCGCGACTGTTTCGCTTGCGTTCCGTTTGCGTTCTTTAGGGGTTCCCGTCGCGTTCCGATTGAGCGCAATCCTGACGTCGTCGCGTCCGCATCGTCGCGGCAGCGCCCGGGAAAAGACGGAGAAAGCCGGAGCCGCACGCTTCCTGCAACCGCGGTCATTGGCCGCGCGCGCCGCTCCCGAGCTCCACGCGAAGCCGCCTCAGCGGCTCGAGGTAGCGCGAAGAAAGGGAGCTGTGCTGCGCTTCGATCGCTGCGGCCGCGGCCACCCGTCCAGCCGCTTCGGAGCGATGAGCGAGTGCGAGTTCGCACTCGGCCAAGGCGAGCTGGGCCTCGGCGATCTTCGGACTTTCCGGCAAATACAGGTCGACCCGCGTCGCCAGCGCGTGCGTCAGGATCGGGCAGGCCGACGCCGCGTCACCGCCGCGCTGGCGCGCCAGGCCTTCCAGCAGTTCGCTGTCGGAGATCACGGAACGCAGATACGGGGCGAGTTCGTTCGCACGGGCCTGGTTGCCGGCGCTGGACGCAAGCTCGGCCGCCTTCTCGGCGTGGCCGCTCTGCAGTTCCACATCGGCCTCGAGCAGATCGCGCTTGAGCGTCCAGACCATCGCTGCCGCGGGATTGTTCTTTCCGACGACGAACTCCGAGAGCGGTGTCCGCGCATCATCAGGGCGGCCATCGTCGAGTGCTGCGCGGGCTCGCAGAAGCGCGCTCCGCTCACCCGCCGGTTGGCCTACGCGATCGCGAATGGATCGCGACTCGTCCAGCGCCTGGACGGCTTCGGAGCGCCGACCGAGTTCTATGAGTACGTCCGCCGTGTTTTCCAACACGATGGCGGTGGCGAAATTGCTGATCTGATGTTTTTGAAGAATCGCCAGCGCCGACTGCAGATCCGCAAGCCCTACGTCCAATTCGCCTGCACGCGCTTGAGCGCGACCGTTGACCGCCAGGGCGGAGCGCGTATGAAAAGGATCGTCCGTGCCGAGCAGGCTGAGCGCGCCTTGTTTCGCCTGCAGGAAGTACGGGAGGCTTTCCTTGATCCGATCCGCTTCCAACAGCACGCGTCCCAACATCATGCGCGCGCGCAGCGTGTCGACATGATTCTCACCATTGGTCGCCAGGGCGAGCCTCAAAGACTGACGTGCGGAAGCTTCCGCTGCGCCGTGCTGCAGGGACGCGCTTTCGGACTCCGCCAGTTGGTAGTACAGAATCGACAGCTTCGGATCGGGCGCGCCATCGGCTCGCGAAATCTCGATCGCCCGCCGGAGCAGATCGACGGCCTCGATCGGCCTTCCGCTGCTGCTGGCGATCAGGCCCGCCGTGTACAAGGCTTCACCCAAGTAGTCTCGCGATGCTGGTAGCGCACTGAAAACCGTGACAGCCTGCTGAGCGTCTGCGTAGGCTCGCGGCACGTCTGAGGATTGAAAATACTCGGCCGAGATCAGCAGGGCGCGGCCGCGCAGGGCCGACGTCCTGTCTCCCTTGCGATCGAGAATCGATTGGATTTCGTCGAGCAGCGGCTGCGCATCGTCGAACGATCCTGCGCCGAACGTTGCACTGGCCAGATCGATGAGGTCTTCGACCAATTCCGGCGAATCGTTGCCGTTGAGACCACGGCTCAGTGCGACCGCTTGGCGCCGCAGACGTTCTTCGTCGGGCCGCAACGCAAGGTCGTACGACAGCCCGGCAAACACGCGCAACAACGCCAGCTTGTTCTCCGGCGCTTCATCGAGGCTGTTCTCGATCCGTTTCACGCCGATGTCGAGCAACTCGCGCGCTGTCGTCTGCCGCGCCTTGACCGGATCCGCCTGCCTGCTGCTGTTGGCGCGAAACAGGTCGACCATGAACGATTGCACCGCCGCCGCGCGCTGCGCCTCGAGGCGTGCCTTCTGCGCCTGCCAGGCAATTGCAGCGAGCGCGACGGCCATCGCGGCGAAAATCGCCGCCGCCGTCGACAGCGCAAGCCAGTTGCGCCGCAGGAAGCGACGCAACACGTAGGCGCGTGCGCCGCTGCGTGCTTGCACCGGCTGGTGATCGAGATGGCGCCGGATGTCGTCGGCCAGCGCGCGCGCGTCGGGATAGCGCGCGCCGGGTTCTTTGCGCAGCGCCTTGCCGACGATTGCGTCCAGATCGCCCTGCAGAGCGCGCTGCGGGACCGGGGAGTCCGTTGTGAAAACCCGGCTCGGCGGCGGCATCGCGGTATCGAGCAGGCGTTTGACCGCGGTCGCCAGCGATGCGGTTTCGCCCGACCACGGCAGGCGGCCGGTCAGCAGTTCGAACAAGGTCACACCGAGCGCGTAGACGTCGGTGGCCGTACTCACATACCCGCCGGTCAGCTGCTCGGGCGCCGCATACGCGGGCGACAGCTGCAGCGTGCGCGTGGCGTCCTCGGCGTCCTTGGCATCGAGCAGTTTGGCGATACCGAAATCGAGCAGCTTCACATGGCCGTCGACGCTGACCAGGATGTTCGCCGGCTTGATGTCGCGATGCACGACCAGACGGGTGTGTGCATAGGCGATGGCGTCGCAGACCTGCAGGAACAGCGCGAGACGGCCGTCGAGCGACAGCGCGTGCGCCCCGGCGTATGCGCCCAGATGCTCGCCCTCGACGTACTCCATGATCATGTACGCACAGCCATCCGGCTCGACACCGCCGTCGTAGAGCCGCGCGATGTTGGGATGGGTCAGCGACGCGAGAATTTCGCGCTCGACCGCGAAGCGTTCGTGCAGCGCGTCGTGCGCATCGCGAATGATCTTGACCGCGGCGCGCTGCTGGAATCCGCCCTCGGTGCGCTCGGCGAGCCACACTTCGGCGGTGCCGCCGGCGCCGAGCCGGCGCAGCAGCCGGTATGCGCCGATCAGACGCCCAGGCGCATACCGCGTCGTGCTGACGTGCTCGCCGGAAGGCAGGTACAGCGGCGAGCGTTCCAGGAAACCGTCATCGGACTCGGCGAAGTAGATCAGGCGCTGCAGCCGCTCGCGCTGCGCAGGATCGCCCGCGCATACTTGGTCCAGAAACGAGGCGCGCTGCGACTTTGGCTGCGCGAGCGCACGCTCGAAGAGGTTTTCGATATCGGCAGCGCGATGGGTGATCGGCATGGAGTCTGCGTTCCGGTCGGCTCAACGTGAGTCTGCGCACAGCGCTGGATCTTAAGGCGCGATGGTCGCTCATTATTACGTCACCATCGGCAGCAAACCGCCACATCGAATCGTTCATGCGGGCATACCAGGAGGCAGGCGACGCGGCGCCTGCGTCATGGGGCCAGCCACGGCATCGGCCGATGGGCCTGCCGGCAAAACAGGCCGTCGATGCGCTGATGGGTGATGGCGGCGCGACCGTGGCTGCCACCGCCGCCGTGGCGTCGACGTTGCCTGCTGCACATCCGTGGGAACAAAGAGCGTCCGATCAGCTTCCGCCGTCGACGCCGGTCGGCTGTCAACTCGTGGCCAAGTCGAAGTAGACGAACTTGATGCGGTCGTCGACATCCTTCACTTGTCGCGTGACGTCGTCGAGGAGTTCGGCGAGGTCGGGTCCGTCCGAATCACCGCGACTGACGCGAACCGTGACCAGCACGGTATTGGGGCCGAGGTGCAGCGATTTCAGGTCGCCGCAGCGGCGCGCCAGTCCGGCGCGATCCAACGCCCGCTCGATCTCGTCCAGCAGCGCCGGCGTCACTGCTTCGCCGGCGATGAGGCTGCGCGTGGCGAACGCGATACCGCATGAGTTGATGATGAGCAGAACGCCGATCGCGATCGACGCCGCTGCGTCCATCCAGAGCAGGCCGAGCAGAACACTGCCGAGTACCCCGAGAGCCGCCAACCCAATGCCGACGAGGGCGGCGGAGTCTTCCAGCAGGGTCTCGTACATGTTCGGATCCTTGGAGAGCCCGATGAAACGCCAGATGGAAACGCGACCGGGCGCGGAGGTGTGTCGAGCGATGAGCCGTTGCGCTGCGTTGTAGCCGAAGTAGAGCGAGCCGCCTTCGAACACCGCCGACAGCAGAAGGACGGTCAGGCTCAGCGCAGGCGCTTCGATGGGATGCGGGTGGCGAAGCTCATGGATGCCTTGGTAGATGGAGACGGCGCCGCCGGCCAGCAGCACCATCACGGCCACGACGAACGCATAAAAATAAATCTCCCCGTCGTAGCCGAAAGGATGGCTTCGATCCGCTTCTTTGGCGCCGCGCCGCGCGCCGAAGAGCAGCAGGACCTGGTTCACGCAATCGGTCGACGAATGTACGGCCTCGGTCAGCATCGCGCTCGACCCCGACAGGAACGCGGCGACGAACTTGGACACGGCCACGAGCACATTTCCCGTCAGGGCGGCGTAGACCACGCCCTTCGAATCACTCGACATGCACACTTCCCCGGAACGGCGACGGTCCATCGTAGCGGGTGTTCGCGGCGGTCCCCAGCAATTCCCGGATGTCGATGGATTTTGCGCGACGCCACTGGAGTATCGACCAAAGAAGAACCCGAGTTTGGCGGGGTTCTTTAGATCCTTGGCTGTGCATCGACTTCAATGACGCCGTGACTGAACGGCCTTCGGATCGCCGGTATCAGCCCCCGAGGAATGCGCATACGTTGCACGGCTGGACATCCGAGGCGAGGTTGGCCGAGCTTGCGCCGGCGCGCGCGTGGCCGATCCGCAACGTGCATGAACTGATCTTCCTGCAGTGCCGCGATCCTCATTGCGGGAACCGAGCATGGCTGACGGCGGAAGGTTTGCGGGGAATCGGGAAGCGTATCGCGAAAAGTCCTGCGTCTACATCGCTGCCTTGATGGGGGCAAGGAGAGGCGAGGCGACGCAGGGTCGGCAAAGGTCGCCGCGCCGCAGAAGCGGCGCGGCGGGAGTGACCTGTCCGCTCAGTCGGTGATGTTGACGGCCTCGATGATGTGCATGTCCGCGAAGCCGATGTCGGCGGTCGGGGTCGGATCGGTGATGCTGCACGAGGCCGAGCTGATGAAGCTCGGGTGCGTCTCGGCCGACGGCGTCGAGCCGATGTAGAAGGCCATGCCGTCATTGCTGTCGTCGTCGGTGGAGACTTCCACCACCAGGTCGGTGCCGACGGTGTCGGCGACCGTGCCGGTGATCGGCACGTTGACCGAGGTCAGCGAGGCATTCGCCGGCGAGGTCACCGTGGTCTGGCCGATCTGGGTCAGCTGGCCGATGTCTATCGTGTCGACCGTGACCGCGTGAGGGATCGTGTACAGCGTGACGGTCATGTTCGGTGCACCCATCGTTTGCTCCACCGACACGTCCACGCTGGTGACGTTGGCTGCGCTGGTCACCGCGTAGTCGCTGAAGTAATAGCGGCGCCAGTACTGGTTGTCGGCGGTGGTGCCGGCGCTGGCATTGCCGCAGGCTGCGGAGTTCAGCGCGACCGGCTTCATGTCGGTGGTCTGCGCAAGCGTGGCCGAACCACCGCCGCTCGCTTCGCCGTCGAACCCATCCGCGAAGATGCGATCGAGGATGTCGGTCGTGCAGCTGACGGCGACGTCGTCGACGTTCGCGCCGTCGACGACACCGGTACCGTTCGCGACGGCACAGGTCTGCGCCGGATTGCCGGGCTGTGTGAACACCGAGACGGCGTAAGGCGTACCGTCGAGGAGCGGCGTCGCGAAGGTGAAGCTGCCGTCCGCGCCGATCGTAAGATTGTCGCCGCCGTGCTGCTGCAGTACGAGGCCGCTGCCGGCGAGCCCGCTGACGTGACCACCGATCGTGTAGGTCGGAGTCGTCGAGCAGGTCACCTGCACGCCGGTCACATCCGCGCCTGCGACGATGCCACTGCCGTCAGAGACGACGCAGGTCTGCAACGGGCTGCTCGGCTGGCCCGAGACGGTGACCGAGTACGGCGAGCCGTTGCCCAAGGGCGTCGCGAACGTGAAGTCGCCGTTGGCCGAGACCGGCAGGTCGTCGCCGCCGTTCTGCTGCAGCACGAGACTGCTGCCGACGAGGCCGCTGACCGAGCCGCCGATCGTGTACGTCGGCGGCGTCGTCGAACCGAATTCGAAGAAATACGCCGAGCCTTGCAATTGACCCTGCGGCGACGTCCACAGCCACGAGCCGACCAGCGCCGAGGTACCGTCGATGGCGACGGGAAGGCCGAACTGGTAACTCGGTTCGCCGTCGCTGGCGACGAATTTCTGCGTCTGCACGAATGTGCCGCTGGAACCGTCGAACGCGTACACCGCGCCCTGTGCGGCGCCCTGGAACGCGCCGTTGCCGTCGGCGCCGATCAGCGCCGTGTTGCCGTCGAGCGCGACCGCGTGGCCGAATTTGTCACTTGGTCCGCCGTCGTCGGAGACGAGCGTCTGGGTCTGTGTCCAGGTGCCGCCCGATTCGGTGAAGATGTACGCCTCGCCCTGCGTGTCGTTGCCGCCGGGATTTGCACCCCAGGAGCCGATCAGGAGGGTCTGGTTCGACAGCGCGATCGACCCGCCGAAATAGGTATTGGTGGCGCCGTCGGAGGCAACCAGCTTCTGGGTCTCGGCCCAGGTGCCGTCG
>Ga0247776_10000108_pt1 | contig 20449 bp, 16 predicted proteins | sample UWRJL199509C5_FD_179912 | JGI IMG/M metagenome (GOLD analysis project Ga0247776, IMG submission 179912) | Plant litter microbial communities from Arlington Agricultural Research Station in Wisconsin, United States - UWRJ-L199-509C-5 | ecosystem: Environmental > Terrestrial > Plant litter >...
AAAAAAAACCAAGTAACCCAAAGTTTCCCAAAAAGGAAAAAAAAAAAAAAAAACAAAATAAAGGCATAATTTTCACTAAACCCCCATAATACGCTAATAAGCGTGTGCCATATCTTTCATATAAAAAACCTATTAAAAAAAAAAGTAAACCAGAAACAAGACCATGTCCTATCATAAGAAAGGTACCACCCAATAAACCTTCTATAGAATAAGAAAATAAACCTAAAACAACCATATTCATATGTGCCACAGAAGAATACGCTACAATTCTTTTTAAATCAAGTTGTCGTATAGCAGTTATAGAGGCATATAAAATACTAATAATCGATAAAACATAAACAAGAGGTAAAAAATACATACAACCAAGAGGAAATATAGGTAATAAAACGCGTAACATACCATAACCACCCAATTTTAATAAGACACCCGCCAATATAACAGATCCTGCACTAGGCGCTTCTACATGTGCTTCAGGCAACCAAATATGGAAAGGAATGGTTGGTATTTTCACTGAAAATGAAAGAAAGGTCAAAACCCACAAAAATAATTCCTTATTTTCAGTAATTTCAATTTTAGATAATAAGGTAAAATTTAAAGTACCAAAATCATAATATAAAATTAAAATAACTAGAAATAAACATAAAGATCCTGCCAATGTAAATAAAAAAAAAAGTAAACTGGCATAAACTTTACGATTAACGCTACCCCATAAACCTATAATTAAAAACATTGGAATTAAAACCGTTTCAAATAAGAAAAAAAAAGTCAATAAATCTAACGCACTAAAAACTAATAACAAGAAACATTCTAAAGAAAACAAACAATACACATATTCTTTAATATGTAATATATTTTGTTTTCAAACAGTCAAAAAAATTAAAACGAACAAAAATGTAGTAAGAAGTAAAAAAATTAAACTCAATCCGTCAAAACCAAAACCTATAATATAATTTATATGGGAATTGCCACTAAAAAATTTTAAATAAATAAATTGATAAGAACTATAGTTTTTATCATAAAAAAAAGAACACAAAAATACAAGAATAAATAAAAAAAAAGAAAGACTTAAACCAATAAGAGAAATGGAACACTTTGTTATTCAGTTAAAATAAAGAATTAAGAAATTTATCATTAAAAATAAGTAGAGTTATTTAAAACACTAATATAAGGATCTACGAAAAACGGTATTTGTACGAAATTATTAATATCAAATATTAAAAATATTCCTATATATAAAAACAATAATCCTAAAATTACTGGTAATAAAATTTTTCAACCTAAAAGCATTAACTGATCGAATCTGAATCTAGGTAAATTAGCCCTCAAAAATATAAAAATGAAAACGATGCAAATAACTTTTAAATAAAAAAAAAGATCAATAAGAAGATAATAACTACCTAAAATGCCACCATTCAAAAAAACAGTAACATAAACGCTTGACATTAATAACATATTACCATATTCACTTAAAAAAAAAGAAGCAAATCAAAACCCGCTAAATTCAGTGTAATACCCAGCTACTAATTCAGCTTCAGCCTCCAATAAATCAAAAGGTATTCTATTAGTTTCAGCTAAAACGCAAATAAAATAAAGAATAGCACAAGGTAATAAGGGAAAAAAAAACGAAACGCTTAATAATTGCATGTATGTTATATACGTATAATTCAAAGATGTAGAAAAAAGAACAATCGGTAAAATGAGTAAGCTAAGTGCTAATTCATATGATAACAACTGAGAAATAGCCCGTAAAGAACCTAACACCCCATATTGAGAACGCCCAAACCAACCAGCTAAAAAAATTCAATAAATATTTAAAGAAGAAATTACTAACGTGAACAAAACACCATAATTTAAAGAGGATACTATTAAATTATAGTTAGAATTTATAACATATCAACCTATAAAACTACACCATAAACTAGCAAACGGACTAAAATGTCATATTATCTTATTTGAATTTGATGGTAATAAATTTTCTTTTGTTAATAACTTCACACCATCAGCTATAGGTTGTAACACACCTCACATCCCGGTTGTGGTAGGACCTAATCTTCTTTGAACACTAGCTAACACTTTTCGTTCAGCTAGAGTAAAAAAAGCCGTTGCTATTAATACCGGCAAAACAACAATAAAAGGTAAAACAATTTTATCTATTAAGATCAAAAAAACCAATGATTTTTTTTTTATTTTAAAAAGAGGTTAACTTTTTTTTTATTGTTAAAATCCTTAAATTAGTAAATTGAGTTGTTTTTTTATAATTAAAAAAAAAATATTTATAAATATCAAAATTTAAATACTTAATGTTTTTTAAGGAGATAGAAAATTGATTTATAATAAGATTATTTAATAATATAGCAAAACTTCATTTTTTATATAAGAACATTTATCGATTGCTTCGTTATAACACTAAACTTGAAAAAGACAATAATTTATAATAAAAACGAATTCCTCGGAATCTATAAATCTTTTTTTTAAATTCTTTACTAATAACACCATAAATGCGTGAAGCTAAAAATTTAAACTGAAGATTGAAAGTAATTACATTATTATTAAAAAATTTATAATAAACACCATTAGATCTTCTAGTTCAATAATTTGTACCTATAATTATCCCTAAATAAATGCCACCCTTTTTTACTTTTTTTTGTAAATTATAAAACCTTCTTAAAACAATAAGTATTAAATCACCCACTTTACCATATTTTAATTTACCCAAGACATGAATACATTTTGCTTTTCTTGCGCCACAATTATCGATAACACTCAATGATGTATTTTTATATACCATTTATTATGCTTAGTATAGGAGTTGAACCTACAGCTCGGAAATTTTCAATTTCGTGCTTTAACCAATTAAGCTAACTAAGCATATACACGTGTTTAGAGATTGTTAAAATATTATTATATTTACTATTTTTTTTTTATTATATATACTAATATTATAATTAATGAGAAAATCATATTTTTAAAGAAAAAACTCCGTATTGTGTATAAATAGATTCCAAAGAAAAAGTACATTCGGTATTCAAAGTCATTAATTTAACCGATCCTAAAACAAAACCAAAACGACTTTTTCTTAATTTGCCATTTAGTCTTCCAGCTATTTGAATCTTAATACCTTTTAAAGATACAATAGAATTTAAAAATAAAACTTGAATAAGCCCGAAGTACGATTTTAAAGCATTAATATGTTTTTTATTTTTTACGTTTAATATCAATTTACTTATATCATAACTAATGATTTTCGTAGTAAAAAAAATAAAACTTAATAACAAACGAAAAAATTTTTGTTTTTTATCAGAATTAAGTTTTATTTTATTAAAAAAAAAAGGTAATTTAACGAATTGTAGACATTCTGTAATTGTTTTTATATTTACATAAATTTTTTTTGAAAAATAATTAAAAATTAAATCAGAGATAAGCAGACCTAACCATTTTAATTTAATGACAAAATTAAGCCTTTTTATCTTGAATAACCTAACGCCTGAAAATACAGTTTTTTTTACGTTTTTAAATAAAGGAAATATTAGAGGTAAAAATACAGAACAAAAATTGTTCTTATTTTTCGAAAGATGTAAATTTATAGTAAAAGAAGTTAACAATTGCAAACATGTGATATATTGTAATTTTTTTAAAATAGAAATAGGCTTTTTTTGTTTTTTACTAAATAAATATTTTACAGAATAAATTTTACGATACATTACATTATCAAATTTGTTTTTTTGTAAAGATAAATATTTATCCAAAAGCGAAAATTTTTCATTGTTAAATTTTAAAACGTAGAGTATAATATTATCCATCAAATATTGAGTTTTTATTATTTGTAAGAAATAATTTTTCAAAACTAAAATTAATAAAGAATTTAAAGTCAAAAACGAATGTTTTGTTTTATTTTTAAATAAAGAAGAAGACCAAAATAAAGTTATACCAAATCGTAATAATATAGAATTAGTTACTCTTGACATTATAATTTTTTTTTATTAGATTTTCTTTACACCATATTTAGACCTCGCTTTAAATCGGTTATTAACAGCTTTTAAATCAAAAACACCTCTTATAAGTTTATATTTCATACCAGGTAAATCTTTAGTTCTACCACCTCGAACTAATACAGTAGCAAATTTTTGTAAATTATGTTTTATACCAGGAATATAACCGTAAGTGTCTCTTTTTTGACGGGTAAAACATATTTTAGCTACCTTACGTGTAGCGGAATTTGGTTTTTTAGGAGACATAAACGTAACCTTTAAACAAGTAGCTTTTCTTTGAGGACGTTTATTTAATAAATAAGTTTTTGTTTTTATTTTTTTTCTTTGTGATTTTTTCTTTAAAATTAAAGTCAACGGAAAATTCATTTTTTTTTTTATCAAGAAATTATTATAATTACAATTATACAAAGTAGAAAAAAACCAAATATAAAAGAAAAAAAAAGAAAAAATAAAAATTTCGTTATAATACCACCACGATAAGCGGTAGACTTTTTTATATTTTGAATATTTACAGTATTCTCTTTTGTTAAAATTAATTCCTTAGAAGCAGTAGTAGAATTACCAGATAGAAAATAATCATCTCATCGTTCTAGTCACAAAGTAGGATGGTACTCAAACATATAACAAAGCCATACAAGAGTAGCAGTTCAAACAGCAGAAATCAATATTTGATAAATCAAATGCCAAAAAAGATAATTTCAAGTAAAAATATATAGGAGACATAAACAAAAGTCATAAATTAAAAACAGAAAACAGCCCAAATATCAACATTTAAAACCAATTTTAATTAAAGTCTGAATTTCATCAAAAGTTTTAGGTCAGAAATAGTAAAAAGGAATTATATAACAAGCAGAAGTCATAAAAACATCAAAGAAATGCCAAATATTTTCTATTGTAATATAACGACTATAAAAATGTAAGAAAACAAAATTAAAATAAAAAAAATTGTTTTTGATTAGTAATATAAATCAAGTGTAATTAATAATATTAAAAAATTTTATCAAGTTTAAAAAAAATGTTTTCATTTTAACGGAGAAAAAAGGATTCGAACCTTTGATAAACATAGTAAAATCACTTAGCATGTGACCGCTTTAGACCACTTAGCTATTTCCCCATAAATTAACTCTTTTCATATAAAAATATATAAATAGGAAACTTCTCAATCAACAGCTTCCGCTATCAACACCTTGTTTCGACTTAATCTTCATAACTTACTTGTGCACAATTATTTTCAAAACGTGGGTAGAAAAACAACCCATTTTCGTAATAATTTTTAAACAAAAAAGTTTTAAACACCTGACGAGCTATATGTGCAAAGCAAATTAAACGTGTTCACCGTAACGTGCTGATTTACGATTACTTATGATTCCTTCTTCATATATTCGAATTTCAGAATATAATCCGCAAAAAAATTTTTATGAATTTACTCCAGGTAGCCCTTTTGTTCTCTTTTGTAATTTTTTTAGTAATGCATTCTAAGCCCAATACATAAAGAATCATGATGACTTAACAGTTATCCTTTAATATATAGCTTATCACTACATATTTTTATATTAAACGACAAAAATGTCATTAAAAGATAAAAAAAGGGTTTCATTCATTTATGAAATAAACCAAATATTTTTCAACATGAATTGACGATAGCCATGCAATATCTTTTTATTTTTATATAATTTTTTTCTAAAAGAAAAAAATTTTAAAATAAATAAACATTGGTAAGATTTGTGCGGTTCATCATATTAATAAACACATTTCATCATTTGTTTTCGCTTTCGCCAGCATCTTTGAATTTCACACTTGAGTTATTACTCTCCCGGTGAAAAATTTAACGTGTTAACTTTATTATTATAATTTCATTATAATCTTAATTTTTAGAATTTACAGTAAGGACTACCAAGGTCTCTAATCTTGTTTGCTCCCCTAACCTACGTGTCATTAGCGTCAGTTATGAAAAAATAATTATTTTCATTTATGGTATTCCTTCTAATATATTAAATTTTTAGCTTTACATTAGAAATTTTATTATTTTTTTTATAACTCTAGTTTTCATTATAAACTTAATTTAAAGAAATAACATCTTTTTTTTTATAAAAATAAAATAAAAACAACCTACACACCCTTTACACCCAGCAACGACGAATAACGTTAGCCTCTCCTGTATTACCGCAGCTGCTGGCACAGGTATTAACCAAGACTTATTACATTTTAAATAAAGGCATTATCTTTTTTAAATAAAAGAACTTTACAGTAAGAACCTTCTTTCATTCTTTAAGCATTTCTGGATCAAGCTTTCGCCCATTGTCCAATTATTCTCTACTGCTGAATCGCGTACGATTTAAGACTTTATCTCAGTTCTTATGTGACTAAACACCCTCTAAGGCTAGTTAAGCATTGATGGCTTGGTAAGCTTTTAATTTACCAACTACCTAAACTCTACTTGCATATTTAATAGATATTTTTTTTTAGAATTGAAATATATTTCTATATTTTATACTAAACTATTAAGCAATTTCAAATATATTACTCACCCATACGCCTTTCTTTTTATAAAGAATTAGACTCACATGTATTATAAAAACTCATAACGTTCATTCTAAACCAGAAATATTCATAATTCTATAATAACTATATAAGTCATTAATATACAAACTCAATAAATATTATTATTTTTTTTAATTTATCCTCTTAATGTTATTAAGCCATTAACAGATGCTCTTTTTGAACTTCTATAACATAATACAACAACACTTAATCCTATAGCCGTATCAGCCACGACTACAAGTATTATAAATATACCATAAATAGACCCTAAAAAAAAGTGGAAAAGATTACTTATAAAAAGAAAATTTAAAGCACTAGCCAAAAAAGTAAACTCTAGAGATAATAACATAAGTAATAAATTACGTTTGTTTAATAACAACCCTGCCAATCCCAATAAAAAAAGAAGTAATGTATAATCTAAACACAAAAGAACAGTAATAAAAGATTCAATCATCATTATTAGTACTAATGTAGTTCTAAAACACCATTAATATAAATGAGCAATAATAAATTAAATATATATACTTGTAAAATACTTATAAAAACTTCTAAAACTATAATAACGAAAATACCAAGAAAAGCAATTACAGATGGAAAACCAAAACTAATATGAGCTTTTAAAATAACATTTAAAAAGCTTACCAATATTTTAAGCAATATATGACCTGCTACTATATTAGCAAAAAGTCGAATAGCTAAACTCAAAACACGAGAGAAAAAAGGAATAGCTTCTATCAATATAAGGGCAGGTACTATAAACAAGGGAACCCCTTTCGGTAAAAAAAGATTAAAAATTTTATTCTTATGAAAAAGCACACCACAAATTAAGTTAACTACAAAATACATAATAGAAAAATAAAAGGCAAAAATAAATTGACCTGTTAATGCAGTCGTAAAAGGAAGTAAACCTATGACGTTAAAAAAACCAAGAATAAAAGCAGTACCTATTAAAAAAATATAATAAGCTTGTAATTTACCCCCTAAATGCTCTTTTGTTTTGGTTAATATAAAATCAGTTATAACAGCAAAAAAGAAATAGCCAACATCAATAACAGGTGAAATAGCTTCCAAAATAATAAGTATTCCTAAAAATCAAAAAATTAAAAGAATGAAATTAGTAGTAGATGTATTAAATAATAAAATCACACTAAAAAAAAAGAAAAAAGCGAAACACAATCACAAATCATAAAAAAATAACGCCCCAAAAAAAATAACAAAAAATAAAAAAAGTATACTTTCCATTACATCTATATTAAATAATTCTATATTAAATTGTTCTAACACATCAAAAAGCATATTATTTTTATGTTCAATGTAACACATTTTTTTTTCATTCATAAATTAACCCTACCACAAAAAGAATTAAAAAACCAAACATAAAAAAATACCCATATAAAGATAAAATAGAAAAAGAAAATAATCAAGGAATAATCAATACAAGTTCGACATCAAACACCAGATACAAAAGACCTATTAAAAAATATTGCAGATCAAAAATAGAATTAGAACCAAAGGGTTCAAATCCACACTCGTATTGAGATGTTTTCTCAAATAAGGTTTTACTATAACTTAAATTTAAAACTAAAAACCATAAAAAAGCAATAAATAAAAAAATAACAATGAAGTAAGTTAATAATAAAGAATATTCATCTACTCAATAAAAGAAAAGACTGAATAAAAAAAAAGAATGCATCATATTTAAAAGATGCCTTACACTGGACTTGAACCAGTACATTTTACTAATAGATCCTAAATCTACCGTGTCTACCAATTCCACCAATAAGGCAATAAAAAAGTGCCTTTTATTGGACTCGAACCAATAAGTTAAATAAACAATAAATTTTGAATTTATCATGTCTACCGTTCCATCAAAAAGGCTTCCTAAAAATCTATTTAAAGATATACCTTAGTTTTAATATCTTTTTTAAAAGAAAATAGAAAAGAATTATTATTAATAGGTAATCAAGAACTTTTTTTTAAATTTATTATTATTATAATTATGAAACACACGAAAAAAACTATTCAAAATAAAAGAAACATAATATCGTGATGTAAATCTATAATACATTCAAACAAACTACTACCCACATCTTGAAAACCAAATTGAAAATTATAAGCTATATCTTTTGTTAGCAATATTTTTTTCGTAAATATTAAATAAACAAACCTACTATATGTAATATAATTATTAATATACGGGTTTTTTCTTCCTTTAGCCCCATAAACTAGCATATTATATACAACATAGACGAAAATACAAGTAGCTACTAAAGAAATATAAGAACCTACACTAGATAGTATATTTCATCCTCGATAAAAATCAGGATAATCTGCAATACGTCTAGGCATTCCAGCTAAACCAAGAAAATGTAATGGCATAAATGTAAGATTTACTCCAATAAAAAAAGTAAAAAAATGTAAATTAGCTCAAAATAAATTATATTGTAAACCCACTATTTTTTCAATTCAATAGTAAAACCCACAAAAGATACCAAAAACAGCGCCCATTGATGAAACATAATGAAAATGACCAGTTACATACATAGTATCATGAAATGCTATATCTAAACCTGCATTAGATAATATAATACCAGACACACCACCTATAGTAAATAACATAATGAAACCTAAAACAAACAAAAGAGGAGTTCTATACGATAAATAGCCACCATAGAGAGTAGCTAATCAAGAAGAAATTTTAATACCTGTAGGAACAGCTATGATCATCGTAGCCGCACTAAAATAAGCTCTCGAATCAACATCTAAACCAACTACAAACATATGATGAGCCCAAACAAAAAAACCTAATACACCGATAGAAATTAAAGCCCAAACCATACCTAAATAACCAAAAATAGGATTTTGTATTAAAGCCTCTAGGACTTGACTAATAATGCCAAAAGCGGGTAATATTAAAATATGAACTTCAGGATGACCAAAGAATCAAAATAAATGCTGATACAATACAGGATCACCACCTCCGATAGGATCATAAAAAGTAGTGTTAAGATTTCTATCTGTTAACAACATCGTTATAGCACCCGCTAACACAGGTAAAGAAAGAAGAAGTAAAATCGCAGTAATGAATACAGATCAAACAAAAAGAGGTAATCTTCTAAAATATAAACCAGGACAACGCATATTAATAATTGTAACAATAAAATTGATAGCCCCAGCAATCGAAGAAACACCAGCTATATGTAAACTAAATATAGCTAAATCTACAGCACAGCCTGAATGAGCTAAAATTGAACTCAATGGAGGATATACTGTTCAACCAGTACCAACACCGTTTTCTACTAAACTAGAACTCAATAATAAAATAATAGAAGGAGGCAACAATCAAAATGACATATTATTTAAACGGGGAAAAGCCATATCGGGACTACCTATTAAGATAGGAACAAATCAGTTACCAAAAGCACCTATCAAAAGAGGCATAACCATAAAAAAAATCATTATAAAAGCGTGAGCAGTAACTATAACATTGTACAATTGAGTATTGCCTAACAATAATAAATTGCCCGGTTTAATCAATTCTCATCTTATAAAAATAGATAATCATAATCCAGCAAATCCATTTAAAATACCAAAAATTAAATATAAAACACCTATATCTTTATGGTTTGTAGAACAAAATCAACGTATTAATCAATTTTTCAAAAAGTAAAAATACATTTTTATTATAAGAGAAAATACTTTATTTAAGGAAGCAATAATTATTTTGTAATACATATATCATTTGTCTTTTAACTTTAAAAACAATAAGAATTACAAAAATAAAAACAATAATGTAAAAAAATAACCACACGTCAATACAGAAAAAAAAACAAATAAAAATCACTATTATTATATAAAAACATAAATTCATGAAAAAGAACTTAACTAATTTTTTTTTTTAAATTTCTTAAACTGGGTTATAGGATTTTTTTAAATATTAAAAATATTATAATTTTATATATTATTAACTGATAAAAATTCTAAAAGGCTTTAATTTTAAATATTTTCTTATATTGTATAGAATAAAAACTCATATTTTAATTTTTATTTTAAAAAATAATTTTATTTATAAGTACCGCTGTTATATAATTTTATAGTAACTTCCTCTTAAATATAAACTAAACTATTAAATAAAACAATTATTGTTTAAACTACAGAATAAAATATGTTTTATCGATTGAAATGTTTATATCACTTGATCTAAATATAATAAATAATACTTGGTAATATCTCCCATTTATCTTCTAATTCCCAATCATCAGGATTTACTGGAATAAAAACCAAAACATCAAAAGTAACACTAGTTGGTGGAAGAGAAGAAGAATAAAAACCACCACTTTTTGATGAAATGTCAGCTGTTATAGAAGCAGAGAGTTTACTTAATAAAAAAGGATTTAACTTGCTTTTTTCATAAGTTTCAGAAAATATTATAATATTTTTAAATACTAAAAAAGTTCTAATACTTAACACTTCACCTTGATAAAGATAACGAAGAGTACCCATTTTAGTATTTTTTATCAATCATAAAGTAAATTTAAATTTGGGGTAATTTTCAAACATATAAAAATAAAAACTCATATATTCAATTCCTATTACAGAATATTTCAAAAAAAAAGAAGATATGCGAGGCTTAAAGACATTAACACCTTCTATTATATAATCGATATTAACATATTCTAAACCTCAAGGATAAGGTTCCGAATAAGGTAATCCTTTTTCATCTAAATGGGTATGAGGCATTTTATTAAATAAAGAATGTTGTACTACTTTGTTAACAGAACTAGAAATAAAATTAATTAAATTGATTAATATAGTTTTCATTTAAATGATAGAGAGTGAAGGATTTGAACCTTCATAAAGAAATAATGAGTTTCCTATACTAACCAGATTATATTAACTCTCTTTTAAGTTAGTGAAAGGATTTGAACCTTCAATCAAAAGATTAACAATCTTTTGCATTAACCAATTATGCTACACTAACTTTAAAATTAATACAAAAAAAATAACATAAAGTTTAAAAATTTTTATTGTTTTTGTAACTAAAAAGGATTTGATTAAAAAACAAATAAAAATAAATTAACTATTATTATTAAAGAAAGAAATAGCATAGAAATAATAGAATAAATATAACTGATATTCAAAACATTAAAACATCGAGATATTTTTACTAGAGAAAAAGAAGCATAGTTAATAAATAACATTTCTAATACACCTTTATCTATTATTTTATAGAAGGTTTCATAACTATGTTTAAGCACATAAATTCCAAAATAATGATTTTGAAGAAAATCTAGAAAAAATTTATGATTTAAAAATATACGTAATTTGAATAATCAAACAATTAGATTAATATGTCAATAATCTTTTTTCACTTCAACAAGATATAACACATTATACACACTTTTCTTATATATATATAAAATTAAATTATTAAATAGAAAAGAGACACATATTCCAAATAAAGTCCCTAACAAAGGTAAACTTTTCATAGCCCAAGAAATGTACTCAAAATCAGGCGTCATATTAGACGATAATGTAAAAATAGAAGAATTAAAAAAAGGAGAACCTAAACCTGAGAAAAAATCTCTAAATCATAAACCAGAAAACAAACTTCCAATAGTTAAAATAGAAAGGGCAAAAAGGATACTCTTACCTATAGGTAAAATCTCTTGTATATAAAATTTAAAACTATTATTTTTCATTAAAAAAGTTAAATATAGGCATCTAAAACTATAAAACGCAGTTAAACAAGCCGCCATTGAACTTATTCAATAAATAAAAAAAGAATTTAACGAGTAAGAAGAGTAAGCAAGTTCAATAATTAATTCTTTTGAATAAAAACCGGACAAAAAAGGAAACCCCACTAATGCTAAAAGACTAATTAAAAAGGAACTATATATGAAAGGTAATATTGATAAAAGACCACCTAATTTTCTAACGTCTTGCTCGTGAGAAATAGAGAAAATAATTGCTCCTGCACATAAAAACAACAGAGCTTTAAAAAAACCATGATTGAAAAGATGAAAAAGAGCTACATTATAAGAAGATAAACCACAGGCAAAAAACATATAACCCAATTGGCTTGTAGTTGAAAAAGCAATAATACGTTTCAAATCATTTTGTGTACACGCTATAGTTGACCCGAAAATACAGGTTAATCCTCCTAAGAATAAAATTAAATTTAAAGTAAAAGGTGCGTATTCTATCAGAGCTGAACATCTTATGATGAGAAAAATACCTGCCGTAACAAGCGTAGCAGCATGTATAAGAGCAGAAACAGGAGTAGGCCCCTCCATAGCTTCAGGTAATCAACCATGTAAACCTAACTGCGCCGACTTACCTATAGCCCCGATAACAAATAAAATGGAAATTATTTCAACAGAAGGAACAGAATAAGATAAAAATTCAATTTTATGAGTAGATAAGAAAGGAGCCAATAAAAAAACTACATTAAAATCCAATGATTTAAATATGCTGAAAACAAAAGCACAACCTGCTATAAAAGCACTGTCACCTATTCTATTAAGTACTATAGCTTTTAATGCTGCTTTAGTAGCAGATATTCTAGTATGTCAGAAACTGATTAACAAAAAAGAACATATACCTATACCTTCCCACCCTAGAAATAAAACTAAAAAATTATCACTTGAAACTAATATGAACATGAAAAAAGTAAATAAAGATAATAAAGAGAAGAAACGAATTAAATTAGAATCATTAGCCATATAATTAGCAGAAAAAAAGTGAACCGCTGTCGATACGAAAGATACTAAACCTAGCATAATAATGCTTAAACTATCCAAATTGAATCCTCATGAAATCGATAATGAACCACAAGTTAATCACTGACCTAAAACCAAAAATGTATATTCTTGATTAGAAAATAAAGTGGTAAAAAATAAAATTCAAAATATAAATGAAAGCAGATAGAAGTGAGCGATTAATAAAAAAGAGTGTTTTTTAGTTAAAAATAAAGGAAGAAATCAAATAGAAATAGAACACATCAATGGAAGCGAAAGTCACAAAAAGAACATTATATGTAAAGTATAAATTTATTTAGTTAACAACTTTGATATCTTTTTTTTGAATTTTACTTATAAAATTATAATAGTAAAAAAAAATATAAATTTTCCACTAAAATTTGATATGTATATTCAATATAGGAGTTGAACCTATTTTATTTCACTGAAACTGAAACGTTTTAACCCATTAAACTAATTGAATCAATTTAAGCTTATTAACTGTCTTTTTTTTAATATGGTATAAAATATATCTTTTAAACAAATATATCAATTAAATAAAAATTATTATTTTTTTTCTTTTTTATAAAAAAAAAACTTAACATATGATATATAGTAATAAAATTAAAAAAATAATTTTTCTCGTTTTATTAATTCAACAATACTAATGTATTAATTTAGTGGAAAAAGCATATTTAATATTAAATAACTAACCCTCCTGTAATTAACATTAATTGCTCCTTTCGTATTAAATTAAAGTCTTCTTTTTAATTTATTTTTAGTAGATAGGAACCAAACTGTTTTACAACGTTTTAAACCCAACTCATGTAACCTTTTAATTAGCGAACAGCTAAACCCTTTATATCATCTTCAATATTAGGAAAGGATAAGTCGACATCGAGGTGCCAAACATAATTATCAATGAGAACTATCAAATTATATAAGCCTGTTATCCCTGGCGTATTTTTTAGTTGTTGTTCGTAATACATTTCTTATGTTATAACGGTTCAATATGCCCGACGTGTGTCCCTGATCTATTTATCAATAGCTCAGTCAAGCAAATATTTTATCATTAAACTTAAAAATAACATGGTTATTAAAATTTACCTATTAGACCCTATCATTACTATTTAGATAAGAACTGCCCCAGTTAAACTACCGTAATTATAATTTTGTTTTTTATATTAAAAATCTAGTTTATTTAAATTAACACAAATGGTGTTACATGAATATTGACATATAATTAATATTATCTTAATTATAAAAATTACCATCTTCTACTTTATTAATTATTAAAAAAAAAGGTATAATATTATAGTAAAAATGCACAGGGTCTTTCCGTCTAGCTAAAAAAAACAAGCATCTTCACCAGTATTTCAATTTCATAGAGATATCACTAGAGACAGTAGGACGGATCGTTATGTCATTCATGCAAGTCTGAACTTACCAGACAAAGAATTTTGCTACTTTAGGACCGTTATAGGTACAGCCGTCATTGAATATAGAATAAAACACCTGCAAAACAGATATAGTTAACTAATATCATTGGACAGACTTCAGACCTTATATATCATATTTTTATTTTGCAAAGTCCTGTGTTTTTATTAAACAGTCGCCATCCTCTTTTAATTCTACCTTAAATAGGTTTCCTTTATCCCGAAGTTACAGTTAAATTTGCCGAGTTCCTTTAATGATAGTACTTCACGTTTTAATATTTTTTACTTAGTTATCAGAGTTGATTTTAATACGAATAATGATTTCTTGTGAGTTAGTTTTTTTTAGAAAAACAGAAATTTTAAATCAAAAAAAGTAACTATTAATTTCCATCAAAAAAACAGTTCAATTTTTTCTTTAGGATTCGCACTTACCCTATATATTTTTAATTTTAATAGGAAATCTAAACTAAAAACGTCACTTTTTTAAAGTGTATATATTACTTATGTCGGCAGTATTTCTTTTGAATAATATAACATAATATTTTACTACCTTATTCTAATTATATTTTCGACTTATATATATATTACCTTTTATTTTAAAACAAACAAAATGTTTTATCTTATAATCTATTACGATTTTGTTTTAAGATAGCAGCTTCCAAGCTTACTTTTAAGAGAGCTTCATTACACGTAATTGTCAAAAAACGTTGATTGTTTTTATTCTTTAATATAAATTAAGTGTCTTAAATAATAATAAAGGCTGTTTCCTTCTCAATCATAAACCTTCTAATTTAGGATTTGACTATTAATCTAAATGATTTATAAGTTTTAAATTAAATAATTTTACATTATAAAAATTTAAGTACCATACCCCATTATATAAATATTAATGTGTTGCTAATACAACTTTCGTAAAAAACCAGCTATAGCTCTATTTGATTAGCCTTTCACCCCTATTCATATTTTATCCTTGTATTTTGCAACATACTAAAGTTCAGTCTTCAAACTTAAACATGAATAGATCATAAAGCTTCGGGTTTAATGAAATATATTTACTATTTACAAAGAAACAACTTCACATAATACATTAACTAACCGACCCATTATACAAAAGGTAAGCTGAACATCAACTGAATAAATATATGATTAATTTTTTATAAAATTAAATTATTAAATAAAAATAAGCCCTTCCCGCTTTCCTTCACAGTTACTTATTCACTTTCAATTTATTGCATTAAGATTGTTTTAGGTGAAGAGCACCTTAAAAAAGTAAAAGAGAGACATGTATTACCATACATAATAAAAAGTGAGTCACTATATTAATAGAATGTATTTACGAATCATAAAAATATAAAATCGTTCCAAACTACTATTATATTCTTTATTAATTTAATTTATAATTGGATAATAAGTTGCTTCAATTTTCCAAATTTTAAACTATAATAGTTTTTCTTTCAAACTATATTTTTCTCATACTAACGTACCTAAATGTAATTTTCTAAAGTTAAATGCAAAAACTTAGCGTATTTTTAATCATATTAGATTTTATTGATAAATAAAACTTACTCTTTATACATAATCCATAAAATAATAAAATCCAAAAGTTATTTTAAAATTAAAAACGTAATTTAAATCAATTCTACAGTTTATAACAAGCTTTCTATATAAGCTATAATCGGTAAAACACATAAAAAGTAAGCAAAATAGAAAAACGTAGCTATTCGACTACAAAGTATAAAAGGATCTTCTATAGGACACATACCTAATCAACCTAAACATAAAAAATTACCAACAAAAAATCAGAAAAAAAATTGAGAAAAAGTAGAGAATTTAGTACTGGTAATTGTAAAATCAATTAATGGTAAATAAGCTAGAATTAAAATGGCTAAACCCATTACAATAACTCCTCCCAATTTATCAGGTATTGATCTCAAAATAGCATAAAAGGGTTCGGAATATCATTCAGGAGTAATATGTTTAGGAGTTACAAGAGCGTTAGCCATTATATAATTATCAGGATGACCTAACAAATTAGGGTAATAAAAAACAAGAAAAATTAAAGCTAGCCCATAAAAAACAATAAATCCAAAAGTGTCTTTTATAACATATTTAGGATAAAAGGAAACTAAATCAATAGAGTCTACACCTATAGGATTAGAAGAACCATTTTTATGCAAATATAAAATATGCAATAAAGAAACAACACATATTATGAAAGGAATTAAAAAATGTAAAATAAAAAAACGTTTTAATGTGGGATTATCAACCGAAAAACCACCTCAAAGCAAAACAACCAAATTATCTCCTATGATAGGTATAGTACCAAACAGATTCGTAATAACAGTAGCCCCTCATAAACTCATTTGACCTCAAACAAGAATGTAACCTAAAAAACCAGTAGCCATCATTAATAAGAATAAAACTAATCCGGTTAATCAAGTCATAGTATTTCGAAATGTTCTATAATAAATGGATCGTAAAATATGTGAATATAAGGTAATAAATAACAAAGAAGCACCAGAACTATGTACATAACGCATAAATCATCCTCCTTCTACATTTCTCATAATAAATTCAACACTATAAAAAGCGTCTTTGATATCAGCAGTATAATGTACAGCAAGTAAAATACCACTAATTATTTGAAGAATTAATAAAATACCAAGCAAGCTTCCAAATCCTCAGAAATAATTAAGATTCGAAGGTACAGGATAATAATATAGATGACTTAAAATAGATCCTACAAAAGAATCTTTTACTAAACGCTGATCTCAACTAGGTAAATTATTAATACTATTTAAAATTGGTTTTTTATAATTATTCAATAACACAAACTATAGGCATATAAGCGTGATTAATTCCACAAATTTCACTACATTGACCATAAAAAACACCCTGTCTTGTAGGTCATAAAACCATTCTATTGATACGACCAGGACATGCATCTGTTTTTAATCCTAAAGAAGGAACCGCTCAACTATGTAAAACATCTGTAGAAGTAACTAAAAAACAGGTATTCACCAAATACATCATTTTTAATCTATAATTTACTTCAAGTAAACGAAAACCATAATTTTGTTGTAATAAGTCAGTTTCAGATAACATAATACTGTCAAATGTAACAGCGTTGTCTTTAGTTGTATCAGAATACATATTTAAAAATTCGTAACTTCAATATCATTGATTTCCTACTACTTTAATAATATAACTAACATCACTAAAATCTTCTACTAAATATAACAAAACAAAACTAGGACCCGCTATAAAGCTCAAACAAAAGATAGGAAGTATATTTCAAAGTAATTCTAAGCGAGAATTATGAATCTTATTAAAATTAGTTCTATATTTTAAGTCAAGAAAAAAAAGATTAGATTTAAATAACATTTTTTCTTAATTTTTTACTATATTTTTTAAAACATTAATTAAAAAATCATTATCTAATTGTTGAGTTACTGAAAAATTATCTAAAATATTGGACTCTAAAAAAAAATTCAAAAGATAAATTTTAAATAAATCCAATTTTTTTTCTGATATATTATCAAAAAAACCATTCATAGCAGCAAATAATAACAGAGTTTGTAATTCCACAGACAAAATATGTTTGTTTTGTTGTTTAATTGTAGCAATAAGACGAACACCCCTATTTAAAACCCTTTTAGTAGATGCATCTAATTCTGAAGCAAAAGAAGCGAAACTTTCTATTTCTCTATATTGAGCTAATTCCAATTTTATACTACTAGCAACTTGTTTCATACCTTTAGTTTGGGCAGCAGAACCTATTCGACTAACAGATAACCCTACATTTATAGCAGGACGAATACCCTCATTAAATAATTTAGTTTCTAAAAGAATTTGACCATCAGTTATACTAATCACGTTAGTAGGAATATAAGCGGACACATCTCCTGCTTGGGTTTCTATAATTGGTAAAGATGTTAACGAACCACCACCGTTTTTATTAGATAATTTAGCAGAACGTTCTAATAAGCGCGAATGTAAATAAGATACATCTCCTGGATAAGCTTCACGACCTGATGGTCTACGTAGTAATAAAGCCATTTGTCTATAAGCCACTGCTTGTTTACTTAAATCGTCATATACTATTAAAACATGACCCCCTTTTTTACTTAATCATTCACCTACAGTACAACCTGTATAAGGAGCTAAAAATTGTAACACAGCCGAATCAGCTGAAGAAGATGAAACTAATAATAATCTAGATACCGCTTGTTTTTTAAAAATTTCATTACTAAAAAAAAAATCATGTATTTTAGCAACAGACGCTTTTTTTTGACCAACACCTACATATATACAATAAGTTGAGTTTAAAGATAATTGTGTAATAATACTGTCTAAAGCTAAAGACGTTTTTCCTGTTTGTCTATCACCTATAATAAGCTCTCGTTGTCCACAACCTATAGGGGTTAAAGCATCAACGGCAACTACTCCTGTTTGCATAGGTTCGCGTACTGATTCTCTAGGAATAATACCTATTGCTTTTGTATCAACCTTTTGATATAATTTAGAATTGATATTACCAAGACCATCTAATGGGGTAGCTAAGGCATCAATAGTTCTTCCTAATAAATTTAAAGAAATAGGAATAGAGGTAAGAACAGAAGATCGTTTTACTAAATCACCGCATTTAATGCTAGTAATCGCTTTATCAAAAATAACTACACTAAGAAAACCTTTATTTAAACTTAAAACCATACCATTAGGAGAATTTAGATCTATATTTTTTTGACCTATATACACCATTTCGCCTGATTTAATAGTATCTAAACCTAATACTTTGGCAACACCATCCTTTATAGAAACAACAGTACCTTCTAATTTTTTCACAGAATTTTTCTTTTTAAATTTAATATTTTGTTTATTAGCTCATATTTTAAATATCTTTCTTGATAATTTTTTCTTCATAAATAAAAAAAAATAGATTTAATCTTCTAGAATTAACTTCACAACTATATCTGATAAAATTGAAAGTAGATAGATTTGAACTATCATTAGCAATTTTGAAGATTGCCGTTCTGACCATTAAACTATACTTCCATGATCATCTATCACATGTCATTCATAATTTATCTTAAAAGAAAAATGTGAAAATAGCCAGATTTGAACTGACAACCTATTACTTATCAAATAATTGCTCTACCTTTAAGCTATATTTTCAAAAAAAAAGATAAAAAGGTGTTAAAAACAACATATTTTACATATTAACAAAAAAAGAGAGCGGGGGTTAAAATAGAAAAATAAAAACAAAAATAAAGAATGTATCAATTATTTCACTTAATTACCTTTTCAAAAAGAATAAGTAATGTTTAATGCAAATAATAAACTAAATAAAATTAACCACTTTAATTTTATTATTAATATTTTTTATAATTAAAAAAGTCCAAAATATAACAATTGAATCCAACATTATTAAAAAATTTTAGAATAAAAAGGAATTATTAAATTATTTTCAAATATAAAAGTATGAATTAACCTATTTTTACTATAGAATATTTTTAAAGAGAATTTTTCCTACTTAAGTTCTAGTCGCACCAAAAAAAAAAGTTTTTACAAGTCAGCAGCCTTCATTCTAACGCAAGATACCGAGACGGCAGGGCTCGTTATCGGGTCCCGATAGAATTCCTTATACAAAAGAACCCTAGAACTTTACCCTATAGACATAGCGAAACAAATAACATAAATGTATTATTGGAAAAAAAGAATCCTAAACTATTTATGATATAGA
>Ga0247776_10000109_pt1 | contig 20148 bp, 16 predicted proteins | sample UWRJL199509C5_FD_179912 | JGI IMG/M metagenome (GOLD analysis project Ga0247776, IMG submission 179912) | Plant litter microbial communities from Arlington Agricultural Research Station in Wisconsin, United States - UWRJ-L199-509C-5 | ecosystem: Environmental > Terrestrial > Plant litter >...
CGGTCGCCGCATCGATTTCCTCATAGCTGCCGGCGAAGATCCAGACGCACCGGCCGATGCGGCCGCTCGCGCGTTCGACCGAGCAGTCGAAGCTCAGCGGCTGCAGGTTGCTGTAGTCGCCCTCGCAGAAGGTGTCGCCGCAGACGTCGTCGAAATCGTTGCGCAGCCCTGCCGTGAGGGAGAACCATGCTTCGTATTGCTCGTCGGTGGCGAAGTATTCGTACTCCTCGACGAAATGTGGTGGCGGGATCGAGGGCGGCGGCACGGCCTGCGCACAGGAAGCGCCCGCGAACAGGACGGTGGCGAACAGCAGCAGCGAATTCGAACGCATCGGGGTGTCCTCCTTGGACGAAGCGTGAGCTCCCCGTCACACAGGACTCGGCCGAGGTGGGAAGCGCGCTCAGCTTGCCGCGTCGCCAGCCTCTTGCCGAGCGGCGTTCGCCGTGTGCGCGCGTCAGCCGGTACGCCGGCCGTTTGTCGGAAAATCCCGATCCACCCGATCGAGCGCGCGTCGCGCGCGATGGTAGAGTAGCCGCGTGTTCGTTCCTGCGCGGTTTTCCCCTATCCGAATCCGTTCTTTATTGATCTGTGCGCTGGCCGCCCGCAGTGTTGCGGCGATGGCCGGGAATGCTCCGCCCGCCGCCGAGCCGAGTGCCGATCAGCGCGCCTTCGCCGCCGAGGTCGCCCGCGAGGGCGGTCCGTCCGAGGCGAGCGTGCTGGCGACGCTGGCTGAGGCGAAGGTCCTGCAGAGCACGCTGGATGCGATCGCGCGTCCGGCTGAAGCGACCAAGCCGTGGAGAGACTATCGGCCGCTGTTCATCACCGACAAGCGCATCACCGACGGTATCGCGTTCTATCGCGCGAACCACGCCTTGCTCGAGCGCATCGGCGGCGAATACGGCGTGCCGCCCGAGGTCATCGTCGCGATCATCGGCGTCGAGACCGGCTACGGAAGGATTCCCGGCAGGTACCGCGTGCTGGACGCGTTGTCGACGCTCGCATTCAACTATCCACCGCGCGCGAAGTTCTTCCGCGGCGAGCTGAAGCAGCTGTTTTTGCTGCGCGACAAAAAGCTCGCCTATCCGATCGATGAACTCAAAGGTTCCTACGCCGGGGCGATGGGGTGGGGGCAATTCATGCCTACCAGCATCGAGAAATGGGCGAAGGACGAGGATGGCGACGGCCGCATCGACCTGTGGAACTCGTTGCCCGACATCACCGCCAGCGTCGCCAACTACTTTGCCGAGCACGGCTGGCAGAAAGGCGAGCCGGTCACCGTGCGTGCACAGCCAGCGGGCGATGCGCGTGCGCTTGCCCCGGCCAATTCCGAACCGGTGTATCCGCTGCAGCAGATGGAAGCCTGGGGATATGCGCCGGTTGAGCGTGTGGATGCGCAGACGCCGTCCACCTTGCTCAGGCTCGACGGCGACAACGGACCGGAATACTGGCTGACCTTCAAGAATTTCTACGTGATCACGCGCTACAACAAGAGTCCGCTGTATTCGATGGCGGTCTGGCAGCTCGCCCAGGCGATTGCGGCGGGCATGGCGACGCCGGCGTCGTGAGGGTATTTCGCCCGATCGGCATCGTGCTGCTCGGCAGTGCGCTCATCGCCTGCGCGAGCCATAAACCACGCCCGACTTCATCGTCGCAGCCGCCCGCATCCACGCCGCGCGGCGCGAGCCTGCCGCTCGACACCGCGCGGCCGCAGTCCGAACGCTACCGTCAGAATGACGACAATGGTCCCGCCGCACCGCCGATCGATGTCAGCAAGATTCCGGAGCCGGTACCGAAGTCCGAGCCGCGTTCGCGCTACGGCAACAAGGAGACCTACAGCGTCCTCGGCCAGACCTACAAGCTGCTGCCGGATGCGAGCGGCTACGTCGAGCGCGGCATCGCCTCGTGGTATGGCAACAAATTCCACGGCTACATGACGTCGTCGTTCGAGCCCTACGACATGTACGCCTTCAGCGCCGCGCACAAGACATTGCCGTTGCCGAGCTATGCGCGCGTGACCAACCTCGACAACGGCAAGAGCGTCATCGTGCGCGTCAACGACCGTGGCCCGTTCCACGAGAATCGCATCATCGATCTGTCTTATGCGGCGGCGGTGAAGATCGGTGTGTGGCCGAAGGGCACCGGCGTGGTCGAAGTGCGCGCGATCGATCCGGCGCATCCGCAGGCGGACACCCCGCCGTCGCGCAGCGCTGCGGTCGCACCGGTGCCGGCGAAGCCGGCCAGCGAAGCCTCGCGGGTAGCGAGCCTGTCGACGCCGCCGTCGCGCGCGCCGTCGGCGCCTGCCGATGTGCCGCGCATCTACCTGCAGCTCGGCGCGTACGGCGAGCGCGCCAATGCCGAACGCGCGGTGGCGAACGCGACGCGTGCGGGCATCGACCGCGTCGCGATCCAATCCGTGCTCGTCGACGGCCACACCGTGCATCGCGTGCGCGTCGGACCGCTTGCCGACGTCGATGCGGCGGATGCGATGACGCGGCGCATCGAGCAACTGGGTCTCGGCGCGCCACGCGTCGCGATCGAGCGATGAACGCAGGCATACCGGCTGACACAGCGACGCGACGATGGGATGTTTTAGCGGCCACGCTTTGCGACAATCCCGCCTTTACTCGTTGCAGGACCGATTTCCCGAGATGAAGCTGACCGTTCCGATTCGGCCACTCCTGACGACCGCGCTGGTCCTGGCGCTGTCAGTCCCTTTCGCACACGCACGCACCAAGTCGCACGCGCAGCCGCCGGCACAGCAGCAAGCTCCGGCCGCCGCACCTGCGCCGGCCAGTGATGCTGCAGCAGCGCCGCCCGTTGCCACGCCGGCGGGTGCAGCGCCAGCAAGTCCGGCGCAGGCTTCCAATCCGAATCTGCCGACTCCGCAGCCGGTGGCCAAGGCCACACCCATGCCGACGCCGGGCGCGCCCGCTAGCGGCCCGGTGCCGCCGCCGCCGTCGATCGACGCCAAAAGCTGGGTGCTGATGGACTACGTCAGCGGCCAGGTGCTGACCGAAAGCAACATGGACATGCGCGTCGCGCCGGCATCGATCACCAAGGTGATGACGTCCTACGTCGTCTCCGCCGAGCTCGCGCACGGCAAGATTCACAGGGACGACAAGGTCACCATCAGCGAGCGCGCCTGGCGTTCCGGCGGCGCCGGAACCGATGGTTCGACCAGTTTCCTCCAACTGAACAGCCAGGTCGACCTGAAGGATCTGCTGTACGGCATGATCATCCAGTCCGGCAACGACGCCGCGATCGCGCTGGCCGAGCACACGGCCGGGTCGGAAGAAACCTTTGCGCAGCTGATGAACCAGTACGCCGGCCGCATCGGCATGAGCGGCACCAACTATGTCGATGCCAGCGGTCTGCCGAATCCGAACCACTACACCACCGCGCACGATATCGCGCTGCTGTCGCGCGCGCTGATCCACGATTATCCCGAGGAATACAAGATCTACGCGGTCAAGGATTTCGAGTGGAACGGCATCAAGCAGCACAATCGCAACACCCTGCTGTGGCGCGACTCGACCGTCGACGGCATCAAGACCGGCCACACTTCGGAAGCCGGCTTCTGCCTCGCCACCTCGGCGCTGCGCGGCGACCAGCGCCTGATCGCGGTCGTGATGGGCGCGCCAAGCGAAAAGCAGCGCGCCGACGACAACCAGGAGCTGCTCAACTACGGCTTCCGTTTCTTCGAGACGCACAAGCTGTACGAGGCGAGCAAGCCGCTGGCAAATCCTGAATTGTGGAAAGGCGCCGTCGCCAATCTGCCGCTCGGCGTCGCCGAAGACGTGTTGATCACGTTCCCGCGCGGGCGCTACGCCGATCTCAAAGCGAGCCTCGACATGCCCTCGCGCCTGGTCGCGCCGATCGAGAAAGGCAAGCAGGTCGGCAGCTTGAAAGTCACGCTCGACGACAAGACCTTGCTCGAGCGCCCGCTGATCGCGCTGGCCGACGGCGGTGAAGGCGGCTTCTTCAAGCGTTTCTCGGATGGCGTCTGGATGTGGTTCAAGGGCGATGCCGGGCCGGCGGTTTCGACCGCACCCAAAGCGAACTGAAGCCGCGATCGGCGCCGCGCGCGCCGTGCACTTGAGGAAGGATGGATGAAAGATCTCGACGATATCCAGGCGCAGAATCCGGATCAGGGCTTCCAGTTTCCGGGCGTGTTCGAGATCACCGCGATGGGCAGCGCCGCCGCGCAGCTCGAGCGCCGCGTGCCGGACATCCTCGAAGGCCTCGGCCTCAGCGTGCTCGCGGGCTCTGCGCGGTTGCGCCCATCGCGCGAAGGCAACTACGTCTCGGTGTCGGTCAGCTTCACCTGCCCGACGCGCGAGAAGTACGACGAGGCGCACGCGGCGCTGCGTGCGGATCCGGATATTCGCTGGACACTGTAGGGCACTATCGCGTAGCTGCAGCCAGCCCGGCGAGCAGATTGCGGCGAGTCGCTACACGCAGCGCAGGGATTGTGAACATGTTGTACGCACCCATGTGACGACGATGAGCCCTCCGCTGCAGGTGCGCCGACTCGGCCGCCAACCCTACGAACCGGTCTGGCGCGCGATGCAGGCCTTCACCGATCGCCGCGGTCCCGACACCCCCGACGAACTGTGGGTGCTCGAACACGATGCGGTTTTCACGCTCGGCCAGGCTGGCAAGTGGGAACACGTGCTGATGCCGGGCGACATCCCGGTCGTGCCGGTGGATCGCGGCGGGCAAGTCACTTACCACGGACCCGGCCAGATCGTCGCTTATCCGCTGTTCGATCTACGTCGGCTGAAGATCGGCGTGCGCGAGCTGGTCAATCGCATCGAACAGGCACTGATCGACACCTTGGAAACCTGGAACATCGTTGCCGTGCGACGTGACGGCGCGCCCGGTGTGTACGTCGGCGATGCCAAGGTCGCCGCGCTGGGTTTGCGCGTGCGCCGCGGCTGTTCGTTCCATGGCTTGGCCTTCAATATCGCGATGGATCTGGAACCGTTCCATCGGATCAATCCCTGCGGCTATCAGGGCCTTGCAGTCACCCAGGTGCTAGACTTGGGCGGACCAGGCTCGCTGGCCGAGGTCGAAACGGTCCTCATCGGCGAACTGGCGCGGCAATTCGGCCTCGCGCCGGTGGCCGCCGCTGCGCAGCTTCCCCCCGTCCATTCCGAACCCGTCGACGCCGCGCGTTGTCGGCGAGCCCGCCTGATGTTTCGCGCATGAACGACGCCAAGACCATTCCGCTCTCCGTTGTCGAGGCGCCGCTCGACAAGCAACTCGGCGAAGACAAGATCGCGCGCAACCGCGCGACCTTCGCCGACGCCCCCGTCCTGCGCAAGCCGAGCTGGATCCGCGTGCGCATTCCGCCCGGCAACGCCGTCGCCCAGCTGAAAGCCAAGCTGCGCGAGAATCGTCTGGTCACGGTGTGCGAGGAAGCTTCCTGTCCGAACATCCACGAATGCTTCGGCAAGGGCACCGCCACGTTCATGATCCTCGGCGAGGTGTGCACGCGGCGCTGCTCGTTCTGCGACGTCGCGCACGGCCGCCCGAAGGCGCCCGATCCGCTGGAACCGGCGCATCTGGCCGGCACGATCCGCGACATGGGCCTGCGCTATGTCGTGATCACCTCGGTCGACCGCGACGATCTGCGCGACGGCGGCGCGGCGCACTTCGCCGCCTGCATCAAGGCCGTGCGTTTCGAGAATCCGGACATCCGTATCGAAATCCTGACCCCGGATTTTCGCGGCAAAGGCCGCATGGAGCGAGCGCTCGAGGCCCTCGCCGACAATCCGCCCGACGTGTTCAACCACAACCTGGAAACGCCGCGCGCGCTGTACCGCGAAGTGCGCCCGGGCGCCGACTATGACTGGTCGCTCGACCTGCTGCAGCGTTTCAAGGCGCAGCATCCGGACGTGCCGACCAAGTCCGGCATCATGCTCGGACTCGGTGAAACGTTCGCCCAGGTCGAGGAAACGTTGAACGATCTGCGCGCGCACGCTGTCGATATGGTTACGATCGGTCAGTACCTGCAGCCTAGCGCGCACCATCATCCGGTGCTGCGCTACTGGACGCCTGACGAGTTCAAAGCCTTCGAAGCCCTCGGCTACCGCATCGGTTTCGAGCATGTCGCCTCCGGCCCGATGGTACGTTCCTCGTACCATGCGGACGAAATGGCGCATGCCGCGGGCTACGTACAGGTGGCGTGAGTAGCCTTGTCGAGAAGTCTGTACAGGGACGTACAGTTTTGCCCTTCGCTTTGCGCGGACGGACCCGCGCACAAATAACGGAGATGGTAATGCGGAAGTTGTTGCTGAGCGTCGCGCTGACGGCCCTGCTGGGTCCCGTTCTTGTCGATCCTGCGGTCGCCAAGCCCACCCAGGAGGCCGCGGCGCCGCTGCTCAAGGCAACTCCGTCCGAAACGGAAGCGGCCGTGTGGGCGACACGCTTCCTGACCCGCTTCCACTACAAGCCGACACCGCTCGACGACGCCATGTCCGAGCAGATCTTCAAGCGCTACCTCGATTCGCTCGACGGCGACAAGCTGTTCTTCACGCAAGCGGACATCGACAAGTTCGCCGGCTACAAGGACAAGCTCGACGACGCGATCTACGATCAGGACCTCGCCGCGCCGTACGCGATCTTCAACATCTACGAGCAGCGCGTCGGCGAACGCGTCGGCTATGCGCGCTCGCTGCTCGCCAAGGGCTTCGATTTCACGGTTGCCGAAACCTACCAGTACGACCGCGAGAAAGTGCCGTGGGCGAAGGACGAGGCCGAGGTCGATGACCTCTGGCGCAAGCGCATCAAGAACGACTGGCTGCGCCTGAAACTCGCCGGCAAGGCCGACAAGGACATCCGCGACACGCTGGACAAACGCTATGCGGCCTATCTGGACCGTGTCCACCAGCTCAACAGCGAGGACGTGTTCCAGACCTTCATGAATGCGTATGCCTCGTCGATCGAGCCGCATACCAATTACCTCGGCCCACGCGCGTCGGAGAATTTCGACATCGCGATGAAGCTGTCGCTGGAAGGCATCGGCGCGGTCCTGCAGCGCGACGACGACTACACCGCGATCCGCGAAATCGTGCCGGGCGGCCCGGCGGCACTGTCCGGCAAGATCAAGGTCGGCGACCGCATCGTCGGTGTCGGCCAGGGCGATCATGGCGCGATGGTCGACGTGGTCGGCTGGCGCCTCGACGACGTCGTCGAGAAGATCCGCGGCGCCAAGGACACCGTCGTGCGTCTGGAGATCCTGCCGGCCGACGCGGGCACCGACGGCAAGCACGAGATGCTCGCGCTGACGCGCAAAAAGGTCAGCATCGAGGAGCAGGCGGCGAAGAAGTCGATCATCGAGGTCAAGGACGGCACGCATACGCGCAAGGTCGGCGTGATCTCGCTGCCGACGTTCTACCAGGACTTCGACGCGCGCCGCCGCGGCGACAAGGACTACAAGAGCGCCACGCGCGACGTCGAGAAACTGCTCGCCGAGCTCAAGCAGGACAAGGTCGACGGCGTCATCGTCGACCTGCGCAACAACGGCGGCGGTTCGCTCGCCGAGGCGACCGACCTGACCGGCCTGTTCATCGACAAGGGTCCGGTGGTGCAGGTCAAGAACGCCGGCGGCCAGATCGAAGCGGAGGAAGACACCACCGCCGGCATGGCCTGGGACGGCCCGATGGGCGTGCTGATCAATCGCGCGTCGGCGTCGGCGTCGGAAATCTTCGCCGCGGCGATCCAGGATTACGGCCGTGGCGTCATCATCGGCGAGCCGTCGTTCGGCAAGGGCACGGTACAGAACCTGGTCGATCTCGACGATGTCGCGCACAACGAGAAGCCGACCTTCGGCGAGGTCAAGATGACCATCGCGCAGTTCTTCCGCATCAACGGCGGCTCGACGCAGCTGCGCGGCGTGACGCCGGACATCAGCTTTCCGCTGACGGTCGATGCGAAGGATTTCGGCGAGTCGAGCTATGACAACGCATTGCCGTGGACGTCGATCGCGCCGGCCAAGTATCAGCCGGTGGCGGACCTGAAGCCGGTCGTGCCGATGCTGGTCGAGCGCCACAACGAGCGTGCCGGCAAGAACGTCGAATGGCAGAATTTCGAAGCCGACCTCGCCGACATGCGCAAGCTGCGCGACGAGAAGACGGTGTCGCTGAACGAGCAGGAGCGACGCAAGGAGCGCGACGAGCAGGAAGCCAAGCGCAAGGCGCGCGACGAAGTCGCCAGTGGCCATGCGACGCCGGATGCGGATCCTGCCGCGAAGACGGTGCAGAAGATCGGTGACGATGCCAAGGATCGTGCGAGCGGCAAGAAGGACGATGCGTCCACACGTACCGTCGCCGCCGACAAATCGACCCCGAGCAAGCGTCCGGACAGCGAAAAGGACAAGGACGACGTCGTCGCCAGCGACGACGGCCTGCAGCCGGACGAACGCGACATCAGCAGCGACCTCAAGCGCGAAAAGGAAGCGAAGAACAAGCGCGATGTCGTGTTGGACGAGGCTGCGCACATCCTCGCCGACGAAGTCGGCCTGATCCGCACTGATACCAAACTCGCCGCGCGCGTGCTGCCGTATGGCGTGGTGCCGCCGATGCAGGTCGATTGACCTGTCCGCTCATTGATCGCAGGAGCGGCTCCACCCGCAATGTTTCGACTCCGTGGTCGGAGTCGCTGAGCACGCATCGCGGTTGAAGCCGTTGCTGTCGTCGGCGCGCAGATTCATCGTGACTCCGCCGGCTTGATTCGGCCGCTCTATCCGATCTCGACTGCAGCGGCCGGTCAGCTGTAACGCCGCCGCACGAACTCGAAATACGCACGCAAGCCCTGCGCCTCGCCGCCGCGCGGATGGCCGGGTTTGTCCGAGTCGTTCCACGAGTACACGTCCAGATGCGCCCAGGCTTGCGCCTCGGGCATGAAGCGTTCGAGGAACAGCGCCGCGGTGACTGCGCCGGCGTGGCGCGAGGCGCCCGCGTTGGCGAGATCGGCGACGTGCGAATCGAGCATCGTCAGATATGGTCGCCACAGCGGCATGCGCCAGAGCGGATCGCGCGTGGTCTGCGCGGCATCGAGCAATGCGGCTGCGATCTCGTCGCGGTTGGCGAACAGGGCCGGCAAGTCCGGGCCGAGCGCGACGCGAGCGGCGCCGGTCAGCGTGGCGAAGTCGAGGATCAGGTCGGGCTTCTGCTCGCTCGCGTAGGCGAGTGCATCGCACAGCACGAGGCGACCCTCGGCGTCGGTGTTGTCGACTTCAACGCTGAGGCCGGCACGTGTGGTGATGACTTCGCCCGGGCGATACGCGTTCGCGGCGATCGAGTTCTCCACCGCCGGAATCAGCAAGGTCAGGCGCAGCGGCAATTTCGCCGCGAGCACGAGGCTCGCGAGGCCGATCGCATGCGCTGCGCCGCCCATGTCCTTTTTCATCCAGCGCATGCCGTCGCCGGTCTTGATGTCGAGTCCGCCGGTGTCGAAGCAGACGCCCTTGCCGACGAGGACCAGATGCGGTGCATCGGCCGGTCCCGCCGTGAGTTCGACCAGTCGCGGCGCGCGGTGGCTGGCGCGGCCGACCGCGTGGATCGTCGGAAAATTCGCGGCGAGCAATTCGTCGCCGACCCATTCACGGTAGCCTGCGCCGTGCCGCTCGGCCAGCGCACGCACGGCGCCGGCGAGGTCGGCCGGTCCCATGTCCTCGGTCGGCGTGTTGATAAGATCGCGTACGTGGTAAATCGCCTGCGCCACGCTGGCGACATGCGCTGCGGTCGCGTCATCCACGACCAGGCGTGCCGGCGCGCGCAGGGACCTGCGATAGCGCGTGAACTGATACGCGCCGAGCGCCCAGCCGAGGGCGACGTCGCCGGCATTCAGCGCGAGCCCGCGCGCATCGAGCGCATAGCGGCCTTCCGGCAGACGCACCGGCAGCGAGGCGAGACCGAACACCGAATCGCGGCGGTCGCAGCCGGCGAGCAGCGCCGCCACTGCGCCGTCGGCGCCGGGCAGAGCGAGGAAGCGGCCATTTTCGCCGGCAAAGCCATTCGCCGCGCACCAGCGCTTCGCTTCCGCGCCAAACGTGTCGACGACGCTCGCGAAGCTGTCGCGATCAACCGCGATCAGCGGTGTTGCACCGGCGGCGTCGGCAGGGGAGATCCAGGCATCCATCGCAATCCTCATCGTCGTCATGAGTGGGCCCAGGCCGTCTTCGCACGACGGCCGTCAGAGCGTCAAACCAAACGCGTCGCGACGCTCGAGTGAAGTCGAGCGTAGCCGCTAGTCGCAGGCATTCATTCTCGAGCATTCTGCTCGATCCAGCGCACCAGCTCGCCGAGATCGCGCAGTTCCAAATCCGGTTCGATCGCAGCCTGTGCCCGCGGCAAGTTCGGCGCATGATCCGACCACACGCCTGAGCCGCGATTCAACCACGCGGTGCGCAGACCGGCGACGTGCGCGCCGACGACATCGAGCAGCATGTCGTCGCCGACGTGCAGCACGTTCTCCGGTGCCAGACCGAGCCGTGCGCAGGCGTCATGGAAGATCGCTGCCGCCGGTTTCGCGCTGCCGAATTCACGCGCCGAGATGCAGTGGGCGAAGTGCTGGCGCAGGCCGATGCGTTCAAGGTCGGCGTTGCCATTGGAGATGCTGACAAGGGGCAGCCGCGCGGCGAGCGCCGCAAGCGCGGGCAATGCATCTTCGTAGCAGTCGACGCGGTTGCGCGCGGTGTAATAGACCTCGAACGCCTTCTCGACATGCTCGTCGCCGATGCCGCAGGCCGCGAAGGCGCGCTGCAGTGTCAGGCGGCGCTGCGCAGTGAAATCATGCGCGAGGTCCGGGCGTTCTTCGGCGATCTGTTCTCGCAAGCTGCGCATCGCCGCGACCGGCCAGCGCGTGGCCACGTCGCGGTGATGCATGTGCAGCCATTCGTCGAGTTGCCGTTCCGCCAGCAGGATGGCCGGTTCGACCGGCCATAGCGTGTCGTCGAGATCGAGCGAAACCGCGAGGACGCGCATTGATGCGGCGGCAGGCGCCGGTCAGCCGCCGCTGGTGCCGCCGCTGACATTGCCGAAGGTGACCGGCTTGGCGGGCTCGGCGGGTTTGGCCGCATCGGCCTTCGCGGTGGTCTTGGCTTTTGCGTCCTTTTTCGGTGCGGCAGCCTTGGCCGTCGCCTTCGCCGGTTCTTTTTTCTTCGCGGCGGCTACTTCAGCCTTCTTCGCTGCGGCCTCCTGCTTGGCTGCCGCTTTCTTCGCTTCGGCCTTGGCGAGATTCTCGCGCGCAGCCTGGGTCGATTCGGCAGTCGGCGCGACGCGTTCCTTCGCGGCGAGCGTCGCACGCGGCGCGGCAACCGGTGTCGGCGTCGCCGCGGGGGCAGCCGCGACCGGCGTCGGCGCGACGATCGTCGCGCCGGCTGCAGCCATCGCACCGGAAACGCTGACGGCATCGCGGCCGACATGCTCGTCGATGAAGGCCATGCGCTTGTCGTTGCGCGCGACGACGTCGGCGGCATCGGAGTACGGCGTCAGCTGATGCCGGCGCGCAATCTCCTTGGCTGCGGGCGTCGCCAGGAATTCGAGGAAATGATCGATCGCGGCCTGCTTCGGCGAATCGACGCGCTCGGCCAGGTACAGCGTGATGTAGAGCGGATAGCTGCCGTCGGCGACGGTCGTGACGGTTGCGCCGACACCTTCGACGCTGAGCATCTTCACGCCCTTGTTGGCGTAGGTGTTCGCCATCGTCGACAGGCCAAGACCGGCCGGATCGAGCGTGATCGCTTCTTCGAGCTTGGCCGTGTTGATGTACAGGCGCGGCGCGGCGACGCGCTGGTCGCCATTGCGGAACACCAGTTCGCGCAAGCTGTACTCGACGCCATCGAGCGGCGAGGCGATCGCGTACAGGTTGATGTCCTTGTCCTCGCCGCCGAGCTCTTTCCAGTTCTTGATGCGGCCGTAGTAGATGTCGTGGATCTGCTTGAGCGTGAGGCTGCTGACCGGGTTCTTCGGATGCGTGATCAGCACCGCGCCATCGAGCGCGACCGGGATGAAGTTGAGCGCGGCTTCCTCCGGGCGGCGCGAATACTTCGCGCGTGCGCTGCCGGCAAAGTCGGCGCTGCCCTGTGCCACCGCGTCGAGCCCGGACAAGGTGCTGAACGGCTGCAGCGAGATTTTGCCTTTCTTGTCCTTCGCGTACTGCTTGGCAAGGTCTTCCATCAGCGCGCGGCCGGTCGTGTGGTCGCCGCGCCAGACCAAGTCATCGGCCGATGGCGCCGACGCGGCGGCAGCGGGTGCCTTCGCTGCGAACGCGGGCGAAGCGATCGAAAAACCGGCGATCGAAACCAGGGAAATCGCAAGAACGAGGGACGAGCGGAAACGATGTAGCAGCATGGTGTGGGATTCGCGCAGGAAAGTCGGCAAAAAGCGGGCGCAACCTTAACACGCGCGCCCGCGCGCTGCTGCAAACCGATGTCACGCTGCGCGGTTCAGGCTTGGGGTATCGCAAAGCGAAAGACCGCAAGGCGAAAGATTGAAACACGAAGAACACGGAGATGGCTCAACAAAGGCAGTTGCCCTGCTTTTCCTTCGTGTTCTTCGTGTCCTTAGCGGTTCAGGCTTTCTCTTCCGCTTTCATGCAGGCCGTCACTGCAACAGCAGGTAGTACGCCTCTTCACCGCGCAGCAGGGTCAGCATCAGCTGGCGCGGGTGAGCGCCGACGAGCTTGCTGAAATCCGCGGCGCCGTCGAGATCGCGCCGGTTCACCGCGACGATGACGTCGCCGCTGCGCAGGCCGTTTGCATACGCGCGGCTTTTCTCGGCGACGCGGCTGACGCTGACGCCGCCGATGCCCTGGCGGCGCACGCTGTCGCCGAGCTCGCTGAATTGCACGCCGGCCAGGCGCGGGTCGAGCGCATCGCCGGTCAGCGTCTTCAGCTCGGTTGCCTTCAACGCCGTGTTCACCGTCAGTGGCTGACCATCGCGCAGGACGCCGACATTGACCGCGGCGCCGGCCGCGCTCAAGCCTTCGACGTTGTGCAGGTCCTGCTCGCCGGTCACCGCCCTGCCATTCAGCGACACGATCACGTCGCCAGCGCGCAAGCCGGCGCTTTCGGCCGGCGAGCCGGCGCGCACGCGCGTGATCACCGCGCCGCGCGTTTCCTTGATCGCGAGCATCTTCGAAATTTCCGGCGTCAGGTCCTGCGCATCGACGCCGAGCACGCCGCGCTTGACCGAGCCGGTCGCGACCAGCTGGCGCATCACGTCCGCGGCGAGGTTGGATGGAATCGCAAAGCCGATCCCAACGCTGCCGCCCGACGGCGAGATGATCTGCGAGTTGATGCCGATCAGTTCGCCGCGCAGGTTGACCAGCGGTCCGCCCGAGTTGCCGGGGTTGATCGAGGCATCGGTCTGGATGAAGTTCTGGTAGCCGGAACTGCGCAGGCCGCTGCGGCCGAGTCCGGACACGATGCCCGAACTCGCACTCTGGCCGATGCCGAACGGATCGCCGACGGCGACGACGAAATCGCCCATGCGCAACTTCGACGAATCCGCCAGCGTCAATGCGCTCAGTCGCTCGGCAGCAATCTGCAGCACGGCCAGATCGGTGTCGGGATCGGTGCCGAGCACCTTGCCTTTGACCGTGCGGCCGTCGGCCAGCGTCACGTCGATGTCGTCGGCGCCTTCGACCACGTGGTTGTTGGTCAACACGTAGCCCTTGGCGGCATCCACGACCACGCCCGAGCCGAGCGACTGCTGCACGCGTTCGCGCGGCATGTTCGGCACGCCGAAGAAGCGCCGGAAGATCGGATCGTCGAAATACGGATTACGCACCGCGATGCGCGTCTTCGAAGCGATGTTGACGACCGCCGGCGTGACCTGCTCGAGCATCGGCGCGAGCGAAGGCAACGTCTGCCCATCGACGACCGGCGGCAGCGCCGCTCGCGCGGTAGTGGCAAGCGGCAGTGGAACGGCGAGCGCCAGCACGAGGGAAACGGAGAGGCGGCGGATTCTCGGCATGAGGAAACGTCCTTTTTCGGAAAAGTCGGAGCAAGCATCGACGCATCGGTCAGACCGCACAAATCCTGTCCGGTTCGCACCCTTTCAAGCGTCGTCTTGATAGGTCGGGCAGTGCCATTCAGCTTCGCTCCGGCACCATCGCGAAAGGCCAAAAAACAACTTTACTTCAAGAGTTCGCAGGGGTACGGTATCGGTCGGGCGACACAATATATTGTGTCGTCTCGCGTTCAGAAAACCCATAGATTGGGTCGAATCCAACAGCGCGATGAGTGGCGCAGCCGCGCCGATGGCGCACTACGAAGTCGCAATACGGGGCAACAGATCGTCGATACGAAGAGCCGCACACAGCGCTGACGACTGCATCGACGGGTCGCGCTGCGCGCAGCCGTTTTCGCAGCGCAGGGGCTGTGACGACGGTGCAAGGTCGGCACTGGCAACCAAGCCGGACAGAAGAGGTCCGCAGCAATCTCGGGAGAAACAACAAGAATGAGCACGGTGCGCCTCGAACAGCTCGCGCGCGGCGCGGCGGACATTCCGCTGCAGCCTGCCTCGTACGATATCTGGGACAAGAAATATCGGCTTAAGTCGAAGCAGGGCGAAGCGGTCGACACCTCGATCGATCACAGCTACCAGCGCATCGCCAAGGCGCTCGCCGATGTCGAGGCGACGCTGGAAAAGCAGAACTACTGGTATGACCGATTCCTGTGGGCACTGCGCCGCGGCGCGATCCCGGCCGGCCGCATCACCTCGAACGCTGGCGCGCAGGAACACAAGCCGAAGACCTCGACGATCAACTGCACCGTGTCGGGCACCATCGAGGATTCGATGGACAATATTCTCGAGCGGGTGCATGAGGCGGGGCTTACGTTAAAGAGCGGGTGTGGCATCGGGTATGAATTTTCCACATTGCGACCTCGTGGCGCCTATGTCTCCGGCGCCGGCGCGTATACCTCCGGCCCGCTGTCGTTCATGGATATCTACGACAAGATGTGCTTCACGGTGTCGTCGGCCGGTGGGCGCCGCGGCGCGCAGATGGGCACGTTCGACGTCAGTCATCCGGATGCGAGGGAATTCGTTCGCGCCAAACGCGAAGACGGCCGCCTGCGCCAGTTCAACCTGTCGCTGCTGATCACCGACGGCTTCATGGACGCGGTCGAGCACGACTCCGACTGGCCGTTGGTGTTCCCGATCCACATAAAGGAACAGGGCGAGATCGACCTGGCCGATGCAGCCAAGGTGGTCTGGCGCGAATGGCCGACGCACAAGAACTACGTGGTGCGTGACGACGGCCTGGTTGCCTGCAAGGTCTACGGGCACATCAAGGCGCGACACCTTTGGGAAATGATCATGGTCTCGACGTACGACTACGCCGAGCCGGGCTTCATCCTGATCGACCGCGTCAACGAGATGAACAACAACTGGTGGTGCGAGCATATTCGCGCGACCAATCCGTGTGTGACGGCGGATACCTGGGTCCAGACCAGCGAAGGCCCGCGGCAGGTCGGCGCGCTCATCGGACGCCAGTTCTCGGCGCGCGTCGATGGTGTCGATCATGCGACCGGCGCAGAAGGATTCTTCCTGACTGCGCAGAAACCCGTTTTGAGTCTGCGCACGCAGGAAGGCCACGCACTGCGCCTCACGGCGGACCATCGCGTGCGCAAGGTCGTGCGTCGTACGCGCTGGTCGCTGGATACCGATTGGGTCGCTGCCAACGACCTGCGTGCAGGTGACGAAGTGCTGCTCAACAACCATCGCAGCAATGCGGTGTGGGAGGGCAAGTACACGTTCGACCAGGGCTATCTGCTCGGGCTGCTCGTAGGCGACGGGACACTAAAGTCCGACAAGGCGGCGCTGTCCGTGTTTCACGCCGCCGCGGTTGCGAACGGTGAAACGGCGGCGCTCTCGCAGGGCGTGCGCGCACTCATGGATGCGGCCGATGCGGCCGCTCGAACGATGGACCATCGGTCAGACTTTGCCGGCTGGCATGCCGTGGCCGGGCGAAACGAGTTCCGGCTGTCGGTAGCGTCGCTGAAGCATCTCGCCGAAGAAGTCGGCGTGGCACCCGGTGACAAGTCCATCACGCCAGCGGTCGAGCAGGGGTCGAGCGAGTTCTGCCGCGGATTCCTGCGCGGACTGTTCGACAGCGACGGCTCGATCCAGGGCAGCCATCTCAAAGGCGTCAGTGTTCGGCTTGCGCAATCGGATCTGTCGCGTCTGGAAGCGGCTCAACGCATGCTGGCTCGCCTCGGCGTCGCTTCGACGATTTACAGGGATCGCCGCGTGGCAGGTGAGAAAGCCCTGCCGGACGGCCGCGGCGGTCATGCGCTCTATGCAACGCGTGCGCAGCACGAATTGGTGATCAGCGGCGACAACCTTGCGGTCTTCGCCGAGCGCGTCGGCTTCGCCGACAGCGACAAGCGTAGCCGTTTGTCGAGCGCAATCGGCGGCTATGCGCGCAAGCTCAACCGCGAGCGCTTCGTCGCCACCGTCGCCAGCGTCGAAAGCGACGGCGTCGAGAACGTCTACGATGTCAAGGTCCCAGGCATCAATACCTTCGATGCCAATGGTTTGCACGCACACAATTGTGGCGAGCAACCGCTCCCGCCCTATGGCTCCTGCCTTTTGGGATCTGTGAACTTGACCACTTTTGTACGCGACCCGTTCGGTCCGAAGGCGCGCTTCGACTGGGAGGAATACCGCGAGGTGGTGCGCGTGTTCACGCGCATGCTCGACAACGTGGTCGAGATCAACGGCCTGCCGCTGGCGCAGCAGCGTGCGGAGATCGAGAGCAAGCGCCGCCACGGCATGGGCTTCCTCGGCCTCGGCTCCACGCTGACGATGCTGAAGCATCGCTACGGCACGCCCGATGCGGTCGCGTTCACCGAGGACGTCAGCCGCGAGATGGCGCTGGCCGGCTGGGAGGTCGCGCTGTCGCTGGCGAAGGAGAAAGGCCCGGCGCCGATCCTGGTGCAGGACTTCACCGTCACCGGCGAGATGCTGCGCAAGCGCCCGGAGATGGCGGCCGACGGCTGGAAGCTCGGCGACAGCATCCCCGGCCGCGTGCTGCACGCCAAGTACAGCCGCTACATGCAGCGTGTCGCCAGCGTCGCGCCCGAGCTGGTGCGGGAGCTCGCCGATGTCGGCGCGCGCTTCACCCACCACAGCTCGATCGCGCCGACCGGCACGATTTCCCTCTCGCTGGCCAACAACGCCAGCAACGGCATCGAGCCGAGCTTCGCCCATCACTACAACCGCAACGTGATTCGCGAGGGCAAGAAGTCGAAGGAGAAGGTCGAGGTCTTCAGCTTCGAGCTGCTCGCCTACCGCGAGCTGATCAACGGCAAGGCGATGCCGTTCTCGCAGGAGGCGGAGGAAAAACTGCCCGACTACTTCGTCTCCGCCGACGACATCAGTCCGGTCGAGCATGTCGATATCCAGGCCGCGGCGCAGAAGTGGGTCGATTCGTCGATCTCCAAGACCGCGAACGTGCCGACCGACTACCCGTACGAGGACTTCAAGGACATCTACCGCTACGCCCACAAGCAAGGCTTGAAGGGATGCACCACCTTCCGCTTCAATCCGGCGGCCTTCCAAGGAGTGCTGGTGAAGGAGCATGATTTAGCCAACACCACTTACCGTTTCGAACTCGAGGACGGATCGGTGGTGGAGGCAAAAGGCAATGAAGAGATCGAGTACGATGGCGAAACGCACACCGCGGCGAATCTGTTCGATGCGCTCAAGGAAGGGTATTACGGCAAGTTCTAGGAAGGCTCGGAAGCCCAGCAAGGGTCACGGCAAGTTCTAGGATGGCCGGGAAAGATCCAGGAAGGCTCCACGGCAAGTTCCGAGCAGCGGTCGCAGTGTCGTTCCCAACGCAACTCGTGATCATCGTATCCGTACCAACCATCAAGCTCACAAGACTGGAGAGGGGAACCTACCATGCATAGTGAAGGTGATAGTTCCGGCAGTTCGTTCGACCATTTGAAAGAAGGCGCTTCGCAGATCGGCGGTGCCGTCGCCGACATCGCCGGCGCGGTGGCCACCTCGGTCGGCAATGCGGCATCGGATGCCAAGACCGCCGTCGAGAACACCGCGAAGAAGGTCGCCAAGACCGCGGTGAAAGCACGCAAGCAGGCAGCCCGCAAGGTGCAGGCCGTCGTCGCCAAGGCCAAGCAGGTCGTCACCAAGAAGCCGGCCGCCAAGAAGGCGGCGGCGAAGAAGGCTGCACCGGTGAAGAAGGCCGCGGCGAAGGCGGCGAAGAAAGTCGCCAAGAAGGCCGCGCCGGTGAAGAAGGCTGCCAAGAAGGCGGTCAAGAAGGTCGCGAAGAAGGTTGCCGTGAAGAAAGCGGCGGCGAAGAAGGCCGTCAAGAAGGTCGCCAAGAAAGTCGCCGCGAAGAAGGTGGCGGTGAAGAAGGCGGTCAAGAAAGTCGCCAAGAAGGTCGCCAAGAAAGCTGGCGCCAAGAAGGTGGCGAAGAAGGCCGGCAAGCGCAAATAAGCCGCAAGCCTGTTGCGTCACCGGTCGATCCGCGGCGATCGACCGGTGGCGAGGTCGTCCAGTGCCGCAATGGAGACGCGCATGGCAACCCGCAAACGCACCACGATGTACAGCAGTGCCGGCAAGAAGCTCTATGCCGTGCGCAACGCCGACGGCTCGTTCAAGGACATCCAGACCTACGAGCGCGCGCATCGCGCCGACCTGGCGCACAAGAGCGCTGCCGAGAAAGCCGCCGGTGCAAAGAAGGCCGTGAAGAAGGTTGCAAAGAAGGCCGCCGCCAAGAAGGCCGCGGTGAAGAAGGCGCCGGCGAAGAAGGCCGCAAAGAAGGCAGTCAAGAAGGTCGCCAAGAAAGCGGTCAAGAAGGTTGCCAAGAAAGCCGCCAGAAAATCCCCCGCGAAGAAAGCCGCGAAGAAGAAGTAGCGTTTCGCGCGTTCGCGCCGGGCGCCGCTGTCCATCGTGCGGTGCCCGTCATGCGGCCTCGAGGCCGTCCCATTCCGTATCACGATCCAGGCAAGCGCATGAAGATCAGCAAGAAGATCAAGGGCTACAGCGTCGTCAAACCCGAAGAGACCGTGAAGGTCGTGCCGCCCGAGGAAGCGCCGCCGAGCGCGCCGGCGGTGTCGATCGCCGAAATCATCCAGATGCACGAAAAGGTCGAGCGCCCGGATACGCTGATTGGCGCCACCTACAAGATCAAGTCGCCGCTGTTCGAGCACGCGCTGTACGTCACCATCAACGACATCGTGCTGAACGCCGGCACCGTGCACGAGCTGCGCCGTCCGTTCGAGATCTTCATCAACTCGAAGAACATGGACCACTTCCAGTGGATCGTCGCGCTGACCCGCATCATGAGTGCGGTGTTCCGCAAGGGCGGCGACGTGACCTTCCTGGTCGAGGAGCTCAAGGCCGTATTCGACCCGCGCGGCGGCTACTTCAAGGCCGGCGGCGTCTACATGCCGAGCATCGTCGCCGAACTCGGCAGCGTGATCGAGCAGCACCTCAAGATGATCGGCCTGCTGCACGATCCGGAAATGTCCGCCGAGCAGCGCAACCTGATCGCCGAGAAGCGCGCGATCTACGATTCGCGCCTAAAAAAAAATAGCGCAGTAAGCGACGAGTCGCCCGACTCGTCGTCCCGGCATACGCCGGGATCCAGTGCCTTCACCGCGGATCTTGCCGGCGCCGGCGCCGAGACCGCCGTGAAAGAGCCCGCCGGCTCCGCCGCCTTCCCGCCGGGCGCGACCATGTGCGCCAAGTGCAATACCAGCGCCGTCATCCTGATGGATGGGTGTGCGACGTGTTTGAATTGCGGGTATTCGAAGTGTGGGTAGTTGCAGCACCTGAATGTAATCAAGGGGGTTGTTGGTTCGAGTCCAACGTCGGGCGCCAGTCATAGCAAGGCCTGCAGCGCCGCAGGCCTTGCCGTTTCTGTCCATTATTTCTGGCCTCGATTGGGCCAGCAGAGTGTTGAGTGGAGCGCAGCCGACATGTTTCCGAGCAGACGTTTCAGATTAGATTAGATGAAGGCGTCAGGCTCGGTATTTCCGAGGTCTTCCCAGCGCAGCGCCGCTGCTGAACGCCCCCCCCGCACGTTTAGCCGTCACTCAAGCTCACATCCCTAGATTGCGACCTACCGCGCCGCTTGGACGCACCCCACAGGTCGCCAATC